>JACCDV010075471.1_pt1 | contig 10163 bp, 4 predicted proteins | sample 7446131 | NCBI WGS metagenome assembly JACCDV01 (sample SAMN15323448, study PRJNA562643) | freshwater metagenome | isolation source: river surface water | place: USA:Blue River Watershed | collected 2017-08-17
ATTAGCCTCTATTAATTTCAGCATTATGTATTCACTTTCCCAGATCTCAAATAGCATTACCAGGAGTCCTAAATATAAGACCTATGCATATAAGCCTTTGAGCTATTCGATATTGACAAAAGTCGAAGGCTCGAAATACAATAATACAGATAAATGAGAAAATATATGGGCGCCTTAAGTTCTCCATAGTCAAGATAATTATGACAAAAATGATGAATTGTTTTAAATATCAGTAAATGTTACAACAATATCTTTGCTTCTATCTTCCCTTGGAAGCCCTTATATGCATTATGCCCCTGTCATCAATTGTAAAGATGATGGGTCTTTCCTTATCACTCTTTAGGCAGATCTCCCTCTTTTGGTAAGAGCTGACGTATTCTGTGAAAAATTCAGAAGTTGCTTCAATTATATTCACTTCTTTCTTAAATATTTTGACCTGGAACAAAGCTAAACTATTGGGCAAAATAAGCCACTGCCAATTGTTGAGGGCCAGTACCAATCCACTGTGTAGGCGAAAAGGATCCTCTATCTTGACTGAAATATTAGAAATAGTTGTATGCTATTAATCTTAAAAGAGTTCAATTATTTCCTTAGCATTAATGCAAATCCCTGTCATGTTAGTGGATTCATTAATCTCCTTCTCATACTAGAAATCAAATTGACCTTTGGGGTTGATTTTAGCAAGATTATTGCCACCCAAGATTAAGAAAGTGTGATTATTGTTTTGCTTACTAACAATTAAAATAGGGTTTATTCTTCCAATTATTAGCTTTATTACTCTTGACTTCATATCTAAATACCATTTATTCATCTCAAAGATTTAAATATTGCTGTTTCCTTGTGCAATATATTTCTCTTCGTTTGTGTATCCTCCCAAGATAAATAAAAAATGGCGCCCATTGATTTAGCAAAAGTGTAGATTAGGATCATTTACACGCTTTTTGACATGAACTTTGCATAGCTGTTCCATGGTTAGTGAGCTCAATATCCATATCTTTTGTTCTTTGTTGGAAAACAAGTAAAACCTTTGGTAAATATGATCATATTCTACATGGGGACTCATTTTGTCCTATTTCGAGAATTCCAATTGTTTACATTTGACACCGTTCTTTTTTGTTAATTGTTAAGAACGAAGATCTTAATAAAAGAAACAAGTTCTCTCTTCATTCATTTTCCAAAGATATTGACTTTAGTTGTACAGGCCTTAACGAATTTATGAGTCAGCTGTCTTTTTAAATCGTACTCTTTCGGGCTTGAAGAAAAAGCTTTCTGGAGGGTTAGGAACAGAGCTTTGCTTGAGCTAAGGAATGTCGAGACTAAACTTTTTTGTTAATTTATTCTTGATTCCAGTTCGGCCCAAATAATTCTTGTATAGCTCTGAGTTTTTCAAAATGGCTTAAAGAGATTTGTTTTCCAATACATTCCTATTACTTTTATCCACTTCCTTGGGCGGCTGTGGCTTGTGCATCAATTGAAAATTAATTTCTTCATCAGAAGAAGATGATGATTCGCTCGCTTTCTTTGATTTTTAAGCTCTTTCTGAAGCCTTTAACCCCTCATTATATAACTACTCATACTTACTCTTTGTACTGATATTCACGAATGAGTTATTTATGTTTTTCACTCCCTCATGGACACTAAGTTGGTTGTTTGACCTCTTGCTTCTGTTTATATCAAACACATTACTCGGCATACTCTCTAAATGCTTTAAAATATCATACTTTTAGCCCTTAGGACTTTATTTAGGAATCTCAATCTAGATACTCTAACTTACTTATTATTATTTGGCTTAGTCCTTCTGAAAACGAGGCGCTTATACTTTTAATACATCAACACCCAATTTAGAATAAGTCTTTCCTTTCATCTGAAGGTATGCATCTTGCCACCGAGTTACTTTCAATCCTTTATCTTTGCTATTAATATCTGCTGCAGCATTGTCAATATTTGAGGATGGATATTTTAATGGCTAAATAAGTCTTTCTTATGAGACTGGATTTTCGTTTAAATATTCTTGACTATTTTGAAGATTGTTTCCAGCCTCAGAAGTGAAGTTAGTATTCCTAGTATTCCTCATTTGAATTTATGGCTTGGGAGAGGACATTCGAACAAAATAAAAGAATTATCTTTTGCAATTAATATTAATAATTTCTATACTCAGACAATGCTAAGTCGAATAATGAAGTATAGCTTGACAAATCAAATATTCTTCGACTTTTTGACCTTCCTAATTGGCTTAAAGCAAAAATCTATCTCCTTATTAGTGTACATCTTTATACTGAGAAAGTCATCTTGCTTTTTGTTGAAATTGTAATTTTAGTTTTCTATTCTTTTGATAACTTCACTAAGATTATTGGAGAAGAAGAAATTCTTGTACTCCTGTGCTCTTTCGAAGTAATGATGGAATGATTTTTTTAGTAATGACTAAAATATCTCTGTCTTTGATCCACTATTATTGTTATTATGGTTTAAACTATTCGAATGGCCAAAGTCATTCGGAGCAGAAATGCTTCCTTTCTTTGATTCTACCTGCGTTGCTTCTCTAATGGTTTCTTCTTAGACTTATATCTACTCAATATTATCACTCTTGTACTCAATGTAGTCATTTGAATTATAAATCAACTTATCGTTGATCTCCTCAATAATCTTGGACAACACTTTGAAGTAGTGCTTTTTCACTCTTCTTTTTGAACATCGTTGGAAGAAGTCTCTTTAATTAGTTAGTTTGGAAAGAATTGCTCTATTTTTGCGAATAAGTATCGTTCTTGAAGGATTATAGTGTTCCCTGATGTTTAGTATCGATGGAGTTTAAAATGCTTAGCAAAACTCAGACTGGTCGATTCTGCTTTTGATTTCATGATAATACTCGAGATCAACTTAACGACTGTTGGCACACTTTAAAAACTAGCTTTTCTAGATGTAATGGCATGAAGTAAATTAAGAGGATATTGCATCTAGGGTGTTTTCTCTTAACGAAAAAACTGCAGTGTATCCATAAATATTTTCGCAGATTTGATTCTCCTCTTTTATTTTGATAGTCTTCATTAGTCTTCTATACTCCTTTCGACTATGCCCATACCGATCACAATAAATTTATATTTTGCCGCGTTTAATAATATAAATGCGCTCTTTTGTTGGTTGCTGGGGAAGTCTCTCGTTGGGGGCATATAAAGCCCTTTGAAGCTTGCTTGCAACATGCGTTTGCATATCTCTAGACCATCTGCATAGAAAGAAGATGCTTGTTTTAACAATGCTCAGAGATTTTTCATTAACAATAACAGTCCTAAGTTCCTAATTAAGCTTGGCCAACAGGTTATTTTCTTCATCTGGGGTCAGTTCAACCATCACGTTTTGATTTGAGACTAAAAATCCTTTAGCCTGATTCACCAATTTATTTTCCAAATTATAAAAGTTTTCAATCTTTTTTAAGGTGGTTAAATCTTTTTGAAGGTTTTCCTCATTCTTGCGAATCATCGAAAGCGTATTTCCTATCTAAGCAATTAAATAGCCGAATATAATGACACCTAAATAGTATTTTGCTTACCGAAGAACTGGACAATTATAACGAGAACATACTAAAGTTTATTCTTGGGAGTAATGTCTCCATATCCAATGGTCAATATGGTGGTGGAGCAAAAGTAGAAGGCATACATATATTTGATGAGATAATCTTCTAAATCTGCGTGCATGGAAGACATCCAATTCGTCCTTTTATCGTAGAACGTTCCCATATAAAGCAGAATGGACTAAATATAATGGTTATTACCAGAGAGTGCGCAATGATAAATAAATTTACCATGAGATCAAATACTTTGAATTGATACTAGTAGACTAAGGTGAGCTCAATTATCCGCAAGTATTTATAGTACTTTCTCGCCTACAAATACAAGTAAGCTGAAATAAGTATTTCTGAAACGATTATTATTGGATTTTGGTGTATTAAATAGCTGAGCCCCAAGATAAAATAGATGACACAAAAAATGTCCTTGGAGAGGATGAAGCAGACTGATTTTAGTGTCAGTTTGTTTTCATTTCTTTTGAATTAAAGATAAAGTCTGAGCATGCTTGAAACAATTCGGTTGACTATTCCCAAAGCTAGAACGTTATAATACAGCTGGCTTTATTATGTTTCACTTCTAAAGACCCGCTCAACGGTAATGTTCCACACAATAAAGGTGTTGGTAACCATGATAAAAAGACAAATTATTTGTATGAGCATATTTTCGGATTGGATTAAGTCGTTCAAATTCTTTTACTATCTTCTCTATAGCCCTTGCCACTCCTCAAGGAAATTATACTTTTATTGGTATGCTATGGGGAAGTTGCGCCCATAAAAATATGTAAGCTTTTATCTGAGTTTCTGTAGTCTTGTTCTGGTAAGAAAATCGATGAATTTTTGATATAGACGAGGATCAAACTCCTTTTTTTAGGGCTCAGAAACATTAGACTGTTGTCTCTAATGACCAAATTGATTTTTAGTCCTTGAGCGATGCAAAGTTTTAGACTTCTACATCGTTATTCAAATAAATGTTATTAATAGCCATATGCAATTTCTAAAATCAAATTTAATCCTATGAATTTTCACAGAGGATATATTTGGGTATCAAATCGTTTCCTTATCATAAATTTGTTGTGGAGCTTAGCTCCCAAAATGCAAGACAAATTTATCGAGAACATATAGTAATAGAAAATCTAAAGCTTTTCCTTATGTAAAAGATTATAATTATCATCTGCTTGGCTGTTTTTGTATCCGTGGACTCATAGAGCGATATACGAATCGGTGATTCTTCTATTAGTGCTTGCTAGCTGCATTAAACACAAGGTCAATATCTTTTTCACCCATTTTTACAAAGAATACAGAGGGATTATTTTATAGCTGTGCCAATATTGAGGTCTTAGCACTTTCTGAAGGAGTCTACACTTCAGTTATTACGTGCTATTTCCTTGGAGAAGATATGACCTTTCCTCTCTTTCTTTCAATGCTGCCATTATTTACTCTCTTCTTACTGCCCCTGCGTTATTTGCTATTGTTAATGTTCAAAACACTTGGCTTTGGCTGACGGCTGAACCGATTTCCTTACAAGTTACTATCAGATACAGGCTCAGCTTTACCTTTCTTAGGAGTTTGCCTTTGGGCTCGTTTGAAAGGTTTACTATTAATCTGAGCATCTCCTCTTGGAGAATAAGTATGATCTATATTTCTATTGGGATCAGCAGCGAGCCTCTCCCTCTTTTGAGAGTTCTCGTTCTAGTTTGGGAGTATTTTATACTCTGGAAGGGTCTTATCTGGAAAACACCCCATATTTGCTTTATTAAAATGTATTCCCTAAGCTATTCTATTAATTTATTTCTCAGCCATATGGAATAAGCAGAGGCATAAATAATATTTGTTGATTTAATTTAATTCATTTTTAATTTGTGAATGATCGGGTAGGGATCCTTAGTCAAAGGATGGGCAGTTTCAACATAGTCCAAAATCAAGCAATTTGTTGACTAATACCTGATTGACTACCCTCAATAAAATGTAAGGAAGTCAACTGAAAAGCTTCTTGCCTCACTCTTCCGCAAAGGTATATCATACCATCAATATAGGTACATAACAACAAAGGCTCAACATCATCAGTCTCCTCATAGAAAGAGTCAACATTTTGAATTCTATGGGCAAATCTAGCAAAGAGTTTCTTTCACTCATCACCAATATTTTTGAGAATTTCCAAAATTAAACATATACGCAAGAAAAAGAGCTCCTCTTCAACTTAGTCATTTCGAAGGGCAAATAAATTTTCAACAAAATAGTGACAGGAAAAGAGTATAACTTCTATAGTCTTTGTGCTAACATGATTGACTTCGGTGGAGAATTCAAGCCTTACCTTTTATAGGCTAACGGATGCCTGAAGTGTTACGGTAAGCCTGAGGTTGATTTTGAGTCAGTTTCCCTCAATGATATAAGAGACTAGCTTCGAACCCACCTGAATAGTGCTGAATGGATACTAAAGAGAAGATATGAAATAACTAACTTACAAATAAACTTCATAAAGAAGAAAATAGGATACAAGACCTTAACTATTTACGCTTACGATGATAACGGCCTCAAGAAATAAATCGGTAAATATAATCCAAATGATAACATTCCTCCAATCAACATTACAACCAATGCTATCGGCCTCACTTTCTAGTTTGCGAAGATGAGGAGGAACCACATTAGTTGCCTAGTTTGCTCCAATGCTGAGGAGTACTCCACCGTCTGCAGTCCCTGCATCACTAAGCTGATCGACATGCAAGGCAAGGTCAAAGTTGTTGCTGGAAACTCTGATAAGATCAATAAGGAGCTTAATTAATCCTTCAGAATCTTCAACTCCCTTAGAAAACAATTATAGAAATTCGCCTAATCAGTTCAACAAAATTCAAAGGTAAATTTAACCAAGGATAAGATTATTCAAGAAATGGAGAATGTGTACTTGAGCATAATTCAAAATTTACGATTGCTGAGAGATGTTTCTGAGGGTCAGCTGAACCAATAGAGAAAATACAGCTAAAGACTTCACACAGACTGCTATAGTTGCCATTTCTATTAGTTTAATGCCTGCATCTAATTCATCCTTAATGCCTTAAAAAAATCATTATGCCCCTTGCCTATTCAAAAAGTAGTAGAGCTGATTGGAGACTTTAGAGCCATTTTCGCGAGTAATAAAATCCATGCAAATAATTTGAACCTTTCCTTCATCCTATCTGAACTGTTTAGCAGGATTGAAGGTATCAATTATTTTGATCAGATAGCTTTAAACAACCAAAATAGCAGTGTCGTTTCATAGTTTTTGCTTAATCTCATTCAGCATATAAAGAGGTAAAAGAAAGACCAGCAAACTTTTATTAGCCCATTAAAGAAGTACATCTTTGACTCTGAAATTAACAAATACTTCACCATTCAACAAAAGGTACAATTATTTGTTGTTTTGACCCTTAATTAGGAACAGTTTGTTTACTTGACTTAGAAATAGGAAATAGACCCTTAAAAGCTACAAGATATAAAAAGGTTGTCTTAATAGCAATACTCTGAGTATAAGCCACTCCTTTCATTCAACATTAATGACATATTCAACTCCAACATCAACAATTCAATCAAACTTTACCTACTCCTCCTTCCTGAAGAACATATCCCAGTCTCCAACCTTGAGATCACTGACCCAACCTATCTTAAGTACATTAAGACTGTCCTCCCTATCATTAGTGAAGAGTTCATTATGTCCAATGTGGTCTTTTCTCCCAACCCCATCATCAAACTCAATCTCTTTAAGATCCTTCCTCAAATCATTCAACAGCTTCCTCTCGAGTCGTCAATTTAACTCATTAAGCAACTCTGCAAATTCAGGCCTCTTTGGAATACCTCCATCCGCTAAACAGTTTAGTCATTCAATAAAATGCTTGATGAAGTGGAAAAAGAAAGGAAACTGACCATTTGCCTTGAAGGATACGATATCTCCAAGGAAAGCTTATACTTTTAACACATCTATAAAATCCTAACCCCTCAAAGGCTATCCTTCATTATTAGATTGTAAATTCCTGAGAAGGAGATGCAAAAATAATAGAAGAACAGAGGAGGACCAGTATAGTACATTTACTTGCCTATCCGTTAGGTAAAATCATAAGACTTGAAAGGAGACACCATCCGATCCCTCCACTAATGGATCACTGAGGAACTCAAAAAGCTCAATCAGGATATGCCTTTCGACCTAATTGTATAAAATAATATTGTTGATAACCTTGACCTTTCTCTTTAAATTGTCTATAAGAAGATTGTCCAAAAATAAGCAAAGCGACAAATAGGAAGCAAATCATATGAATTTTTCAGAGTCATCTATCGTATCCAAGGTATTTTCGGATAAGCAAATGAAAGGAACTGTGGCAACCATCGAGACTAAAAGCTGTAAGAGTGCATTAACTTTTCCAGCTATCTGCTTAATAAGCTGCCCAATAAAAGGACTGGCTTAGATATCCTGATGGACATAATCCCAACTTTGGGACAAAAGAACTAATCAAGATAGCGAAGAGATAAAATGATTAGGATCCTATAAATCAGCTTTAGGAATTAATCAATTATTAAAAAAATAGTTTAATGGCAATATGGTAATTTTATCTTAAGTTTGGCAGTAAAGTTCATATCTCTCAACAAGCAAGAGCTAAGATCAACCGAAGTTCTTCTGTAAATGTGCTCTAAAATTATTGATGAGGCTAATAAAGAAATGGTGAAGATAAGAAAGAACTCTGGGATATCGAACAGGAAGAATAGTGATGGGTAAATGGATATTGAAGACAGCTAGGAAAGTTAAAGAGCTGTTAAGTTTATTTTATAAAAAGTGAAAGAGGCAGACGAGAGCGGATTGAAGGACATTAGCAAGAAGCTTATTAAAATTCTCCCCTTTTGCTCAAAGGATGATATAGGCCCTTCTCAGTATCTTATTGAATACTTTGAAATTAACAAGTTACTCGAAATAAAATACACTCAAAAGATCAGCTGGCTTCTGTAGTTTATCCAAGCTCTCTCAGAGTCTTACTTCTCAGTAAAGACACTGTGCAGGTAGCAAGGAATAACTTCCAAAATCATTGACTATGTTGTGATTGGCCTCTTAACTCCCGAAAACGAGCTAAGCAAGGATGTTATATAAAACCTTGAGCTCAGTGTCATAATGCTCAAAGGCCTTATTCAAGGAGACTTACAACTCCAAGACTACCTCTTCTAGAAGGGAATACTACAGCAAATTTATAGATTTGGCGCCGTAAGCAACTCTTCAATATCTGAATAAACCAGATCCAAGCTCGGCAGGATTCCTTCTGTTTGCTTTGAAATAGTCAAGTACTTCCAAGAAGGAAAAATCATTAGTTCACAGGTGCACTAGTATTTCGTGGGTAGCGAATAAAAGAAGAAGAAGGAAATCCAAAAGCAAAAGAACTTGAGGAAGCAGTAGATTTTGAATAGAAATAGAATAGCAATGAAATCATATACACATCTGATGAAGAACGAATAGAATGAACTATTAAGCTGCTCTTCTTGCAAGGAAGGCTACTCCAAGAAAAGATAAGTGCTGGGAGTCTATTTGTACTCTGCCAAAGTTGAAATCCCTTCGATTGACAGCTGGTGGAAAGACAACAAAAAAATCCCATCCATGACCAGTACATCTTACTTTTAGCCCATACACTTTGAGTGCCATAATAATGCCATGAGAGATGATTTGAAGATTCACAAGACAGAGTGGGATGGAGCGATTATCAGGAATAGTGAAGTTCTCTGTAATAATTGGTGTCCTTTCAAGGGTCCAGAAACAACAGATTAATAGTTCGATAAAGTCTATAGAAAATATTTCTAAAGAAATAATAAGGCTAACTTTTTCTGGATTGCACTCAATGATTTAAACGGACTTCTTGAAAAATTCTCAAAGGAATTCAACTTTTCTCTTGAAACTAAGGGATCAAGCTACACTCATAATTCGAAACTGGTACCAGTCTTAATGGTGCTCACCTGTCACCTCATGAAAAACAACTAAGAGTAACTAACTTTTTAATTTAGGGTAAAGTACCTCAAATAAGGAATTACGTTTATCGAACAGCACTCGACAAAGAAGCCCCACCTTATCAACCTCTATTTTTGTTTAGCCCTCTTCCATTGCAACCTGCAGACATTCCATTCAAAACGTTCTTTTTGCCTCAAGCTTATTGATAACCTGGGTTATGGGAACTTCAAGGATAGCAAGCCTTTCTATGTTTACCTTGCTTTCGTCCAATCCATCATGAAGCTAACTCATAAGTGCCAGGCTTAAGGCTTCTAAGTCGTCCAACATCTTAACAGCTACATTCCTAAAAACTTCAACAACCTTATTAAGTCATTCGAGGATATCTCCGAGGAGTACCGAAACATTTACTTGAAGTGGTAAAATGCAGAGCAAGCAAAGAAGTATTTTGAAGCTTGATTAAACCAAAATTAAATTCATATCAATATCTATTTGTATATATTTATCATTATCTTTCTGAGAATTCTTTCTTGACTTATAATATATTTAAACTTTTTCTCAAAAGAGGGTTTATTTGTTCAAGATTGAAAAGTGAATATTATTGGCTTCGGCTCATTTGAAATTGGTTGGGGAAGACTGAGGGTTGGGGAAAGCTCATAAATG
>JACCDV010480965.1_pt1 | contig 10163 bp, 5 predicted proteins | sample 7446131 | NCBI WGS metagenome assembly JACCDV01 (sample SAMN15323448, study PRJNA562643) | freshwater metagenome | isolation source: river surface water | place: USA:Blue River Watershed | collected 2017-08-17
ATTATTTAATTATTTATCTTAAGTGTAATTTTAATCAGCTATATAAAAGAATCTATTTAGATTTCTTTATATTTAAGGTTATTCAATTGCAGCATAAACCCTTTCTTTATCATTTAATTATTAATTTAATTCTTTTTCATGCATATGTGACCCAGGGTAAATATACACATCTTTTTTATATTCTTTAGGCAACCATCTAATTAGTCTTATCTTAATCATTAAACCAATTAAATTTGCGCTTGAACAATTAGGAATTGTTGGAGTAAAGAAAACGGTAATGATTTTATTCAAATCATCAATTTCTATTTATTACTGACTTACAACAGAAAGCTGCTCTAAGCTAAAAGGATGCTCAGGATCTGGTAAAAATCTAATTATGTCAAATATATCTTCTTTTATTGGATTATCAGACCAATCTGAAAACTCTTTAAAAACTTTTCAAATAAAACTCTCATTCTTTAATGGTTCGATTAATTTTGGATTTTAATTCTATATTTCTTATTCCATTAATTATAATTTATGATAGATAAATTAGCTGATATTTAATAATCAGTTATTAGCTTAGTAACCTAATAAGCCACCATCTAATAATGAGTTGTAAAGACTGAATTCTAATGGATAAGATAATTTCTATTCTAAAACTCAAAAGGTAAGAAATTTATTTAAATAATATGATTAATAATCATAAGAGCTTTTGAATTTAATATAAAAATTAGAAAAATGTTCCAGTGAATAAGAAGAAAAAGAAATATCCACGTAATTTGAAGGAATGAATAATCAAATTAGAACTTAGTTTAAGGATATTGAAATTTAGCTTAGTTCTTTATGATAAATAATTGATTAAGATTTATCAATTTAAGGTGCTGAAAGAGATAACATGAATTTAAATATACAAGGCCAGTATATGATATATAAAGAAAAAATTTAAAATTTAAGCAAATTAAATTCCGATTTCAAAAAAATAAGAAAACAAAGACTTGTTAGGCTGATAGGCTACACCAGCAAAGGTAAAAGTATGACTGAAGAAGAGAAGGATTAATTTGTTGAAGACCCAGAATAAGTGAAATAGATTTTCTTATAAGAAATGAATTTATATCCTTCAATATAACTTAAAAACGAGGCTAAAGATATTGAAGAAAAATGTGATGGAATTTAGTGATTATAGGAAAATATCTGATCTTTAGTTTAAATGATAAAAGAAATCCAAATTATCATTAACGCTTAAAGTTAAAAAATACAAAACATAGCAGAGTAAGTTACGACTGCAAAAGATTATGTGTAAAAAGGAGTTGATCATTTGAAATAAGGAAAAATATATCATTAATAATCCAAAAAACTCTAATGTGTTATTATTGTAATAGTTATAATAATACTGGCAATATTAGCTTTCATATTAATTTTTAAATAAATTATAATAATTATAATAAAATGGATTAAGAGGAGATTAATACTAAATACAAACTTTATAATGGAATTGCTGTTCATACTTTTGATTCTAATTAACAATATATTTTATATTCTTCTGATTATAAAAGATTTTTAGTAAAGCGTTTATATAATGAAGAAATAATTAGTGAATGGTAATTTACGTAGGAAATATTTTTTTGTTAATTTAACTATAGAAATGACTTGGTTTTCTTTATAACAAAAGATAAAGAAATTGTATATATTTGAAGTATATTGGATCCTTTGTGGTTCTGTTAGATAAATGTAGAAATTTCTGTTTGAAAAACAGAATGGTTGAATAATTCAAATAAAATATTAGTTTTATCTAAATTTTCACTGTATTTGTAAATATATGATTTAAGTAAGGGAAATCAACAAATTGTCTATAATTTGCATAAATCTGACTAACCTTATAGTATATCTTAAAATAGAAACTTTTTGGCTATTTTGAAAGAGGAAAATGATAAAGTATATTGTTTTGTATATATTTGTAGTAATTTATAATTAATATAAAAACTGTTAGTGGAATTAAAAGGTGAAATTAAAGTAGAATTTGGATTTGATGAAAATACATTAATTTTCATAGAAACTATTGGTGACAAAAGAATTAAGTTTGTTAGCCTTAATAACTATTAATTATACCCTATTGATTAATAGTAGTAATTAATATATAAGACTTATTATTTTAGTAAAAATAGGAATTTTCTAATTGTTGAAGATTTTGATAATAATATAAGAATTATTGATTTAATGATAATATAAGAAACAGCAGTTTTTAATATAAAAAATTTATTTGTAACAAAACACGACTCTTTTACAGAGTAAATAAATTAAGTTGATTTTGATTAAATGCAAAAAAAAATATTTTTTATTAATAAAAAAGAGATTTTTAATATTAAAGATTAAATTTCAATTAAATAACTTTAGCTATAAGAAACTAAGAAATTATTAGCTATAGAGCTAAAATAACATGAAGGTTAGATTATTATAATTGATCTATTATGATTATAAGTAATCATAAGAGTTGTTATGAATATTTCTTAAATTATGTTTAGATGGATTACAGATGAATTTCTCATTATAATTAACGGTTCGAATACATTATATATGATTTAAGATTAATCAATTGGAGTTTAGGAGATGTTTTTTGAAAGCGATTTTCAATATAAAAATATAAGTGAGTTTTCCAATGAAAAAATGATGATTTTTGAAGATACAATTAAGAAGTCTGTATTAATGATCGATTTAGTATAATAAGAGTCATAACTAGATATTTCTTAAAGCCAAATTAGATAAAGTTTAGGTTATTAATAAGAAATATAAAACACTAATAATTAATAATGTTTAATTATAATTTGTTATTAAAAAATGCTTTAAAGCTTTCAATAGGAGGATTAGCTAGTTATAATCTATATAAATCTCTAAATTAAAATGCTAAAACATAATAAATCAAAGAAAAATAAAAAAATGCAATAGCTTTATTGATTCCAGAAGAAAATTATGATGTTTATGGAGTAGTAAGTTTTAATTAAGAAAGAGCTAATGAAAAGCCAAAAATAGTTGCAAATATTAAAAATTTAAATCCGAATTCAACTCATTAAATCTACTTACATGAATTTGGTGATATTTCATAAGGAGAAAAGACCATTGGTTGATAATTTTAAAGTTATTAGGAAAACTAATTAAATGAATAAAATGGATTTATAGGGGAGATTAACTCAAATGAAGATGGACAGGCATATCATGCATTTACTTTAGATAAAATTACTTTATTTGGAGAAAACTCTATTATAGGAAGATCTATTGTGGTTTGATAAAAATAAGATAAGAATGATATTTAACAAAAAGCATAAGCTTTAGGAATAATTGGAATTTCTTAAGAGTTCAAAAATATATCATAATAAATTAGAGAGATTTTAGCTTTATTTATTTTATAATGTTGGATGATATTTTAAGAAATCTTATTTTTGATTAAGAAATTTAAGAATGGACAAATAGAGGTAAATTTCAATAATTAACTAAGCAAACTTTAAGAGAAGAAGAAAATTATTAGTTTATATTTCAAGACTCCTTACTTAATGAGTATTCTGAAATTGAATATTAAATAGAAAACGAATAAAAATTTAACTGTTTAGATTTATTAGAAGATTTTGGTTTTTAATTTGATTAAAAACCAATAGAAAATTTTAAATAAAAAGAAATCGAAACAAATTAAGAGATAAAAGAAGTAACAAAATTTAAATATAAACTTTAAAGTGAATAAAAGAAAGATATTAATAATAAAAAGACAAAATCCAAATTATACTAATCAACATCTTCTTAGTAAATTATAAAGAACAAAAACATTAAATAATTTAATTTTTTTATTTCTATTTATAAAACATTACTTTAATAATAATCTTTTTCTTATTAAAAATTTTATAAATTTAAAAATTCAGTTATTTATAAATGCTTGAATAGATACTTCTATTAGGTTTTATTTTGTAATGATTTAAGAATTTAGATATTTATGATAGAAAACTATAAGATATCGATCTTAGTATTGAATAAGGTATTTTAAATAAAGTTAATTCGTTAGAAATAAATTATGATGAAATATATTAAAATAATGATAGAGATTTACTTGATTCTAAAATGGGAATTTATTTGGAAAATGGCGAATTAAAAGGAATTGATTTTCCTTAGAAAACTGATGTATTTGGGGGATCAACTCCTCATTTAGATTTAGTTCCTAACAGATTGGATAATCCAGTATAAATGAAATGCATTGTTCATGGTTAAATTGTATAAGCATTTTGATTAATATAAAAAGCTTGGTGGGCTTGGTGGTGGTGGCCTTGGTGGGTTAGATTTATGTTTAAGGTATAATATAGAAGTAATTGTTTCGAGAATACTTGGTCAACATGGTATTAAACAACATCTTATATTCATAACATTCATCTTAATTTTTAGATCAATGGATTTGTATATCTAAGGATAAATACTAACTGGTGGTGGGGTCATCATGGTTATGGCTGGTGGGGACATGCCATTGATATAACAAATGCAATCTTTTAAGTAACATCTATTTTTAATTAATAAAGTAACTAAAACTAATTATATTTTGATTGACCCAATCCTTAGGCTTGATGGTTAAAAAAATAAGAAAATAAATAAGATTAAAATTAAGTAAAGAGTTCTAAAGGATAAACAGCTTATAATAAGATATTACAAGTTGTTAATTAAAAAAACAATAAAAAACTCATCGAATTATTTAAATCTTCAATAAGAGGTTTTTTATATAAAGAAAATCATTTTATTTTTATGCTTAATAAAAATAAATAAAAAGTTTTAAGAAACGCTTTAAATTTACATATCTGATAATTATCTGATAAACTTATTAAAAACATAGACAATACTAATAATAACAAAAAATTAAACAAAAAACAAATTAAAAAACTTCAAATAAAAAGAATTAAAAATTTTATGAGTAAAGAATTTATAAAAACTACATCAAATGATATAAAAGAACTCTTAAGTTCTTTTTCTGGGTGAATGTCTTTAAACTCATAAAAATTCTACGATAATTATATGAAAGACAAAATTACATAAAAAATGTTAAACTAGAATTAGTAAAAACTTATTAAAAAAGGAAAATAAGTTTTAAAGAAAATTCAAGAAGAAAATAAAAAAAGAAAGACAAAATAATTTAATACAAAGAAAAATTTATTTTAAATTATGAAATAATAAAGAAAGGCATTAATTCATTAAAGAACAGAACCATTTTTAGTTTATTAGAATAATAACTTTGTGTATTTACCTTATTAAACTGTTTTAGCAATGAGATAAAAAAGAATGACATGGTGTAATTTTTGGTATAATTGGTATCATCCTTTTTGTGAAATTTTATAATAAGATTTATTATTATTTATTATTTTAAATTTATCTTAATTAATCCTTATTATATTCTTTTATATGATATTTTGTTATTATTTAAATATTCAATTATAAAAGGATTTAAAATAGACTAATTACACTCTGAGTTATTTCCTTTTCCTGTAATTATTTCTAAATTCTAAAGATCCTAATTTTAATATAAAATATATTCAAGTAAATTAATACAAGATTATTTATACAAATTATGAAAATCAATAGTATTTTTGTTATATTTATTGATAAATTCTATATATCTTAAAGCAATCATCTTATTTTGATATTTATTAACTTTTATATATTTTTAATTAGATTTAATATCATTGTTCATTAATACTTTATTTTATTTGTTTTATATTTTACTGATTTACGTTTAATAATCAAAAATAACTTAATTATATTTATCAACAAAAACAATAAACTCCTAATCAAAATTAAATTATTTTTCAGATGATTTTGTGGAAACAGAATCTATTTTATAAGTTTAAACACTATTTTTATTATTTCTTAAAATATTAAAATATCAATCTAAGAACTTACAACTTAAAAAATAATTCTAATCCAAAGAATTATAAAAGAAACTAATTCAATTTTAATCAATTTAGGAATAAATCTTAGTTAATTCTTATAAATCTTGCATAGAATTTATTTCTTTATTTCTCACTTTAGACTTACAATATTGATTTTCTATAGCGGGAAATTCTTTATCAAATATTTCTTATTATAAATGATTCTCTTTGTAACATTATTCTAAGAATTCATTTAAAAGAAAATAATCAATTTATTATAAACCATTTTAATCCATTTAACACTAAAATTCCTCATAAAAATTATCAAGTAAAAAATCATAATCAAACCGACCTTTACGTTTCTTTATTTAATCCATTAAATTTCTTTCCTTATTTTCTAAATCGATAATTTACTAATATATACATTCAGGATATCCTTATATTTAAAGACACTCAAATAAACTCTACAATTTACTTCTAACAAACTATAATTCTTCTTTTAAAGAATTATCATTATTTTCATCATCAAATGTCATTTAAGATAAAAAATCAATCGTTTCTTATACATTAAAATTTGTTCCTTCAAAAATATCTAAAATTATTGCTTTTGAAACTTATGGAAAAGACATACAAAAGAAATCAATTTAATCTTCAGTCATTATAAATGCTAAAAATATATATTTTTAATATTTTTTAAATAGCGTATTTTTTGGTCCACTCTCAAGCCATTTACTTATATTTCTCTTTATTAGTTTTATATTGCTAAGCTATGTCTGGAACTAGAGGATCATCTGGGTTTGGATCATCGATTAGTGAACTTATTGATAAAAGAACTTTTGAAATTGTTAATGCAGGACTCCATTGGTTTTTTAATATATCCAAACATATTACCCCATTTGAGTTTATATTAGGATGATAAATCTTAGTTTGGAAAGTGACTTTTGGAGGTCAGAAAGGATAATCAGTAGGAAAATGAATATTTAATCTAAAGACTCCTTATTCATATGGAGAATCTGGTGGGCCAAGTAAAACAGCGTTCCAATGAAATAAATCACTTCCAACTGGTCCGGCAGAACAGTTAGTTGGAGGGTCGTGTTTTATTTCCTCGTATTCTTTATTAATTCTTTTTGATGCCATTATATATTTTAATATTTTTAATAAAGATTTTTATAATGCTTAGGTTATTAACATATATTTTGATATATTTATTAGTTAATTCAACTCCTACCAATAAACAGGTTGAATTATAAATAAGTATTGATAATCAAATAGCTGGTGAAATTATTCTGGAATTAAATTATGCTGTTACTCCAATAACAGCAGAAAATTATTTTAAAATTTGTACTGAAGGGGTTGATTTCAATCGATAGAAAGTCTCTTATTAAAATTCAATCTTTCATAGAATCATTCCTAAATTCATGATATAAGGAGGAGATATAACAAATCATAATGGAATTGGAGGATTATCAATTTATGGATAAAAATTCAAAGATGAAAATTTTATTTTAAAACACGAAGAAATGGTAATTTCTATGGCAAACTCTGGTCCAAACTCCAATGGCTCATAATTTTTTATTACAACCACAGTTACACCATGGTTAGATGGAATACACGTTGTATTTGGTAAAGTTATAAAAGGGTAAAAGGTTGTAAGAGAAATTGAAGCACAAGGAACAGAAAATGGTAAACCGAAAAAACAAGTAAAAATTCTTTCATGTAAAGAGTTATAAAAATGTTTTAAATTTTATAATTTTTGGAAATTTCTAGAACAAAATCGATTTATAAATAAAAATATTCTTTTTCTTTATAATGATTAGAAAAGTACCTTGTGCAATTGGAATAGATATTGGAGCTAACAGATTTGTGATATCAGCAATAAAAAATGGCGGTGTTGATGTCTTAACAAACAATGCTAATTATAGATAAACACCAACTGTTGTCAGTTATGGAAAATTAAGAAACTCTGGAGAAAATGCTTTGGCAAATGCTAAATAAAATCTAAAAAATACAATTTTTGCTCCATAGAGATTTTTAGGTGATTTGGAATAGGAGCTTTTGGTTTATGAATCGAAAGTAAATTTTGTAAATGTTTCTAAGCAAGAAAATCAATTAATTTTTTCTATAAATCATGAAGGACAAAATGTTATATTAAAAATAGAGTAAATTTACGCAGCTATTTTTACAGAAATTTTAAATACTTTGAACTTAAATCAAGTTTAAGGAACTGAATATGTAGTCAGTGTCCCAGACTATTTCTCTATTAAAGAAAGATAAGCAGTTATTGATTCTGCCGAAATTGCAGGGATCAAGATAAATAAACTAAGCAATGAATCATCTGCTGTTTTAATGAATTATGGAATTTTCAGAAAAGCAGATTTGCATGTTGAGCAAAGCAGATTAGTTGGTTTTGTTGATATTGGATATTCTAAAACTTCATTTTTTATTGCAGCAGTTAAGAAAAACGGAGCAGAAATTTTATATGAAAAAATTAATAGAAATTTGGGTGTTAGAAATTTCGATTAAAATATGATAGATTTTTACTGTTAAGATTTTTAAAAGAAAAATAAAGAAAACTTATATGATAATCCAAAATGTATTTTTAGATTAAGATAAGGAGTTGAGAAACAAAGAACGATTTTAAGCTCAAATAAAGAGGCAGGGTTAAATTTAGAATGTCTTTATGAAGATATTGATTATTACTACAATCTTAACAGAGAAGAGTTTTATAATATAAATTAGTAAGTTCTTTTGTAATTTGATTAGTTTTTCAAAGATGCAATGAATGAAGTAAAAAATTAAGGAAAAATTAATCTTGAAGAATTGCATTCGGTAGAAAGAGTCGGCGGTGGTTCTAGAATTCCTATGGTAATTGATTTGATATAAAATAATATTGGTAAAGAGCTTAGTAAAACATTAGATGCAAATGAGTCAATAGCAAGAGGATGCACAATTATGTCAGCAATAATCTCTCCTTGATACTCTGTTTAGCCTTATGTTATTAAGGAGTATTTAATAAATCCTATATTTATTGAAATTTAATACGAAACCGAATAAAAAAGCTAATAAAAAGCAATTTTCTAAAAAGGTTCCGATTTTGGTAAAACTATGACAATTTCAATTAAAAAATAAGAAAAACTCAGATTATAACTTTTAGATGAAAAATTAAATCCTTTAATTTTATGTGAAATTTCTGAATTAAAATCAAAACATGAAAAATTCGAAGGGGAAATCAATATAGAATTAAATAAAAGTGGAATTGTATCTATCAAAAGTGTTAATTTAATTGAAAGCTTTGTTGTTGAAGAAAAATAAGAAAATTCAGAAGAAGTTAAGAAAATTAATAAAACAAATACTTCATCAGTTTAATTCCAATAAAACATTTTATTTGGTTTAAATAAACAAGAAATTGAATTGTTTAAATAAGAAGAGGAAAGAATAAGAAAATGTATAGAAGAGGTAAATAAATTAGGAAACATTAAATATTAACTAGAAAGTCTAACATACAAATCTAAATAAGATGTTTAAGACTCTAGCAATTCTATGTTTTTAATTTAATAAGAAACATTAAGCATTATGTAACAAGCTTAATAAAATGAATAGTGGTTAAATGGTGACGGTTAAAACAGTACTTTTGAGCAATATTAAGATTGATATTTTTCAATGCAAAAACTCTGTAATATTTTTTACGATAGAAAGAACAAATTCTTAAATTCCAAAGATTTTATTTAAAACAATCAAAACTTATTAAATGATTTAATGAATAAACATTAAGAAACAATCAGTTAATCAGAATAAGCAGATAAAGATAGAATATATTAGCATTTTTAAGAATTAGAAAATGATATGAAAAAGGTAAACGAATTTGTTAATAATTTTAAAATTGGTTTCTGTGATAGCTTCTCCTTTGATGAAATTTAAAATAATTTTAATAAAAATATGAATATTTTTAATAATAACATTTAATAAATACAAAAAAAGATTTAATAAGAAAAAATATAAAAAGAATAAGAATTAGCTAAGTAAAAGAAAGAGTAATAAGGGTAGAAAAATAAGGAATAAACAGAATAGCAAATGGATATTGAATAATAAATATTATAATAAATATAATTTTAATTTAATATTTTTTTATTAATTTATTCTTACAAATAAAAAATATTTCTTTTTTATATATAATCTTTCATATCTGTTTATTCTGTATTAGATTTTATGCTTCATATAAGAAATTAAATTTTTTTAAGTTTTTCTTTTAAACTATTTCCTTATAATTCTTTAAATATATTTTAAAGATATTCAACC
>JACCDV010688521.1_pt1 | contig 10158 bp, 15 predicted proteins | sample 7446131 | NCBI WGS metagenome assembly JACCDV01 (sample SAMN15323448, study PRJNA562643) | freshwater metagenome | isolation source: river surface water | place: USA:Blue River Watershed | collected 2017-08-17
CGTGCTCCTGACCGACTACCCGAAGAACATTCGCCCGTTCTACCACATGCGTCACGAGGATAACCCAAGCCTCACAAAGAGCTACGACCTGATCTGGAAGGGCACGGAGATCACCACCGGTGCTCAGCGCGAACACCGAATTGATGTTCTGGAGAAGCAGGTTCTAGACAAAGGACTCGAGCTTGAAGGCTTGAACTTCTACCTGGACTTCTTCCGCTATGGAGCACCTAGCCACGGTGGTTTTGGAATGGGTCTGACCCGAGTGGTCATGCTCCTACTCGACCTACCAAACATCCGCGAGGCAAGCTTCTTGTTCCGCGGACCAAACAGGTTGCAGCCCTAGTCCACGCCGGAAGACTATTGGTCGTTTAGGAAAAACGTCCCAGGGGTCCTTTAGACCACACTCACCCCGAGCACGACCATGACCCAGGCAATAGCAATCGCCCAGATAACCATGCTGGCAGTGATCAAGATCGACACCTTTAGGGGCTTCACGCCGGCAGCAACTGATGCTGCGGCAGCAAACTGAGTGCCGATCAGAATCGGGCCTAGGGCAGCCATTCCCCACATCCCATACTTGTCAAACGCAGCGAGTGCTTTTTGGTACTTGGGTGAGTCTCCGGTCTTGCCTTTCGCTTCGCGACGCCTGATCAGCCAGGTTCTAATCCCTGCACCCGCATAGGCAAACAAGAAGATGGTGAGGGCATTGCCTGTGGCAGCAGCAATCACCGTTAGGACTGGATCTAGCCCAAACAGAATTCCACCCGGGACAACGGCGATGGCTTCAAACCAGGGGATTGCTCCGGCGATAAAGATGCCTAAAAGGCCGAGTTGCTCGTAATTCACTTTTTCCTCTCAAAAAGCTTGCTGAAGTTTGAAAGCAGTGCCTCCATCGGCCCTTTTGTTCTGAAGCGAAGGTTTGCTTGGGCAAGCAGGGCGAGTGCAAGCCAAGTGCTTGCTGCAATGAGCACTACGCCGAGCAAGCTCACCTCTTGGAACAATCCGAATCCCCAAGCCGAGAACAGGGTTGAGAAAACCACTGACTGCCCCAGATAGATACTTAGGGAATGCCTGCCGGCTGCACTCAGCAGAGATAGCTTCAACCTTTGTGATAGCAGCCATAGCCCACCAACTAAGCCGGCTGACATTAGTGGAGCTCCGACAAAGTTCAAGGTGAGCGCCGTTAGGTAGAGCCCGAGCCCAAAGGTCTCCATCTGGGTGCTCTCGATAAACAGATAGGCAGCAAGCAATTGAATGCCCAAACCCAGAGTCAATCCCCACGCGGCATAGCGCTTCATCAAACTTGGCGAAAGATTCTCTGCGAGGCCGTCCTTGCGGGCAACCAGGACGCCAACTAGGAAAGCTGCGAATACCAGCGGCCCCTGAAGCAAGAATCCCTGGCCGGCAAAGATTGTCCAGAGTTCAACTCTTGCTCCAGCAATCTGCAGGAAGTTTCCGCTGGCAAGAGCAACATCCAAGGTGTCAATGTACAAATCAGACGGCATGGTCTTTCCTTTGGAGGACAAGAACGCCTCGCCCAGGAATGTGAGAGCAGCGAATGCGGTGAACAACAGCGCAGTCAAGGTGTAGATGACCCAGGACCAAACCTTTAGGGTCTTGTCTTTGCGGAAGTAAAACGCAACCAATAGCAGCCCAAACACTCCGTATAGGAAGAGGATGTCTCCGTGGAAGAAGAAGCTCAGGTGAATGGCCCCGAGCAGGATCAGACCAATCGAGCGCCCAACCCAGCGCCTGCGATTCTCCTTCTCACCCTTGATGACATAGTGAGCTGAGTAGCCGAAGAGGAAGGAGAACAGCAGGTAGAACTTCGCTTGGAACAAGGCCCAGACAACAAATGCCACCGAAGCGTTCTGAGGCTCAGACAAATCAAGCGACTCCGCACCATTGAACGTGCTGATCGAGAAAAACTGAATGTTCACTAGCGCGATCCCGAGAAGAGCAAAGCCTCTCAGCACGTCTGGGAAGCTATCCCTAGATGGAGCCGTCATCGGTTTCTGCTGCCTTTCTTTAGCTCAAGCGAGATCATCGCCATCGAAGGCAGCATGAAGGAGTATCCAAAGATGAGCCAGAATATCGCCTGGACCTGAGGCCAGGTAAGCGAAAGATCGTAGCTGAATCCGTCGGAGTCGGCTTGGAAGTCTGTGAAGATTGCATAGCCCATCAGCGCTGAGGCAACACCGAATGCGAACAGTGCCATCCAGCGGTAGGCAATCAAATAGCTTCGGTCACGTTGACGAACCATTCGTTCGTCAAGGGCCTCTTCTGGGGCATCTGCGATCAGCCGGACAGACTGCCGAAGCAGGAACCAGGAAACAAAGATCAGCAGGATGTGAATCAAGGAGTAGGCGGACCAGGCGTTGTCTCCAACCGAAAGCAAGAAGCCTGTTCCGAACAGAATGGACGCGTTAGAACCAATCAAAAGTGTGCGCTTTGCTCCAGGGGTCCTAAGTCCATCCCACTTGGTGTCATTTAGCTGCTTCTCTACTTCTTTGACAGACGCCGTCGACCAACCTGCATCAGCAGACCCCTTCGCTCCAAAGCCCATTGCCTCCCAATACTTGCGCGAAAGCCCACGAGCCTTGAGATAGAGCCAGAAGATAGGCAGCTCAATAACTGTGAGTGCAATAAGAGTGAAGAAGAACCAGTTCAACTCCCAGCTAAAAATCTTGAAGACAGGGTTAGACACCCAAAACAGCGCAGCTGAGATAGCGATTGGAATGCCGGATACGACTATGTCCAACCAAGCCATCAGCTTTACGTTGTCACCGACAACCTTTGGGTAGAACCAGAGATAGGCAACCGCCAAAGTCACCAAGATATAGAAAACAACTAGTAGTTCGTTGCTCATTGCTCTTCCTCGTCAAGCCAGAAAATCTCTTCGACACTGGCACCTAGAACCGAGGCGATGCGCAGTGCCAGCACAAGTGATGGCGAATACTCACCGCGTTCGATGTATCCGATGGTTTGGTAGTGGACTCCGACCTGATCAGCGAGTTCTTGCCTGCTTAGGCCGGCCTGGGTGCGCAGCTCTTCTATGCGGTTGGCTACCCGCTCTTCTTCAGCCTTTGATTTGCGACCCATGAATGTAGCATAAATGCTATGTAGTAATAATGCAACAAAGAAAAAGAATTATTTGAATTTCTTCAAGGTGTTGTGAACCTTTTTCAGGGCTGGCGACTTGTCTGCAATCGAGCCAAGAATGGCAATCAAAATCGGAAACCAAAATCTCTTCAAAACCCACATCACGATCTTCATAACTCTGCCTCCAATAGAGCGAGAACTCGCTCTTGCTCGATGCGCCAGAACGCAATCTGCTTGCCGTTGAGCAATAGCACCGGCACCTCATCGGTGTATTTGGCAAAACTAGGATCGTCGTCGATACTCAAGTCGTTCACCGCATATTGCGCATCCGGGTGTTCGGCTGCGAAACGAGCAATCACCTGGGCTAGATCTCCCTGAGCGACCTCGCAAAGGTGGCAGCCCTGGCGGCCAATAAGTGTTAGCTCAATACTCACCAGATAAGCCTATGTCCAGACACGCGCAATAGACTATGGCGGTGTCCGAGATAGAGCAGAACAAGCCGAAGATTGAAGCGGCTTTTTTTGACGTTGACAACACTTTGTGCCGAGGCTCAACAAGCATTCTTTTTGGCAAGGTCGCTTTCTCAGGCGGAGCGCTAAAGCGCAGAGACATCTGGCGTTTTGCATTTGAACAAATGATGTTTATCCGTCGTGGCGAGAACAACAACAAGATGGCTGACTTCAAAGATCGTGCACTGAGCCTGACCAAGGGTCACTCTGTCGAAGAACTAACTGGCCTAATCGACAAGGTTTACATCGAGCAGATTAAGCCAAGGCTTTGGCCAGAAACCGTTGCAGCAGCTAAAGAGCATCTAGCAGCAGGGCGAGAGGTCTGGCTTCTGACTGCAGCGCCTGTGGAGCTTGCTCAGGCGATAGCAAATGACATCGGTGCCACTGGCGCCCTTGGAACGATTGTTGGACACAAGGACGGCGTGCTTACAGGTGAGCTAGTCGGGGAGCCTCTACACGGTAAGGCTAAGAAGCGAGCTGCCGAGAAGCTAGCAAAAGAACGAGGCATCAGCCTAAAGCGATCCTGGGCCTATTCAGACAGCTTCAATGACCTTCCACTACTGAGCCTTGTCGGACACGCGGTTGCAGTAAATCCGGACAACATTCTCAAGCGTCACGCTGAGGCCGCTGGCTGGGAGATCATGCGCTTCAAGAAGAAAGATCTAAAGCGCCAATAAAACAAAAACCCGCCCATTGGGCGGGTTAGTTGCTTAAAGACTTACTTCTTATTGCGACGCTGGTGGCGAGTCTTACGAAGTAGCTTGCGGTGCTTCTTCTTTGACATACGCTTGCGGCGCTTCTTGATGATTGAACCCACAAAAACCTCACAAAGCTTTAGGTGCCCAAATGGGCAACCTGAGAAGTTTAGCCCTTGCGCTTCAAGCGCTCAAGCTCAGCTTCAATATCGGCATCAGTAATTGGCTTGGAACTGAGCTTGCCGTAGGCGTCTAGGCCGCCAAACAGTGCGCCGATTCCCATTCCAAAAATTACCCAAATGGGCCAGAAATAATCCTCTGGGGTCGTTACAAACCAGATTCCTGAAACCAAGAGAGACACCGCTAAGTAAACCCAGAGGTACTGCTTGAAGTCTGCCTTCTTCTTTAGGCTCTTTATCGCGTACTGTCGCATGGCATCTGCGGGCTGCTCCTTAGGCATCGCTCTGCTCCTTCTTCGAAACCTTCGCCTTCACCTCTTGCACCAGGTGGCTAGTCTCTAACTTAACCTCGTCAACTACCTCTTCGACCTTCTGGCGAGCAATCTTTTCAAACTCTTTTACAGACTTCTGAGTCTCCATGCGAGCATCAGCAAGTTTGCGACCTAGGCGTCGACCCAAATCCTTAGGGTCGGCGTCGATGTCCATCTCTTTAGCTTTCGCCTTGAGGGTGTCATTTAGCCAGCCTGCTTTCTCGGTTAGCCAGTGGCCTAGCTTGGCGCCGGCAACACTTAGGTTCTCAGCAAGCTCCTCGCCGGCTTCCTCGTCTGGGTCGAAGTTGAGAGACAGGAAGTTAATCATCCAGTCCTCAATCTCCTCAAGTGGTTCTGGGGTGACTGAGTAGAAGCGCTTCTGACCCTCTTCGCGGGCAGCGACAAGGCCAACCTCGCGAAGGGTCTTAAGGTGCTTGGAAACGGTGGGCTGTCCCAAGCCGGTCTTCTCCACCAACTCAGAAACTGTCAGTTCGCCAGGGCCTCCAACTAGGTTTGACGCCAAAAGGGTCTCGAGTAGTTGTCTGCGGGAAGGGTCCGCTACTGCTTCAAAAATGTCTGCCATGTTTTTACCCTACTCCCCTTAGCTGGCTAACTCTTGTGCTCTTTTAACAGCTGCCTCCAAAGAAGCAGCAAAAACCTGATCTAGCTGCGCTGCATCCAAGGTGGCAATAATGCGTTCGGTGGTGCCACCCGGCGAGGTTACATTGCGTCTGAGCTCCGCGGGCTCGAGGCCAGATGCTTCCAGAAGCTTGACTGAGCCGGCAAGGGTGTTGCGAACCATGCGCTTGGCATCTGCCTCGCTAAAGCCCCGCTCGAGGGCAACTTTTTCCCACTGCTCGATGATGTAGTAGACCCAGGCAGGTCCCGATCCGGAGATCGCGCTCAATGCATTGATCTGTTCTTCTGGAATCAAAACGACTTCGCCAACTGCTTCAAAAAGCTCTGTGGCAGCCGCAACAGCTTCCTTCGATGCGGTTTTGGCGGAAGCTAAGCCGGTAACTCCAGCACCAACCAGTGCAGGAGTGTTGGGCATTGTGCGAATCAGATTTGGATTCTCAATTACCGTGGACATACTCTCGAGAGTGATTCCTGCAGCCATAGAGATGACGACGGCGTTCTTACCGATTTCTCCAACCAGCTCGCCAAGGACATCGATTATCTGCTTGGGCTTGACTCCCAAGACAATCAGGTCTGCGTCACCTGCCATAAGTGGGTTGGCATCTGCTGCGGTTTCGGTAGCCAGTGCCGAAATGCCCTGGTCTCTCAGTGATTTCGCGCTTAGCTCAGTCTTGGTTGTGGCACTGATTAACTCTTTGGGGTGACCGGCTGCAATCAGCCCCTTGAGCACCGCGCCTCCCATTGAGCCGGTGCCTAAAAATGCAATTCGTAGTTTCTCCACGCTTGAATCCTAGGCTGAGCCAAGCAGTGGATAGCCAACAAAGGCCACCGAATTCATCAGGGTGTGGGCAATCACCAGTGGAGCAACCCGACCAGTTTTGTGGAAGTAGTAAGCAAAAACCAGCCCCATCACAAAGTTTCCTGCAAAGGCGGAGAAGCCTTGGTAAAGATGGTAGCTAGCCCTGAAAAGCGCCGATACGAGTATCAAAACAACTACCGTCATCGCAGGGGAGATCAATTGCAGCTTCCTGGTCAAAAAGCCAACCGCGATGATCTCCTCTTGCAACCCGGCTCGAAGAGCCGCCAGAAGCAAAACCGGTATCGTCCAGAAATAGTCACCTAAGCCATTGGTCACGATTTGGGAAGTGAGTCCAAACTCAAGGGCAACTAAGTAAAGACCAATTCCTGGAACACCAATTAGAGCTGCAAGAAAAACCGCGTGAGCCAAGTCTTTCCACTTGGGAATCAGTCCGAGCGAAATCCCGTCCTGTCGCAAAAAGTAGAGCGCCAACAAAACAGGGACCAAACTCAGCGAGATTGATGCAAGCTGACTTGCTAGATCAAGCCACTCATTCTGAGCTAATGGCCTGTTAATGGTGGTTACCGACCCAGCCAAACCCTCAGCGCTAGTCAGTTTTCTTCCAAGACTCAGCAGCGAGTAGATCGCGCTCGCGCCCAACGAAACCATCAGCACAAGCCAAAGCTCGTGCTTGTGGTTCTTAGTGAAGTTCATGGTTGCCTCTGAAAACTGTGGAGAGCAAAAGTTTAGATGTCCCAACAAGGCGGTAGCTTTGTCTGGTGGCTAAATCAAAAAGTGAATTCAGGTGTACCGACTGCGGATGGACCACCGTCAAGTGGGTTGGCCGCTGCGGCGAGTGTCAAGCCTGGGGCACCCTTGAGGAGTCCGCGGCAACTGTCCGCGAGGTGAAGGCGGTAAAGCTCAATGCCAGCCAAACTGCTCGCCCAATCACTGAAATTGAGACAAACGCCACCGGCCACAAACCAACCGGAGTGAATGAATTTGATCGAGTGCTTGGTGGGGGTCTGGTCCCGGGCGCAGCGGTACTTCTCTCAGGTGAGCCTGGAGTTGGTAAGAGCACGCTGCTTCTTGAAGTTGCGGCCAGAGCTGCGAAGGCTGGTGCAAAAGTCCTCTATGTCTCCGCCGAAGAGTCTGCCTCGCAGGTGAAACTGCGCGCCACCAGAACCGGAGCCCTTACCCCGAACCTATACCTAGCGAGCGAGACCGATCTTGGTTCGGTCTTGGGTCAGTTTGATGCCGTTAGGCCAGAGATGATCATCGTTGACTCGGTGCAGACCATTGCCTCAGCAGACATCGATGGTGCTGCCGGAATGCCAGCACAGGTTCGAGAGGTGGCTGCCAACCTCATTCGCCTTGCCAAGCAAAACTCCGTTCCGCTTTTGCTCGTTGGTCACGTCACCAAAGATGGATCGATTGCTGGACCTAGGACACTTGAGCACCTGGTCGATGTGGTCTGTCAGTTTGAGGGAGATAGACAGACAGCCCTGCGTTTTGTGCGAACTCTGAAAAACCGCTTTGGTCCAACCGATGAGGTCGGCTGCTTTGAGATGACCGGGGATGGCATAGCCGAGGTTGCGGATCCTTCACAGCTATTTGTTTCTGGCTCAAAGAACCAGGTTTCTGGCACCTGCATCACGGTCACAGTTGAGGGAAAACGCGCTCTGATGGCAGAGATTCAGGCCCTGGTGGTCAAGACCAACTCTCCACAACCTAGGCGCGTGACCAACGGAGTTGACTCTTCGAGGGTCGCAATGTTGCTTGCAGTTTTAGAGCGTCGCGCAGGAATCTCACTGATTGACAAGGATGTCTACGTCTCAACCGTTGGTGGCATGAAGATTCTTGAGCCAGCTGCGGATCTCGCAATTGCCATTGCCATTGCATCTGCTGTTAGTGATAAGCCCGTAAAGCCTGAGATTGCGGCCTTCGGTGAGATTTCACTTGCCGGTGAAATTCGCGCTGTCACGAATTCAAAGCAACGCGCTTCAGAAGCAAAACGCCTTGGCCACCCGAACGTAGTTGATTCGTCTGGGGCTCAGCTGAAACAAGCCATAGCCTCTGCTTTGGTCTAGTTCAGTAAGAACTGAACTGTGTTTTGGGAGTACTCGCCGTTGACCTCAACCTTGAGGAAGTACGACGCACCACCACCAGGAACCGGCTGCTGGTCTGCTCCACAACCTTCGCCAGATGAGCGGACGCGCTCCCAAATTCCCTTCGGAGCGTCGACGGGTGTGTTGGAGATTAGTCTCACAACCTGGTCGACATCTTGCTCACGGTCGCAGTCCTTGGATGACCAATAGGTCTCATTCCCCGAAGTGATTGTGAAGAAGGTGACGCGAGATCCAACATTGAAATTGCAATCAACCGGTCCGGTGTTTGTGATGGTGTACCAAATCATGGGCTTCTCGTCCGAGGAGAAGGATGATTTTGTGCCGGCCTCATTGCCAATTTTTGCCTCAACCAAAATGGTCCCCGCAGGGCAATCAGCGATCTGGGCAGGAGCCGAAGTCGTGGTCTCATCAACAGTTGGTATGGCTGTCGGCTCAGTGTTTTGTCCAAGTCCCAGCCCTGAAAAAGCCCAAATTGCTAAGGCGGTTAGGAGAATTCCCAGCAAGGCCAAGCCTCGTCTGCGGGCAAAAATCTGTTGTTGAGTAGGAGCCATTGGATAAATCTAGCTAGAGGAGCTTCAGCATCCTTGAGTCTCCAAGCGTGTTCTGTTTTACGCGAGCCAAATCCAAGAACTCTGCAACACCTTCGTCGTGCGAACGAACCATCTCGGCATAGGTCTCGGGATCAACCGGGATGTCTGAAATCACCGAGAAACCATGGGCCTTGAAGAACTCCTCTTCGAAGGTCAAGCAGAAGACCCTTCGGACTCCTAACCTTTCTGCCCTGGAAATCAGTTCAGCAAGCATTGCGGCGCCAATGCCCTTGCGCTTGACTCCTTCTGCCACCGCTAGGGTTCTAACCTCGGCGAGGTCTTCCCACATCACATGCAGTGCCCCAAAGCCGATTACCTTTCCGTCTTGCTCGGCAACTACAAACTCCTGGATCGACTCATAGATTTCGACGAGCTCTTTGCCGAGCAGGATGCGCTTCTCAATCAGCGGTTGCGCAATCTCCGTGATGGCGCGAACATCTGTTGTTTTTGCTGACCTAATTGAGAACATGGCTAAATTATGGCGCTAAGGCTGGGTGACTTTCAGCAAAACTTCATTCCTGCGAAGCATCGGCAGGGTCCAGGGTCCGTTGTATCGGGCATAAAGCGGCTCAGAAATAATCACTAGCCCTCTAGTTTCGCAGAGCTCCCGCAGCGCTTGGGCCTTGGCTTCGAACAGTGACTGATCGGCTGGGCCAGAAAACCGCAACGCAGCCATAACGGTCTCCGCTTTGGTGTCCAGCTGCAACTTTGAATCAATTGGGGCTGGGGGATTTGTCATTCCATCCGGCAAAACAAATGACACTAAATAGCCGTTCGGGGTCTTCTCTTGCAACACGGGCGCGGTCATGGCGATGTTCTGCCCAGACTGATTCTTGCCGCCGATGTAGCCGGCTAGGTAGCCAAACGCTCCGTAGCTGGCAGAGGAGAAATCCCCTCCGCTTTGAATTGTGACTAGCGTGTGAGCCGGGTAGCCACGAAGCTCGAAGCCGCGATCGGATTCGAGTACTTCGTAGCGCTGAATCTCCGTCACTGGTTAGGAAACTGGCTCGGCCTCGCGAGAGTTAGCTACAATGCTAAACTCGCCATTTACGAAGTCAACCAAAATGTCCTGGACAGTGCCGATGCTTCCGCTCAAGTTGCGCTCGGAGATCTCGTCCTCAATCTCCCGCTGCACAACTCGACGAAGTGGCCTTGCACCCATCGCTGGCTCGTAACCTAGTTCAATCAACTTCTCCTTCGCGGAG
>JACCDV010014039.1_pt1 | contig 10157 bp, 9 predicted proteins | sample 7446131 | NCBI WGS metagenome assembly JACCDV01 (sample SAMN15323448, study PRJNA562643) | freshwater metagenome | isolation source: river surface water | place: USA:Blue River Watershed | collected 2017-08-17
GGATGTCCAGACGGACCGAGGCGTAAAACTTCAGTGCGTTGCCACCCGTGGTGGTTTCGGGCGAGCCGAACATCACGCCAATCTTCATGCGGATCTGGTTGATGAAGATGACCATGCAGTTGGTCTTCTTGATGTGGGCGGTCAGCTTGCGCAGCGCCTGGCTCATCAGACGGGCTTGCAGGCCGGGCAAGCTGTCGCCCATTTCGCCTTCGAGTTCGGCCTTGGGCGTCAGTGCCGCCACCGAGTCCACAATGATCAGGTCCACCGCGCCGGAGCGCACCAGGCTGTCCACAATTTCCAGGGCTTGTTCGCCGGTGTCGGGCTGGCTGATCAGCAGGTCCTGCAGGTTGACACCCAGGTTTTGGGCGTACTGCACGTCCAGCGCATGCTCAGCGTCAACAAAGGCGCAGGTGCCGCCCAAGCGCTGCATCTCGGAGATCACTTGCAAAGTCAGCGTGGTTTTACCTGACGATTCAGGGCCGTAGATTTCGATCACGCGGCCACGGGGCAGACCACCCACGCCCAAGGCGATGTCCAGACCGAGCGAGCCGGTGGAGACCACCTGGATGTCCTCGATCACTTCGCCTTCGCCCAGGCGCATGATGGTGCCTTTGCCAAACTGCTTTTCAATTTGGGCCAATGCGGCTTGCAGGGCTTTGGCTTTTTCGGTGTTCACTTCGCTCATGGAAATCTCCTTGAATATCAATGGTTTGGGGCATCCGCTCCCTTGAAAGCCTGCGCTTTACTGGATGCGTGAACAGTACTGTAAACGAACTGTATAAACACGTAAACAGTATTTTTGGTCAGTTTGCCTTATCATTTGGGGCATGAGTGACGCACCGGCTCCCAGCCCTGAAGAAGCCCTTAAAACAATGGACGATCGCTGGCGTCAAACCCATTTGGGGCGCTTGCTGGGCCACGCCATGCGGCGCTTTGACGAGCGGGTCTTGCACCTGATGGCCCACAACGAAGGCGTGCCTTTGGCCTTGTCGAACTTGGCCGCACGTGACCAGATCAGCGCGGCGCATGTCCACATCACGCGCCACTTGGCGATCGAAGGCTCGCGCCTGACCGATCTGGCGCAAGCTGCGGGCATGAGCAAGCAGGCCATGGGCGACTTGGTAGACCAGTGCACGGCCTGGGGTTTGGTGCAAAGGCAAAGCGACTTGCAGGATGCGCGCGCTAAACGTGTTGTCTTCACCGCTGATGGTCTGGCGTGGTTGCAGGCTTTCAAAGACGCCGTGGCGCAAGCCGAGGCGGAATTCAGGGACGCGGTGGGGCAAGATGTGGCCACGGTTGTGGCCTTGGGCCTGGAGGCTTACGCACATTGACGTCATCAGGGCTGACCCGAACGTCAATGAAGCCCGGACAGCCTCGGCCTGACACTAAAATCACTTGAAGCGCCCGGATATACATCTCAAAAAAGCCAGCATCTACAACAGGAGACAGCCATGCGAATTCTCATTGCCGAAGACGACCAGGTGCTTGCCGATGGCTTGTTGCGCACCTTGCGCAATGCGGGCGCGGCGGTGGACCATGTGGCCAGCGGCAGCGAAGCCGATGCGGCGCTGATGACCAACAACGAATTTGATTTGTTGATCCTGGACCTGGGCTTGCCCCGCATGCACGGTCTTGAGGTGCTCAAGCGCTTGCGTTCGCGTGGCTCCACATTGCCGGTGCTGATCTTGACCGCAGCCGACAGCGTTGAAGAGCGCGTCAAAGGCCTGGACCTGGGCGCAGACGACTACATGGCCAAGCCCTTCAGCCTGCAGGAACTCGAAGCGCGTGTGCGCGCCCTGACCCGCCGCGGCATGGGCGGCGCCACATCGCAGATCAAGCACGGCCCGCTGATTTATGACCAGTCCGGTCGCGTCGCCACCATCGACGGCAAGATGGTTGAACTCTCCGCCCGTGAACTGGGTTTGCTCGAAGTCTTGCTGCAACGCGCGGGTCGTCTGGTCAGCAAAGACCAGTTGGTCGAACGTCTGTGCGAGTGGGGCGAAGAGGTCAGTAACAACGCCATCGAGGTGTACATCCACCGCCTGCGCAAGAAAATCGAAAAAGGCCCGATCCGCATCGCCACTGTGCGCGGCTTGGGTTATTGCCTCGAAAAAATCCCTGGCTGATCGTGTCGGGCTTGCACACCCACACCTTGGCCTGAGTGCCCACTGAGCCATGAAGTCCAAGGGTTGGAGCGTCAAGTTTTTCAAACGTGAACAGCGTTCGCTGTTCGGGGAGATCCTCGACTGGATGTTGACCCCGCTGCTGTTGCTGTGGCCCATCAGCCTGGCCTTGACCTGGCTGGTGGCGCAGGGTCTGGCCAACAAGCCCTTTGACCGTGCCATGGTCTACAACGTGCAGGCCTTGGCGCAACAGGTCAAGCTGGGGCCCGACAAAAAAGTCCAGTTCAACCTGCCTCAGCCCGCCAGCGAATTGCTGCGTGCCGATGAAACAGACCTCGTTTATTACCAAGTGCGCGGGGCCAACAACGAGCACCTGAGCGGTGACCGCGATGTACCCATGCCGCCCGATGAAGAGGACAAAGGCAGCAGCTACGAAGTGCACATCCGCGATGACGAAATGCGTGGTCTCGAAGTGCGCGTGGCCTATACCTGGATACGGTTGGACGCCGATGGCAAGCGGCCTGCGCTGGTGCAAGTGGCCGAGACCCGCGAAAAACGCTCCGTGCTGGCCGCAGAGATCATCAAGGGGGTGATGCTGCCCCAGTTCGCCTTGCTGCCCCTGGCGGTGTTGCTGGTGTGGCTGGCGCTGGTGCGCGGTATCAAGCCTTTGTCCGAGCTGGAAGAGCGCATCCGAGCGCGCAAACCCGATGACCTGAGCCCGCTGGACGACAAGGCCGTGCCCATGGAAGTCGCGCCCTTGGTGTTGTCGGTGAACGATTTGCTGGAACGCCTCAAAGACTCCATCGTCACGCAAAAGCGTTTTTTGGCCGATGCGGCGCACCAGCTCAAAACGCCGCTGGCGGGTTTGCGCATGCAGGCCGACCTGGCGCAGCGCTCGGGCTCCAGCGAAGAAGACCTCAAAAAGTCGTTGCAGCAAATTGGCCGCGCCAGCGTGCAAGCCACCCACACCGTGAACCAGTTGCTGTCCTTGGCGCGGGCCGAAGGCGGCGGTGCCAGCGTGCCGCAGCAAGCTTGCGACATGGTGCGATTGGTCAGTGATGTGTTGCAAGACAGCCTGCCCCGGGCCATGGACAAGGGGCTGGACCTGGGCTACGAAGGCGTAGATGCGGACACACCTGGCGTGAAGGTCAATGGCAACCCGATCCTGCTCAAGGAGATGGTGCGCAACCTGGTGGAGAACGCGATCAATTACACCCCCTCCACGCCAGAGCGGCCCGGCGTGATCACGGTGCGTGTGTTGGTTGACCCTTACAGCAAGGCCTTGGTCTTGCAGGTCGAAGACAACGGTCCGGGCATCCCGGTGCCCGAGCGTGATCTGGTCTTCCAGCCTTTTTACCGGGCCTTGGGCACCAACGTGGATGGCTCAGGCTTGGGTCTGCCCATCGTCAAGGAAATCGCCCAACAGCACGGCGCCACGGTCAGCATCGCCCCGACGTTTGAAAACCAAACACCGCCCGGTGCGTGTTTCACGCTGCGTTTCAGTGTTTAAGGTGGCAGGCACTGATTGCCGCAATGACAAATGCGTTGCGTAGGTCGGTGGCTTTAGCCCCGACAGTGGCCTGCGCCGAGTCCGTTTACGTCGGACCTGAAGGTACCGACCTACCCATGCTGCCCCATAGATCTGCAGGTCCGACCTGGATGGGCTTGGGTTCAGGCGGGCTTGCCCATGTTGAGCTGCAGGCGCTCGCGTTCCATCACACGGGCCACGGCAGGCACCGCCGCGACCTTTTGCACAAAGGCCCACAGCTCGAGGTGCTCTTCGGGTGTGATGCCGGCAATCGTGCCCCAACGGGTCAGGGTCAGGCTGTAGGCGTCAAGCGCGCCGAACTGTTCACCAGTCAACCAGGCCTGGCCTTTGGCCGCAGCGGCTTTGACCAAGGCCTGCAACTCGCCCAACATGCCCCGGAACAACTGCGTGTTGTAAGGCTTGAGCGCGGCCTGCACTTCGGGCAAGTCCGAAAACTTTTGCGGCATGAAGATGTGCGTGAAGGTTGGATGCACCGTGTTGTTCATCCAGGCCAGTGTGGAGATGGCTTGTGCGCGGGCAATGGGCTCGGCGGGCAAGAAGCCCGCCTGCGGGAAGAGCTGGTCCAGGTGCAGCACGATCGCCACAATTTGCGTGACGACCTGACCGTTGTTGACCAGCACAGGCACTTGGCCACGCGGGTTGATGGCTTTGTATTCTTCGCTGTTTTGCTCGCCTTTGTGCAGCTTGACCATGTGCGGTTCGAACTCGGCGCCGCTCATCTCGAGCAGCACATGGGGCACAAAAGAACAGGCGCCAGGGGCGAAATACAGTGTCAGGCTCATGGGAGACTCCGATATGGGGTTAGTTGGAAGCCGGTTTGGCCGGCGTTGCCGTGGCAGGCGCTGTGCTCACCGGCGCAGATGCAGCGCTGGACGGTGCAACAGTCGCGGGTGTTGGCGTGGGTTTGGCGGGCAAGGCCTCGGACGCTTTGCCAACAGGCGCGGCAGCAGTAGCTTCAGAGGCCGATGCAGCAGGCACAGAAACTTCTTGACCAGGTCGCGTGAACTGCAAGGCTTCGGGCTTGATTTGTTGCTGCAAGCGCTCTGGCTCGCGTTGCACATTGGGCCCCCAGCCCCAGCGGGCAAAGGCGTCCCACTGCCAGGCCAGCGTGATGACATTGAGCAGCAGCAACAGGGCAATCGCCCAGCGGATCTTCATGGTGGGTCCTCGGCAAAGGGGCGCACGCTGACTTCGGAACTGTGGATGTCCACCACGCCAGCATCGGTCTGCAATCGTAGCGCACCGCTGGCGCTGACACCCAGTGAAGTACCTTGCAGCCCATCGCTGGTGTGCACGCGTCGGCCTTTGAGCACATCACGCGCTTCAAAGCGTGCTTGCAGGGGGGCAAAGCCGGCGGTCTCAAAAGCCAGAATGGTTTGGACCAAGGGCGCCGCGATGCGCGCCAGTGCCGCAGCGGCGGTCACGTCAGGCCAGCATTCGGTCAAGGCCGCAGGCGGGGTGTTCAGGCCATCGGCCGGGCGCGGACGGATGTTCATGCCCACACCAATCACCACCTGGCTGCGCCCGCCCATGCTGGCCGCCTCCACCAAGATGCCGCCGAGCTTGCGCTCTTGCATCCACAAATCATTGGGCCATTTCAAGCGCACATCGGGGTGCAGGCTTTCGGCCAGACTCAGACCCACCGCCAAGGACAGGCCCGACCAGTCTTGGGGGGCGATGGGCAGGCTCAGCGAGAAGGTCAGTGAATCACCCGGCTGGCTTTGCCACACGCGGCCCATGCGGCCACGGCCTGCGGCTTGGCTTTCGGCCACCAGCAGCGTGGGCTCGTGCTGGCCTGCGCGTGCGCGGCGCATGAGTTCGCTGTTGCTGGAGTCGATCTCGGGCAGGATCTCGACGGTGAAGTCGGGAAGCCGGGGAAAGACTTGTTCCCAGATGGCTTCAGCGGGCCAGGCGGTGGGCTTGATCATCTGCTGGAGCGTGTCACTCAGCGCTTTTTCGAAGCCTTCTTGACTTTTTCGGTCGATTTCTTTTTGGCCTTGTCCTTCGGTTTAGCTGTAGCCTTGGTCTCGGCTTTCACTTTGGACTTTGGCTTTGCATCCGATTTGGCTTTGGCCTTGTCTTTGGATGGGCCCTTGGCTTTTTTCTGACCCGGGATCTTGGGCGTGTCCGCACGGTCTTTGGGCGAGAGCAGCGTGCCCCGGCAGTTCTTGGCGCCACACCAGCAGGGGTACTCGGCTTTGAGTTTCTTGGTGTAGGGCTCGTCGATGATCAGGCCGTAGTCGTAGTTCAGCTCTTCGCCCGCCTTGATGTTGCGGATGGCCTTGATGAAGATGCGCTCGTTGTCTTCGTCGGCTTCGCAGTTGGGGTCGCAGCTGTGGTTGATCCAGCGCGAGGAGTTGCCGCCGTGCAGCGCGTCGATCACCTTGTCTTCATTCACATGGAAGTAGAAGGTGTGGTTGGGGTCCTTGGGGTCATGCGGGTGGCGGTCTTGCGCTTCGTCCCAGCTGATGATCTCGCCCACGTATTCAATCAGGGTCTCGCCTTCTGCAAGGTCTTGCAGGGCAAATACGCCTTTGCCATGCACACCGGAGCGGCGGACCTGGATGCGTCGGTTGGATGACGAACCGGAAGGAGAAACAGGAGTTTTGGCCACGGTGTTCAAAAATTTGTTATGGTGAATTCATGTGGGCGTGCGCGTGAGCGCGCCCAGGCGTGCATGTGTGCGAGCGCGCGTGCGCACGCGAGACAACGGGATTGTATAGACATGAAAACATTGATCATTGCAGAGAAGCCCTCGGTGGCCCAGGACATCGTTCGGGCCCTGACCCCCGTGGCGGGCAAGTTCGAGAAACACGATGACCATTTCGAGAGCGACACCTATGTGGTGACGAGTGCCGTGGGCCATCTGGTGGAGATCCAGGCCCCCGAGCAATACGACGTCAAACGCGGCAAGTGGAGCTTTGCCAACCTGCCCGTCATTCCGCCGCACTTTGACCTCAAGCCCGTGGACAAGACCAAGAGCCGTTTGAGCGCCGTCGTCAGACAAGCCAAGCGCAAGGACGTGAGCGCCCTCATCAATGCCTGTGACGCGGGCCGCGAGGGCGAGTTGATCTTCCGCCTGATTGAGCAGTACGCGGGTGGCGCCAAGCCCTTGAACAAGCCCGTCAAGCGCCTGTGGTTGCAGTCCATGACGCCGCAGGCCATTCGCGACGGGTTTGAGAGCCTGCGCAGCGAGCAACAAATGCAGGGCCTGGCCGACGCCGCCCGCAGTCGTTCCGAGGCCGACTGGCTGGTGGGCATCAACGGTACGCGTGCCATGACCGCCTTCAACTCGCGCGATGGTGGCTTCTTCCTCACCACCGTGGGTCGGGTACAGACCCCCACGCTGGCCGTGGTGGTCGAACGCGAAGAACAGATCCGCAAATTCATCAGCCGTGACTATTGGGAAATCCATGCCGAGTTCGCAGCCGCTGCAGGCACCTACCCCGGCAAGTGGTTCGACCCGGCCTGGAAGAAAGAAGAAGACGGCGAGAAGAAAGCGGACCGCAAGTGGACCGCTGCCGAGGCACAGGCCATTGTCGATGCCGTGCGCGGCAAGACCGCCAGCGTGACCGAAGAGGCCACCCCCACCACGCAAGCCAGCCCCGGTCTGTTTGACCTGACCAGCCTGCAGCGCGAGGCCAACGGCAAGTTCGGCTTCTCGGCCAAGACCACGCTGGCGCTGGCGCAAAGCCTGTACGAGCGCCACAAGGCCCTGACCTACCCGCGTACCGAGTCGCGCCACCTGCCCGAAGACTATGTGCCCGTGGCCAAGCAGACCTTCGAGATGCTGGCCGACAGCGGCATGCGCCACCTGGCCCCGCACGCCCTCACGGCCCTCAACAACAACTACGTGCGCAAGATCCCGCGCGTGTTCGACAACAAAAAAGTGTCGGACCACTTCGCCATCATCCCCACCTTGCAAGCGCCCAGCGGCTTGTCCGAGGCCGAGCAAAAGCTCTATGACCTGGTGGTGCGCCGCTTCATGGCCGTGTTCTTCCCCAGCGCCGAATACCAGGTGACCACCCGCATCAGCGTGGCCGCCGGTCACAGCTTCAAGACCGTGGGCAAGGTGTTGGTCAAACCCGGCTGGCTCGCCATCTACGGCAAGGAAGCTGCTGAGGAAGTGCAGGACGCCAAAGACGGCGACAAAGGCCAGAACCTGGTGCCGGTGCAGCCGGGCGAACAAGTGGGCGTGGAGTCGGTTGAAGCCAAGGGCCTCAAAACCCGCCCCCCGGCACGCTATTCAGAAGCGACTTTGCTGGGCGCCATGGAAGGCGCAGGCAAGCTGGTCGACGACGACGAGCTGCGCGAAGCCATGCAGGAAAAAGGCCTGGGCACGCCAGCCACCCGCGCCGCCATCATCGAAGGCTTGCTGAATGAAAAATACATGCTGCGCGAAGGCCGCGAGCTGATCCCCACCGCCAAGGCCTTCCAGCTCATGACGCTGCTGCGCGGCCTGCAGGTCGAAGAACTCTCCAAGCCCGAGCTGACCGGCGAATGGGAATACAAGCTCGCTCAGATGGAGCAAGGCAAGCTGAGTCGTGGCCAGTTCATGGCCGAGATCGCGGCGATGACCGAGCACATCGTCAAGAAAGCCAAGGAATACGACCGCGACACCGTGCCCGGTGACTACGCCACGGTGAGCACGCCCTGCCCCAATTGCGGCGGCGTGGTGAAAGAAAACTACCGCAGGTACACCTGCACCGGCGCAGACGGTGCCAGCGAGGGCTGTGGCTTCTCGTTTGGCAAATCGCCAGCAGGGCGCACCTTTGAGCCCGCCGAAGTCGAGCAGTTCATGCGCGACAAGAAGATTGGCCCACTGGACGGCTTCCGCTCCAAAGCGGGTTGGCCCTTTGTGGCCGAGATGGCACTCAAGTACAACGAAGAAGAAAAGAACTGGAAGCTCGAATTCGATTTTGGTGACGACAAGAAAAACGAAGAGAGCGGCGAGATCGTTGAATTCACCGACGAAGCCTTGGGTGCCTGCCCCAAGTGCGGCAGCCCGGTGCACGAGCACGGCAGCAACTATGTGTGCAGCAAAGCCGTGCCGACCCACGCGCAACCCACGCCCAGCTGCGACTTCAAGACCGGCAAGGTCATCCTGCAGCAACCGGTCGAGCGCGAACAGGTCGTCAAATTGCTGAGCACCGGCAAGACCGACTTGCTCGACAAGTTCGTCAGCAACCGCACGCGCCGCAGCTTCAAGGCCATGCTGGCCTGGAACCCCGAAGAAGGCAAAGTGGCGTTTGAGTTTGAGCAGCGCGAAGGCGGCAGGAAATACCCGCCGCGCAAGACAGCCGCCAAAAAGACGCCTTTCGGCAAGCCCGCAGCCAAGAAGACTGCGGTGAAAGCCCCAGCCGCCAAAAAAGCCGCCAAAACCGCTGTGCCCAAGGCCCCACGCAAAGCGGCCGTGGGCACCTTGAAGCCCAGTGACGCCCTGGCCGCCGTGATCGGTGACGGCACCTACGCCCGCACCGAAGTGGTCAAGAAAATCTGGGACTACATCAAGGCCAATGGCTTGCAAGATCCGGCGGACAAACGCTCCATCAAAGCCGATGGCAAGCTGCAAGCGGTGTTTGGCAAAGACCAGGCCACCATGTTCGAGTTGGCCGGGATCATTGGCAAGCACTTGAGCTGATTCAACTTTTCTTTGGACAGCCCATCGTGGCTGGTTGATTGTGAAAACGCCACGCTTGTCGTGGCGTTTCCATGGCTGCCTACGCTGTGCCTATGGCTTGTCAGGCGAAATCAATCTGTCAAGTTGCATAAGATGGGGTACATCTTCCATGCGGGGCGAATACACCGAAAGGCGGATGTTCACCGCTCATCAGTCTTCCAAACTGTTGTTCCTTTTAACAACACAAGGAATGTCTATGCAAGGCTTGACTGTTCAACACTTGGGCGCAATGGTTGAGTTCGCGGTGGTTTTGCCCTGGGACGCAGCCTTGGCGGCGACCGAGACCGGTGCCAGTTCGGGTCTGGGCTCGGGGACATCCCAATTCATGGAGCGCCAGGAGGTGGCCATTCACGCCATGGGCCAGGTGCACATGCAAGAAAAGTTTGTCGCGGCCACGTGAGGGCAGCTCAAGCTCCAAACCAAGTTGCTCAAGCAAGCGCGTCAGCAAATCGAGTCCCAGGACAAGGACGCCCCTGCGCTGAAAGAGCAGTTGCAGATCAAGACGCACGACATGTTGAAGGCACAGGCTTCTGCAAAGTCTTTCTGAATCGTCATCGGTGAAAGCGGTCGATACACTCGGTGTATGAACACCACGACCCTTGGCATATGGAGTCCGCAGCAAACTGCACAGGCTTTGCCTTATGGCGCACTGGCTCGCGAGATCGCGGCGGTGTTGCAGGACCCGAGCGTTGCTGTGCCGCCGCGCATTGTGCAGCCTTTGCACGGTGGCGGCAGTCTGTTTGTCATGCCTGCGGCCGATGTGCAGGTAGCGATCACCAAGCTCATCAGTTTCATTCCGACCAAC
>JACCDV010713886.1_pt1 | contig 10157 bp, 4 predicted proteins | sample 7446131 | NCBI WGS metagenome assembly JACCDV01 (sample SAMN15323448, study PRJNA562643) | freshwater metagenome | isolation source: river surface water | place: USA:Blue River Watershed | collected 2017-08-17
ACTAAGTTATTGACATCCAGTATTTTTTTAAATTCGTCGCTTTTAAAATCCCTATTTAATTCAGGCGATTATAATTAAATTTAAAGATAAATGGGCACAACGTGTGGAACTGCGGTTGATGTGGGTCTTCCAACTCAAAAGAAGACAACAAAACGGATAATTTGTCGAACCTCTCTCGATATAAGAGTGGAATAAATTGAGCTCAACAACACTATTAGGGAAAAGAAATAATAAATCAGGCGAGATATAGCGAAGAAACTATCAAGAACACATAATAGCCGCTTTTTTAAGGCCAATCGTTAGGAAGATAAAGAAAACTGATTATTTTTGGCTCTATTCAACTAATTTTATCGCTCCTCTCATTCATTTTGGGGAGATGCTTGAATTTACAGAAATAGACTAAATATATAAGTTTATTATGATAATAGAAAGGTAGTTAGAAGAGCATTTATTGGGGTAAAGTAACGTTAGAGTTGTCAAAAATATATTCCTTGCAGAATTAATATGCATATTATAACTAAATAAAATCCCTTTGCTTTTTTAGCAAAATTAGTGTAGAAAGGTATTGCTTCGTAAAAGTAGAGTAGCTATTCGGCAGAAAATAAGCTAAGGGAATATAATAAAATTATTGAATGGTATATAAACATAACATTTATTAAATAACAGTAGAAATATATTACTAACAGTATCAATAATATTGCTAAAACATCAAATAAGTAAAAGGCGTAGAGTAAGCAAAGACTTCTTCTATCGTAGCAAAAAATCGTCAAAAAAGGTTTAAACAAGAAATCAATGACTGATTAGCATGCCATTTTATTGACATTATCATAAGACATCTATTCATATACTATGGATTTAAATTACTTATTATTTGATGTTTTGATATAAAGAGTCAATCATTTAATCATTGAGTTGGATAATGGCAAAAAATATATTAGCAATTAACCCCTACAACGATCAGTTTTACGGCGTGGCTCTATAAAACTTAAGAAGGACATTGACAGGTAGTGAATCAATCGAGGATATTGAGATTGAAATCAAATACGCATAATTCAAAAGCTTTAGTGTCTAAATAGATTAGAGATCCCTTAAAGATATTCCGAACAGTACAATTAGAGATCGAATTTTACAAACATTCTATTATCAGCGAGATTAATACTTTAAAAGCCTCCTTATCCTATCAAAGCAATCAATCATTTATTTGAATCCTTTAGGGAGAAGCACATATCAACTTGCTGCAGGATTCGATTAAGAAAAATACAGAAAGTTTTATCATATCAAAAATTTTCTCAGCAAATTGTGCCACTTTAATCGCCTCAACAACTATGAACCCAGAAAACTAGGGTATGAAAGACTTGTCAATATCTATCATGAACTTAGTCTAAATGCTAAAGGGCATCTAATGGCAATGAAATAATAGAATGAAATTAGAATGGATTTGTATATCAAAGATTTAGCCCCCGAAAATTTGAGAGGCAGATACAGCTACTCCAACAAGTCAGGATGGAAAAAAACAGAAAAACAACCTCTATGCCCTCAAATGGATTTTATGCTCAATTAAAGGACCTTTAGATTCGCAATCAATCGTTAAATTGAAACAGATGTTTAAGCTTAGGCTTTGAACCAAATTGCAGAAATATTGCAGAAAAATCCAAAGGTAACTGACATTCGTTTGAAAAAGTTAATGAGAGTGAATAAAGGAGACATATGCTAGTACGCATTAAGTTAAATCTACAATATTAATGAGAAAAACAGTAACTGTGCACCATTGCTTTTGAAAAAAATTACTGCTCCAACCTAAGAGCTGAATGCATATTTGAGCAAAGTATTTATCAATTTCTATTCCTATAATGAGAAAGGTAACATAAAATTCGAAATATAATCCGAATTCAGCAAAGAAATGGCAAAACAATTCAAAAAGCTTATCATGAACAATCGATTATCTTAAGTAAAACACTAAATCTAATCAGCTATTGAGGAACTTTATTCACTCTATTTTTGTGACCATATAACAAAAGTCAAATAAGTTCCATGGCTTAACAAAAAATGCTCGTAAATGAAGTAAACCAGGCTTGAAAATGAGTACGGAAACTATATGCGCCAATAAATTTATTAACTAATGAATAAATTTGAAGAATGATTGTATGTATGAAGAATTAACCATTTCACTATGCACCATTAGATAATTTGAACTTGAGGGCGAATTATCGAAGGGCTGCTTGTCCATCAATCCACAGCTACCCAAATAAAGCCACAATTCCCTACATTCATAAACATTTACCTCGACTATATGCATGAATTATGGACAATTGAATTAATTTGTTCTAAAAATTGTTATGTAGACTTTGGTTGCGAGCATTTGCTTGCTAATTTGTTGACCTAGGTTTATAGCAAATGCAACGAGAATAGATTTTAACTTATCCCACAATTTAAATTAGACTTGATGCCTATTCGCAAATTTTCCCAAAGAAGATGCAATAAGCTTGGGCGGTAAGTCAATGGAGCCACACATTTATGAACCGAAGATGTCCTAAACAAGCAAATCTGTTGTCTATATGTTTCCATTATTTATAATTGCGGAAAGGATCTAGGATATAGGCCTTTGAAGGAAATCTTTAAACTCCTTTCCCAAGATATTGTTAATGATATTTAAGTGAAAAGATTAATCTAGATTGGATTGATAAATTAGTGTCTTTACTTCATCTTTATTGCGAAATATTTTGATTCGATTATTTATTTACAGAGAAAGATACTATTTGGGTAAAGTAAACAACTAGTTTCTTTTGGAAAGATCGCATTTGCCTTGGAAATTTAAAGGAGAAGCCTTTTAAATGAAATTGTAGAGTGGATAATCAAGCTTAAAGCTATATTAGGTATTGACAGCATTTACAGTTGATAATCTATAGCCTTTGCTTTTGTAATTATTTAACCATTCTTGGTGCATAGAAGCGACTGAAAAGAGAAAGATGTCGACGGGCTGATCTTTATTGAAGCTTTTACAATAGAGCTAGTTTTATTATGAAAGGATGAGACGAAACATCTAAACAGATAACTAAAAGATAGGATAATGAAGATTTTAGATCTTGTGTCTTATGATCAAACCTTTTTATTCTATTGGTGATTTATCACACTATTGAAACGATGGTGAGTATATGAAAACTGTATTCGACTTAATTTCAGCATAGAGTCTATTTCCCATCCAAATTATATCTTCTTAATTATATTACAAAACAAACAAAGATGGTATATTGCTTAAACTAAATAATAGCAATAATTAAAGATAGTTGATACGATTATAATAATTAAACAAAGCTATTTAATTTTACTTAATGCGAACTCGATATCCCTGCTCTCGAAACTCTAAAAACTTATCAATCCAAAAAATTACAATCATCGGATCTAACAATGTCAGTATAAATTAGTCCCCACAAAAGAAGAAAGTAAATAAATCTGTGGATCAGATTAATAAAAAGTATCGCCCTCCAAAGAAAAAGTTAATAAACTAAATTGCAGTGTAGACAAAGCCGTTTAGTCTCAAAGAGTAAATGCAAAAATGTAGGGAGAGGGAATTATAGATTATAAAGAAAAATGTGGCACTCTCAAAATACTATAATTGTTTAATAACTTTATTTATGATCTCTTATACATCAGCCCAAGTCATGATGAGTAACTTTTTCCAAATTAGAAGAAAGACTTCCTTTATCCCCTAAATTCCCAGCTAATTTGGGTTGAATTTTATTAATGCATTATTAAATGTCTATGAAGCTACTAAGAATTATCAATACTAAGCTAAATTGAGAAAACTATCAGTCAATCTATTGAAAGTAGCTCCCACACCCTCAGAGTTCTAAAAGAAAGTTTAATTCATCAGTCGGAAAGTTGTGCTAAATAGCTAGAAATCTAAAGAAATTCAGTTCTCATTTATGAACTTTGAGCTATAAAGTTTTTGGAAAACACTCATCGGCAAAATATTCATCAGCTCTCAAATAGATTTCATCTAAGACATGTTTGAACTATAGCCATAAAAGCTATGCTTGAAGAATTTCCAATAATTAATAAACAAATATCTGAGCTGCTAATAATTCGAATAGGACTTGAGATATCACAACGCATTTACTAAAGATAGTTCAGGAAATAGTATAAGTAGTCATAATTTTGATATCTAATTCTTGTTGATTGAAAAGTTATGCACAGGGGAGTATAAATAGACATTAACATAATAGACTAAACCAAAAAAATCGAAATGCTAAATTTATTGATCTTTTCCTCACTATCGTATTAGTACATACAATACAACAAAGCATAAAATCAAATTTGTATAATGCGATTGGCCGTCAGATATTATATTTCTGGATTGGTGAATTAGAATCCGTTTCCAAGCGCATCAACCAAGTACATGCCAGTATCTGTCGACTTAGCATAGCCAGTTTGATCTATTTCCACTTTAACTGGAGTCATCATTCTATTCTACAATATTATTCTTTTTAATCTTTGGATGTTGCTCTATTATTGGATTATTGTCTCCTACACTTCGCTCTAGCTTTGGCTCTCACTTGAGCAGCTCTCCTTCCTATAATGGTTTTATTGTCTTGTATTAATCAATGATTTGTATTTGTTCAGAAATCTTGTTTTGGAAGTTGAGGAGTTCTTCGCTAAAAAGTTGGATTATGTCCTTGTCATATGTGTGGTCTGAGAAGATTTCAAATTAGGAGAAGGAGAAGTTCTTTTCCTCAGACCATTCTAATACTTTTCTAAGGTTTAGTATATTTTATTGATTTGTATTTGAACTTCTTAGAATTTATAGTTTTCATATCTGTATCTTTTCTTTTTAAACGATTATATCTCTATCTTTACGTCTTCAAGCTCATTTTGCATGCTTTACAACGCTTTTAAAATGCTATTATTTGTTGACATTTCTCCTATGGTGGGTTTCCTGCAATACTTAGATTCAGTCATATTCATGGCGACAATCTTTTAAGCCTTGTCAACACGTTCTTCAAACTATTAGCTGAGTTATTTTAAGTTTTTGGCGTAGCTATTTGAAATCTTACTTAGCTTCTATCGATAAAGCTTTTATATCTGTTTAATCCTTAAGTTGATACCATCCTCATTATGTTGAATCTGCTCAATTTTGGTAAATATTTTTTGTATTTGCTGCTCACTCGAAGCAATTTTTTCATTGAGCACGCTCTCACCCTTCCTGTGAGAGTTGCTTGCATTTCGCTCAATTATCTCGACTAAATCGTCAATAATTTTATTCTTTTTATTCAGTTCCATCTTATTCTTAACAAGCAGATCTCCCAAAATCTTTATTTTTCTAAGATAAAGCATGCTTTACTTGGCCTGGTCCTGAAGAACACTTTTGATTCGATTAGTATACAACTCGCAACCTATTTCTATTTGCTCTCTCATCATACTCATCAACTTCATCTTCTCACCATCACTCTATGGGAACTGCCATTCACTAATTTTAGACTCCATAACCCTTTCGGATAATTGTGACTTTTATCTCCCTGATTATTTGTGGAGTAGATTGGAGTTGGTAAATATTCTTTTATTGGATCCACTAAACCATTTCTGGCTTGTCTTTCTGAGTTGGTCGTACATGGATTGAGTTTGAGCTATATTTTCTTATGGAATTTAAGGTAGTAATTCATCTTTCATTTATATTAACGACTGACTTATTTATATTCTAATCATTCAAATCGAATACCCAAATATTCTTTATTCCCTTTGATGTTGAATATTAATATTTTATGGCTCAACTTACTTACGCAGATTTGCTAGAGTACCTAGGGTTAAGTAACTGGCAGTTCATGCTATTGACTTTCTTTCTTCTATTCCTGTGGGTGACAGTCAAGGCCTTTTGGAAAGTTGGGGCCATCGATAAAGTTCGAGTCCTCAAAAAAGTAATGCCTTAGTTCTAAGCTGTTTACATAAGCTACGAGGGAAGCTATGACAACATTGGAGCTGTGTATAGTCAATCCGTTGAAGACTTTTAAATGGTATTCAAGTTTTCGAACTATTTCGTTATTTACTACTCTCCTTAACCTAATGATAAATCGAAAGCAATAGTCGGAGTGGCAATAAACAAGATTGAGAGACTAAAGATCCCTTTGTTTTTAAGTAAATTCCCTATGTATAAAACCTGTAAATTTTCATAGAACCTTTGCGTATCAGCATCCTATCCTCTCATAAGCAGCGCATCTTTTTTGATGGTCATAAAACACGTTTACCCAGTCATTGATTAAAAGCTAAAATAGTTAAAAATAGAAAAGAGCAAATAGTTGATTATGGAAATCTACCACTTGGAAACATCCAAGCCTTATATCGATGTAGTTTGTCCTATTGAGAATATATAGCAGTTTGAGCTTTGGTATGAGCCAACAGATTATTCTAGGGTGTTTACCAAGAAGAAATAATGATATTAATTGTATATAGATTAATTAACTTTTGTTGCTTATGTCTAATTAAACAAAACTGTCGAGCAAATAGATAAAAGAGTTGGTATAGAAAGGATAGAAGATAGTGATCTTATTCGGGGCAGTCTACAATCTCACCAAGTATATCGACAAACACCCTGGAGGAAAAGATATCATCAATAGCTATCTCGGGCAAGACGCAACTTAGAAGTTTATATAGGCAGGCCATTTGACTAAAGCTAGAGTTGTTTAAATGCTTGCTAAATTTAGAGTTGCCAAATATCACCCATAGCCCAAACTTTGAACTTCAAATATTCATCATGATATTCAAACAGCAACAACAAATAAAAGCTTAATTCGTAGAAGCATATTCAAGTCTTACTTTATTTGTTAATAATCAAAATTTAGATTATTTATAATATAAATGAAAGCATTAGTTTGCATTTCAAATCCTCCAACTAAATAATTTCTTTGGACAAGACACAACGTGGGCAGGCTATTCGCAACTGAGCACTTGCTTAAGCGCTACCGGAATACATAAATAAAGCAAAAGAAGTATTTGTAGTACAAGCTAAATTCCTACCCAAACTTAATCATTTGTCTTTCTTAGACTTACATGAATTTATCAGGACAGGCAGTGACATAACTGGTTAAAAGACACAAGATACTTAAGAAGGACCTATTGATCGTGCATGATGATTTATAGCATAAGCTGGGTAATGTTCGGATTAAGGAGGGTGGTAGTGCTCAGTATGCTTGCATTAATGTAGGGGACACAATGGGATCTTATCTATTATTGGAGCAGTAGGTGGAAATGATTTCAGAAGATTACAGATAGGAATCGACAGGCCCAACAGTAGAGATCCCGAAGATGTGGCAAGATATGTACTCGATAACTTCTCTCGATCTTAAAAATAAATGTTAGGAAAAATATTTATTAAAGCTGAATAGCTTTTAAGGAAGGAAGGCTTTGTTTGATTGTAAATATGCTCTTTTATCAACTATATTTTCCATTATCTAGTGAACAAGTTAGTTTTATGAATGATCATTTTCCTTTTAGATTATGGCTAAGTTCGATGCACCCATTATCCCAATATATTTATTCTCATACGAATAGTTATTGTGATGGGTCAAGGACTATCATGCTTTGATTGTTGCTACCACAATACATGCCACAGCCTGACGGGAGTTTCGTGTGCCATATGTTGCGTAGGATGTTGGGTTTGCACCCCTCCTGTCCTAGAGCATCTTCGGGGTCCCGATACATGTAGGTGGGGCTGCAACCAAGGATACGGTGGAAGCTGCCTATGCTATAGCTTTTACTAATGCATTCCAGACTACTTGAGAGACTATTCAATCTGGTGTTCTGTGGGTCAAAGGAGAGGTCAAATTTATGATATATCGATTAACCAAGTAGCCATCATCCATCGAGATGAATTCGGAGTTCCTCCCTCAAATAGAGGCTTTACATGATTTATCTCACATCGAATGTTCCAAATCAATCCTTTCTATTTATCTTACAATCCATATGTCAGTAAAGCATGTTCAGAGTGATTTATAATACATTTAATCATATTTTCGTGAACTTTATGCAGCCGGTCGCATGCCTTAAAGTTGCCACGTTTTTCTTCTTCCAGTCGAACCCAACTGCTTTCTCTGACATTATATAGATATCTCGGTCCTATAATTAGATAATTGCTCTCTTTCCTATGGGCTCACCCTTTATAAACCATTGATAATGAAGGGGCTCGCATTTTCCATTCGCAACTCTTAGGGCAATCACCTTCTTTCTTTCACTATCTCCGTGAAATCCAATACCACATTTTTTCACATCGAAATAATAGTTTCCCTCAGCAGTTAGCTTATCGGCTCCATCGAAATATTTGGCGAGGTTCTTTCTTAGTTAAGTCAAAAGAGGCACATCTTTCCATGCCACTATTCTTCCCTTCCCAGTTTAATAATCAGGATTTTGGGGTTCATCACTAAAACATAGATTATGCCTAGCATGTTTATTGACGACTCTACCATACATAAAGGCCTTTGAGTCCCAATCAAGATGAATGAGTTCCTCGAATAATCCTTGTTTGTCTTTCTAAATATTCTATAGGAGTCCATCTACTCCTCTCTTGACAACAAGAACACAAGCATCTTAGGCTTATACTTCGATATATTCGTTTAGATTAACAAGCTAGCATTTGAATCCTTGCTTTTAGAAGAGAGCTTTAGCCTATTCCATCTATTTCCTTGAAAACCCTTTCTCTGCAGGACTGCCAATAATCTGCATGCCTTTGTGGTTTTAGGCTTGGTCTCCGAAAGTTATTGTGATCGAACTCATCTATATCTCTTTTGACAATATTATAATCTTTGATAAGAATTAATTCTATTAATCTAATTTATACGAATCAAATATTATTCTTTTCTATTCATTAAGATGGTGGCTATTTAATAATGTGGTTTATTTGTAATATAATCTAATGGCGCAAAGAAAATACCATAGAGGGTAGATTTACCACGAGGACGGCAGTGACTCTGAAGAAGTGTAGGAAATAAAAGGAAGATAGAAAGGTGAGTAGCCACTGTTCGCTCGTGATTACATAACTCTAAAGCATCGGCAAGGGAAGAATAAATTATAAAATGAATAGGCTTTGCTGGAGTATTACACCAACTAAAAATACAAGGAATACCTTTCGAAGCTCAAGCCTTCTAACAAAGTTATCAACTCTAAAAATAGCCAGTAATACCGATAAATGTGTGAAATGGCAAGACAAGGCAAAAATATCTGTGTGTTTGGCAAAGGTTCCAAAATATAACTCCTAAGGAAATTACAAAGCGAGGAGCTTCCAGAGTATCACTCCTTTTATATAAATGCCTATCTGCCATCAGTAACATAGAAAAAAATATACAGCCACTTTGGCGGCATGCTGGTATAAATCGGATATGCTAACTAAATATCCAAATTAACAATTAGAGACCAACTTGAGGAGTACAAATAAATTCTTACATCCCACAACAACGTGAACATTGTGATTGTGCTAAACTCGATTGATGGACCTAACCTAAAGACCCCATAGAGCCAATAGAGGCTGGCTTAGCTTATTGACATTCCTCAGATCCAACTCATCTGCTCCCTTGACGATATGAATATGGCATATTGCTGGTCTTCAAGTATCTTGTATTCTATCTAGTCACTCTGCAAAAGTTCAAATTCCTATTCTACAACATTGACACCATGCAACCCTACAAGGAGGAACTCAAGTTCTGCCAGCTGAAAAGCGAGAGTCGGGAGTCTGCCGAAGACTCCCTGCTTTGTGTGTGGCAAAGTTTGAATAAAAACCAAAAGCAGATTCTTAAATTTATAGCAGAAAGATAGCTTGCCAATTTGAGTTTGAACGAGCCTTAAGTTTCCCACTACTCCTTCCAGTAGTTGTTAGACAAATGCATCGAAGAGGTACAATAGCTGTAATATAGATCGTTCTTTCAAGTGACCATCAGCTCCGTCAAAATTTACTGGAGCTTCTCGACCATAAGGTAATAATTGACCGCAACGACTAGCGCAAAAACAAGAAGATTTACATAATGAAGTATTAGAAGAGAACACTTGAGAAGCTTATTGACTTCAAAATCGATTGATTATTCAAATAGCTATTTCATACATTATTAATCTACATTCCAATGAATATCGCCAGCCCGATCTTTGCCATTCTATGCCTTACTTGGACTGTCTTAGCCAACCCT
>JACCDV010228554.1_pt1 | contig 10155 bp, 6 predicted proteins | sample 7446131 | NCBI WGS metagenome assembly JACCDV01 (sample SAMN15323448, study PRJNA562643) | freshwater metagenome | isolation source: river surface water | place: USA:Blue River Watershed | collected 2017-08-17
GTCCTGAATCTCGTAACCAGATCGACCGCATCGGCACTATTTCGGAATGTCGCCATAGATAGTGCGAACAAAAAAACGAATGTATAGATATCGGTCACAAATCTAGATATTTTCCAAGATGGCCTTATCTTCGATTTTAATAATCCTGAATTTGAGATTTTTTTCATAAAATTTTTTCGTCCATATTATGACTTCACACCCCTAAGTAGAAGGTCGAGGCGCTGCTTGGCATTGCTGATAGCATCCGATGTTGGAGTCTTGCCTGTTGTTATCGACTCAACCATGTCACGGAATATTATCGATGAATATGCAGGATCTGGATCAAACCATGTTCTAGATTGAATTGCAGCCTTATAGAATGTAGAAAGATACTTATCACTAGGTATCTCCCCTAGTAAATCCTTGCGAACTGGTGGCATTTTTGTCAGATCAACCCATAACTTCTGAGCAGATGCCGAAGTCAGGTTTGCCACAATCTGATAAGCAGCCATTGGATTTGTGGCCTTTCTAGTCACAGAAAATGCAGTGATCTTTCCATATGTGACATGCTGAACATTTGCAGCGTCGCTAGTCTGAGGAATCGGAGCAACATCAAAATCTAGATTAGGGTTTTCTGTTCGAAGTGTATTGAAATCACTTACATATCCGAAATATATTGCAACATCTCCGGAGAGAAAGGCTTTGCGTGAATCAGGCATTGATCGGCTCCATGAATATGATGTTCCCGCAGGGTTAGCAAAATATGTATAGAACTTAATTACCTCCTCGGCAGGGAATTTATTGTCAGTCCCAGCTCTATCTAAAGTGGAAATAACAAAACCTGTCTGCGGCTCAATTTCAGTAATATTGTTTCCTGACTGCATTAGCATAGATGCCAAAATCTCCTTCGAATTTCTGATATTTTGCACTTCTCCAAGCGCTACACCGCTACGCTCAATACCTTTTGTATCATTTAACCTGGTTAGTTTTGGCACAATTTTCTGAAGCTCTGTCCAAGTCTTTGGTGGATTGGCAATACCCTCAGTTGCGAAGATACTACGATTCCAATACATGACAATTGGATCAACACTAAATGGCACTCCTAGTACTCCGGTGCCACTCATGAAATGATCAGCGGCATTAATATAGGTATCAGCATAATCTCTTTGGGTAAAAACAGTATAAGGAATTATCCCTAGCTTATTTGCCTCTGCATACAGTAGATCATCTGTTAGAAGAACAATATCTGGCCCCGTACCCTCTGCAAGGGCATTTACAAATACAGATCGAAATGTTTCAGGAGAAATCTGCTCATATTTTACCTCCATGATGGTCTTTTCGGCATTGATGATCCGCACCACTTCATTCACCACGGTAGCTGGTACCGTTCCCCAAACCACCGCAGAAGGAATCTGTGCTTGATTACTACCTCCGAATCCTGCGAATACCACAACGCCTGCAATGCCGACTAAAATAAAAATGATCAGCACAACAAGCTGGAAGGTACTGAGAGTCGTTTTCATATATGTATATATTGTATCGTGATATAGTGCGAAATGAAACTCTATGCTGTTCACAAGCCATTAAGACCTAAGAACCGAAAGAATCTTTTTGTAAAGTGAATAACTTCTTGTAAATTCCATCATGGATTGCCATCAGTTTGTGGTGACTGCCAAATTCCTTGATCTGGCCATGCTCCAGTACCATAATCTTGTCAGCGTTCTTGACTGTATTGAATCTATGAGAAATTAATATAACAGTCTTGTCATCAGGTAATTTTTCGAGCTCTTGAAAAACCTCCATTTCCGCCACAGAGTCGATAGAAGCTGTAGGTTCATCTAGAATCCAAATTTGGGGATTTCTGTAGAATAGTCTAGCTAAAGCAAGTTTTTGCCATTGGCCGATTGAGGGCTCTACCCCACCTTCGAATTCCTTGCCTAGCTGAGTATCGTATCCATGTGGCCATGCACTAATGAATTCATGGGCACCTGCTTTCTTCGCAGCTTCAATTACCTTATCCAGATCATGAGGTGCATCTGTGTCTCCGATAGCAATCGCTTCTCTTGTCTTCATTTTGAACTTGTCATATTCCTGAGAAAGATACCCTATCTTTTTATAATATGTAAAAATATCGATATGGCGTGCATCATGGCCACCGATGCGGACAGTACCAGAAGTTGGATCATAGAATCGCATGAACAATTTAGTCAAAGTCGTCTTGCCTGCTCCGTTTACTCCGACGATAGCGATCTTTTCACCGGGTTTTATTGCGAAATTCAGCTTATTAAACACATTCGATTCACCGGCAGAATTAGGATATGCAAAATCTACATCTTGGAATTCGATTCCTGGTGTAGAATCCTCTAATGATATGGATCCATTTTTGAGAACCTTTGAGGTGTCCAGGAATTCATGAATATCATTTACGTACCTATTATCAGAATTTAGAACACTTATTCCTCGTAATGCTTCTCCCATTTGGAATCGTAAGCCGCTGATGCTTGCAAGGATGAATACGAATGTTCCAATCTCTACGAGACCAGCGACAACATCGCGCATCAGGAATAGGATAAGTCCACCTGAAACAACCGAAATTATTAGGGTGGTTGCCAATTTCAGTTTCATGCGACCTGTCTCGCTTTTTCCTCGCTCTAGATTGAACTGGCCAGATAGCATATCGAGCAAGGTGCGTAAATATTTCTTAGTTCCGGAGACCTTCATCTCAATGAGAGCTGGCACAGCATCGAAATGCGAGCCAATTTCATAATACCTTCGCTTGATAGATGTCTTGGCATCCCATATTCCCCAGACTCTTTTGCCATATTTTGATTCCGCATACATATCGGGAAGTAGGGCCAGGAATAAGACTATTGCGATCCACCATTTGTAGGAAGCGACGATCGAGATGGCGATCACAACCTGAATACCTGCGCCCCATATATCGAAAAACCAGTCGATAGTATTTGCCAACTTGTATGAATTCTCCTTGACCTTGGTCATCTGATCACTGAATACTGGATCCTCATACGTCTGGATATCCACGCTCGCTTTCTTGTCCATAAATCGGATATCTAGCCATTGACCAAAGAACATGTAGAATTTCTGGCGAACCGTTCCTTGAATGACACTCGCTGCTTCACTGAAAAATGGCAATGTCACATAAATTACAAAGATGGCAAGCAATGCAGGGTCAAGTATAGATTCGAAATTGCCAGAAGTAACCCTGTTGATGAAGACTGCAGAGAACCATGCGATAGCAAATGGCATGGTATTGATTATCAAACGCAATAAAAATTCGGATATAAGGTATCTCCGATTAAAATTATGAATGACCCTCATCGAGCGGATGAGGTTGCGGATCGGACCGGTTATTTTTTTTCCTGAAGGATTGGTCGGTTTATCTTCGGTATCTTCGGAATTCATAAGAGTCTAATTATACATTAAAAATCACATGAATCTTAATTCTAGATCCGTAGAATTTTATATATTCACTTTTGAGCTGGTTTTACAAATAAATTCTAAAGGCAAATGAGCGAAGCAATCACATCTCCCTCTCTGAGTCGCATCACTCGGACGCCCTGGGTATCTCGCCCCAATGTCGGAATCTCATTGACGCTACACCTTATAACCTGACTCTTCTTGGAGATAGCGATCGCTTCCTCGGTTTCTTCGGTCACAATTCGCGCTGAAATCAGATTACCAGTCTTTTCTGTAACCTTCACAGTCTTGATTCCTGATCCTCCTCGGCCCTGAATCTTGTATTCTGTAATCTCGGTCTTTTTGCCATAACCATTTGCAGATACGATTAGGACCTGTGCCTTAGTGACACCCTTCTTGATGGTATCAGCGCCTACGACTGCAACTTTTGGATCTAGCTTCATAACTCTCACCCCTCCCGCAGCACGACCCATCTCTCTGACATCCCCTTCGTCAAATCGAATGCTCTGTCCATCTGATGATACAACCATGACACTATCCCCTCTCTCTACAAATGAGGCTGATACCAGCTCATCCTTGGCATCAAGTCTGATGGCAATAATCCCACTTCGTCTAACATCGTGGAAGCTTTCTGCCGCTACTTTCTTTCCAGTTCCTTCTTTTGTGACTAGGAATAATGATAATGGACTCTCATCACCAGATCGTGCTTTCTTTATTTCTTTTGGCATCGGTAGCACTGATGTAACTTTTTCTTCAGGAGAAAGTGATAGGAAATTCATGATTGACTTGCCTCTGGTCGCACGCTTCCCTTCTGGAATTTCATACATCTTTATCTGATAGGCTTTGCCCTTGTCGGTAAAGAATAATAGATCACTATGAGTCGTAGCTGTTACGAAGTGGGTAATGAAATCTTCTTCCTTGGTATTTAAATCTACTACACCAACACCACCACGCCTCTGCTTGCGATATTCCTCTGGGTCGGTTCTCTTGATATAACCACCTGATGTAAGGACTAGTACACTTTCTTCATCAGGAATTACGTCTTCCATTGAGAAATTCTTTGCTCCATGTTTGACGATGCGGGTCCTCCTAGGATCAGCATATTTTGTCTTGATCTCATCTAGCTCAGACTTGATGATTTCTAGAACGCGTTTTGCACTCTTTAGAATTTCTTCGCATTCTTTGATAAATGCCTGAACTGCCTTCAACTCATCCTCAATCTTCTTTCGTTCCAATCCGGCAAGCTTCTGAAGTTTCATTTCCAAGATTGCTGTAGCCTGGCGATCAGAGAACTTGAACTCCTTCATCAAATTCGCATGAGCGGTTGGAGTGTCTTTGGATGCTTTGATGAGTTTGATAATGGCATCGATATGATCGAGCGCTTTCTTGAGGCCGAGGAGGATATGCTCGCGATCCTTTGCTTTGGCAAGATCGAATTCTGTTCGCCTCCTTATGATCTCCTTCCTATGCTTGATGAATTCTTCGAGAATGGTCTTCAAAGAAACTGTTCGTGGCACACCATCAACGAGGGCGACCATATTGTAGTTAAATGTCGCCTCTAGTTGTGTATGTTTGTATAAAAAGTTAAGGATGTTTTGAGGGTATGCGCCATTTTTGAGTTCAACAACTATACGAATATCCTTTGTTGATTCATCTCGGAGATCACGGATTCCTTCGAGCTTTTTTTCCTGGACCAAGTCAGCAATGCTTTCGATCAAGGATGACTTATTAACCTTGTAAGGAATTGATGTAATTACGATTTTTGATTGACCGGCTTTTTCCTCAACAATCTCTGCTTCACCCCGGACAACAACACCTCCTCGTCCATGGGTATATGCATGAGCAATTTCCGATGCTCCATATGCAATGCCACCAGTTGGAAAATCAGGTCCTTTTACAAATTGTAAAAGATCAGATGTAGTAACATCTCCATTTTCAATCAAATGATTGGTAGCATCTATGATCTCACCCAAATTATGCGGCGGAATATTAGTCGCCATACCCACAGCAATACCGAGAACTCCGTTCAGTAATAGGTTAGGAACTGCTGTAGGTAAAACAGATGGCTCACGCTTCGATCCGTCATAGTTCGGAAGCATATTGACGGTCTGCTTTTCCATATCACGAAGAAGCTCACCTGATATTCGCGCCATCTTACACTCGGTATATCGCATCGCAGCTGGTGGATCACCATCCACGTTACCAAAGTTACCCTGGCCGAATACCAATGGATATCGTGTAGAAAAATCCTGCGCCATATTGACAAGCGCCATATATATAGAAGAGTCACCGTGAGGGTGATAATTACCCATCACCTCTCCAACTACCTTGGCTGACTTTACGAATCGTGCAGACGAAGTCAGATTGGCATCATGCATGGCATATAGAATTCGTCGATGCACAGGCTTCAAACCGTCACGGATATCAGGCAAAGCTCGATCGGTAATAACCGACATGGCATAGTCTATGAATGATTCCCGCATCTCGGTCACCAGACTTCTAGTCACCATCTTATCGTTTTGAAATAATTCGGCAGAAGGAATACGCCCGTTTTCAGCACCGTCTCTTGCTCGATCCGCCTTGCCTTTATCATCCTGATTACCTTTCGATTTTGCCATGATTATATAGGTGAGATGTTGTGTAGGGCCCGATTATAACAATTATTCAGTGATTGTGGTAGTAGCTGTACCAGTCGCATTTGTGGTGCTATTTGTATCAATTGGTTGGGTTACTGAATCAACTTTTGAGTCCCGAGAAAAAGAAGATCCTTCCATTTGCTTTGCCAAATCACTTTCATCAAAACTTTTCTTATAATCATAGTATGATTTTGAAATTTCAGAAAAAGTGCTTTCTTTCTTTGGTTGCTTAGATTTCATTTCAGAATATTCATTGAATTTTCCCAAAAATAAAATGAGAAATATTAAGAATGCTAGACCAGTGAATGAGAGACTGATTATTAGTGCCAACCTTTTGCGGTGAGATTCTGGCTTTTCTTTTAGATTTTGAATGAAATTAGACATCTTTATACCTGCAGCTCCAGGATGATGATTTCACCTTCTTTACCTTCGATATCTTTTCGTTTGATTGTCAGCTTGTCAGTAGTTGTAGATTCACCGCCTGATTCCTTAATGAACTGCTTTAGGGACTCATCTTTTGTAGAAGAAAAATGCATAGGAATAATAACTTTTGCTTCTAGATTCATGGCGACTTTATAGGCTTCCTTTGGTGAAAAGACCCCATCTCCCCCTATTGGTATGAAGACAATGTCTACTTCGTCCACCACATCTGATAGTTGAGCAGGCAATTCTCCGCATTGCGCCCCAAGGTACAGTAGATTAATGCCATCTACGGTTAATGAAAATATAGTATTAATGAGGTCCTCATCCCCGGCTTCTAGATCATATCTTGATGTTCCGGCAACCCCTTTTATAAAAATACCTTTTCGTTCATATTCTCCAGGACCAGATACAATAAACGGCGCTCTTTCACCGTATGAAAGATCAGAGCCCCCTGACATATCTTCATGAGAAAGAGACTCGAGCACTATATCTGCTCCGAATTTGCTGGATTTGTATGTAGATTCTTTTGAAGGAGGATTGAAAGCGATCGTAAGGTCGCCTAATTGCACTTTGAAAAACTCATGTCCGAGGTTTGTGATAATCATGCTGGCTATTCTACGATATTTTGCTAATTTTTTCCACAATTGCATCGATTGACGCACCAAATAATGAGTGGTATCGTTTCTTCTCAGACGAGTAAAAGCCGCCCTACCGACGACCCAGACTTGTCCAACACCAACAATTCGCCGTCCCCAAAAAGGACACTCCTGTGAACCTACTAACTCATCCCGCAATTACCCCAGTATTATTTACATTATCTGCAGTCATCTTCGTTTGGCTGTTCAAATTCCCAATCGCAAATGCGATGGCACCACGAGAGCGTGACTGGTCTGCGATGTTTCTGGAGAACGTCGTCATTCTGGCCATCCTTTACTTCGTGTCATTCTTTTGCCAACACAGACTAGATCTCGCAAGAGACCCCTGGTCTGAGTTTGCAGCGGAGCATTTCTCGGTTTGGGCCTCATTCTCTGTTGCACTTGCTTATGGCATTTGCACTTGGCGCAGACTCACAATTTCACGCCAGCAAAGACAAGAATCCAAATGGGCGGTGATTGCTATGCCACTGAACTCGCAAGGCGATACAGGGCATAAAATCATTCGGTTCCCGCAGCCATTCAAAAAAGCCTCCTGAACAAACCTATTTCACGAGCGCCTCCCACGACCCTAACCGGTCGGGGGGGCGCTTTTTCTTTTTATATAAAAACCATTGCAAAACTGCCCAAAATCCGTATACTTCTCCCTACATATTTATTAGCAAACTGCGACTACGTAATCCCTGCTGTGCACCTCAGAAATCCAAGCAGAAGCATAGGCGCCAAAAATATGACAAATAAAACTACTACAGAAGCAGAAAATAACGACAGTGAGATGACCGCGGATGAACATGCTGTTGCCAACGAAGTTGCCAAAAAGAACAAAAAAGAAGTTCTGACTGACGATTCGATGATGGGCCAGCTACTTACAAACACTGAGAATCCACCATCGATTGGAGATCTCGTCGAAGGACCCGTTATCGCAATTGATAAAAAGGGAGTCTTTGTAGACTTGAAGCCTTATGGAACCGGAATCATCTATGGCCGAGAATATATCGCTGCCAGAGATATCATTCGCAAGGTGAATATTGGCGATAATATCGCAGCCAAAGTTGTCGATATGGCTAATGAAGACGGCTACATCGAGCTTTCCCTCAAGGAAGCCAAGCAAGCTCTTATCTGGGGCGAAGCTGATGCTGCAATTCGAGCCAAGACCGTATACGATATTCCTGTTCTTGAAGCCAATAAGGGGGGCCTACTCATGTCGTGGCAAGGTATCCAAGGATTCCTACCTGCTTCTCAGCTCAAAGCTGACCACTATCCACGTGTAGAAGATGGTGATAAAGATAAGATTCTAGAAGAATTGAAAAAATTTGTTGGAGAAAAGCTATCTGTTTGCATCATTGCAGCTTCTCCAAAAGAAGGAAAATTGATTTTCTCTGAAAAATCCCCTGAATCGAGAGACAAAGAAAAAATCGTCAGCAAATATGCTGTCGGTGAGGATATCGAAGGAACTGTAACAGGTGCCGTCGATTTCGGAATCTTCGTCAAACTCGAAGAAAACCTAGAAGGCCTAGTCCATATCTCTGAGATCGACTGGTCACTAGTTGAGGATCCACGAGCGATGTTCAAGGTGGGAGAAAAAGTAAAGGTCAAGGTCATCGAAATCAAGGACGGTAAAATCTCTCTTTCTATAAAGGCATTGAAGCCAAACCCTTGGAAAGAAGCTGAGAAGAAGTATAAAAAAGATGACGTCGTGACTGGTATCATCATCAAGTTCAATAAGCATGGCGCCCTAGCCTCTATCGAAGAAGGGGTTGCCGGACTCGTCCATGTATCTGAATTCGGAAGCGATGCTAAGCTACGAGAAAAGCTCGAGCTAGGTAAAACGTACCAGTTCAAGATCACACTCTTTGATGTAAAAGAACAGAAGATGGCATTGTCGTTTATTGACAAAGCGAAGAAATAAGAAAAAGATTGAAGCCCCTCCACGACCGTGGAGGGGCTTTGATTTTGATTGGATCAACGGAGGATGTACTCGAATTCTATGGACCGATCCTTCTTACTCGACCGCTCTTCAGATGTTCCGAAGTCGCAGGGAAATGTAGCGGAAGACCGGAGCAGAATGGGGCCATTTGTCGACAGATCAGCACCAGCTTTTTGTAGCATTTCTCGGAGATGTTCGCCAGCCTTTACAAGATCGCGATTGACTTGATCAATCCGAACATCGATGTCCGATCCGCCGAAATGCGCATTGCTCCCCTCAACCACAAAGACCACCTGGGTTATTCTGAATGTGGGTGGATCGTACTTCATTCCGGCGTATTTGAGGTATTGTCCCCACTTCCCGTGGATGCCTTTTGTTTGATCGAGCAGACATTCGAAATCAATCGAGTTGAATGCCTTTGCCGCTGCAACAATTGCATCTACGGCACGATGACAAGCCTCATACACATCATCTTGCATCACTTTTCGGAAACCCTCATCAGATTTAGTCAGCGACTTGCGGTCGGATGAAGAAGTGAACAATACGGGACCCTTCAGAAGACGTGCTCGGGATAAATAATCTTTGAAATGTCGCTGATCCTTATGCGAAATTACATGCCAGAGATGCTTTGTCACCAAAAATTTGGTTTGTGATATCTCTGGATGTTTTTCCGAATCAACGAAACCGGCGTCAGCTTCGTATAGATTCTCTATTAACCAGAAAGCGTCTCGTACTTGAATTGTTTCTGCCAGTTCAAGGACTGATTTTGCACATGTTTTTGGTCTGCGAGATCCAACGTGCAGAAATTTCTGCCATCGTTGAGGTGTCATTTGATGACTGGCCAAAAACCATTGGAATGCGTAGACCATCAGCTTTTGCAAAGCTCTGTCTCGATCAGGTTCATCATTGCACCGATCTAAATCGATCAACTTGTTTAGGAAGCGTATCGCCCGCTCAAATTTTTCGATACGACTCATGCCTGAAATTTTCTCAGGAACACTATCGCTCGCATCAATCCAAAAGTCCAACAGGCCAGAATCCGCCTCGGATCTCGAGATAGTCTCCTGTTTGAGAAGCGGCTTCCAGTTATTAACGCCAC
>JACCDV010152911.1_pt1 | contig 10154 bp, 7 predicted proteins | sample 7446131 | NCBI WGS metagenome assembly JACCDV01 (sample SAMN15323448, study PRJNA562643) | freshwater metagenome | isolation source: river surface water | place: USA:Blue River Watershed | collected 2017-08-17
CCAGAAAATTTTTCTCGGTAGCTGCGGTGATTTGCGCTGCAACGTACTGACTGAATCCCCAGTAAGCTGCTATGGCGACCACTACTCCCCCAACCACCAACCCTAACGTGCGCTTGTTCATACGGTATACATTACTGCTTCTTAACTAATTTGGTCACATCTTCCATCTCTTTGGTCACCCGGCCTTCAGCTTGTGACAAAGCGGCTTCAAAGGCAGCTGCCAGTTCAACCTCACCCTTTGTAAGTTTTTTAGTTTTTCGAGCGGCGGAAAGTTGCTCAACTTGGGTTCGAAACGCGTAACGCAAGTTGGCAAACTCGGTATGCAAGATGCTGACGGCTTCGACCGACTCTCGCCCCACGTTTGACCGCAACGATCGCCAGCGGTGAAGCGAATACCAGGCACCGAGCGCCAAGAGGACTGCCAGACCGATAATTGGGATCAGGAGAGACAGTACACTGATCACGAACATACCAACCGCAATGTAGCCAGGGCGTTCGACAATAAAACGGACCTCATCTGACGGTGCACTCACCGCCCCATGCTCATCGGTAGCTTCGGCAATCAGCCGGTAAGCGCCGGAGGAAAAGCCGCGATCAGGGAAGAAAGCAAAGTTTCCATCCCCATCGCTTCGTACAGTGTACGTCACTGATTCAGCGGTGCCAGGCGTTACTGTGATGCGAACTTCGGAATTTTTGCGGGTCTGACCTCGGAAGACCGGGATCATGCCCTCGCTGATACGAGTAGGCGGATCAATGAATACCGGCTTGTCAAAAGATTGGATCGTGAACGCAGTTGTCAGCACCTCGGAATTTCCAGCCGCATCAAATACTTCCAGTACAGCCGTATGGTACCCCGGCGGCAGTGCAGAGAGAGCAATCCGATTATCTTTTGGCCACTCGCTACTCTCGATCGGCTGCCCGCCATCTACCTGTAACTTATAGCGTGTCAACGGGGAGCCTTCGTTAGTTCCGCCGATTACCAAGGTTTGTTCGCCGCGTGTTAAATCCGCATCATCAGTCAGTGAGAGCGTCATGCCTTCTGGCTTTTTGGAATCAACCGCTAAGCGGTAGCGAGCGATCCGGCCCCACCCATCCTCATTGCGGAATTGAATATGGAAATACGACACCCCTTCCGGTAGATCCGGGATACTGATCGTCCGAATTGGTGAATCGTACACTTTGGTTGGTACAGCGTTTTGGCTGCTAGAGAGGAGGGTCCGCACTGCCGTTATATCACTTGGCAAATTCCACGACAGTTCGGCAGTTTTGGCTGTATGCCACGCCTCCTGATCTTTATGGGTGGCAGAGCTCACAGACGGCGCTCCTGGGGTATTGGCAGGCGGTACGTATTCAACAATTACTTCTGGATCAGGTTGCGACGTCACCGCTGACAGCGTGTACGTGCCACCGCTCATTGATGTGAGCACGTTAGTACCCCGACCATCAGCAGCCAACACTGAACCATTGGTCATTGACACCTTGCTGCTGCCAGAGGTTAACGCTCGAAACGTGATCGAAATCACCGTACCACCCGATCCAGTGTACCCGGTTGGCGAGCCGCCACTGAAACTCACCGTACCTGCCGAGTTAGAGAAAGACGGTTCAGAGGTCCACAAATTGAAGACCGACCCCTTGGATACAGACACGACCGACAATTCGCGCGGATTGTAACTGATGGTGCCATCGGCCGCATTGATAGCCGCCCCACCGGTATTGACGCGTACCTGAACGGTGAAGGTGCTGCCGCTCGTGTAGACCCCGGTCGCTGGACTCAAGGAAATGCTGGCAGCCCACGCTGCGATCGGCAGTGAGAAAAGGCTAACGACGCTGATAAAAAGTGGCAATAATTTTTTCATAACATTACGATTCATCTGATTCATGTACGCCTTCGCTCTTTACTGGTTCACTGGTACTAGCATTTGCCGCTACTTCCCTGTGCATGCGTCGTCTTCTAAAGAATCTGACCATGAGCCACACCACCATCGCGGTTACTAGGAATGCCACACCCGCCACCGCGCCCCAGACGTAGCGGGGATCAAAATTGAACGGTGAGTTCTGCGGATCCAACTTGGCCACGTACTCGTTCCCAGCTTTATCGATAGCGCGCACAAAGATGGTACTGGTCAGAGACTGGTCCTCTAGTTCGTATGGGCTTCTCTCCTCGTGCCATGGAGCCGTGGCCGCGCCAAAGTTAAAGAAGTTGCTTCGCTCATGTGGCTGCTCCATTACCTCGTACCGGCTTAAGCCGGTCTGCTTGTCGGTCGTATTGAATACGATGTAGTACTTGCCTTCAAACGCTGAATTATTCTGCTCTAGGGCGATGCTAAATGGTTCTGGCGGCACGGTATCTTCTGCCACTTCTGTGCGCCACGGATCAGCGATCTCACTGCCGATCTCGTTGCTTAAGGTCAGGGTAGCAGGCAAAAGCATTGGAGTTTGTACCGTACCGAGGCCGTCATTGAGGTACACCTGGGATTCAGGCGCAAATTCGATAGTAGCTACGGGGCCCGCAGGTGAGCCACCCACCTGTAGGCCAGGCGAGCGAAACACAATTTCGACCAGTTTATTAGTGAGCTGCGGATCACCTTCAACGCGGCCGCAGTACCCGTTTGGAATACCGCCCGCAAACGTGATCGTGCGCGTATCTTTATTGATGGTCGGCATTTCCACCCAGACCGGCAAGATCGAATCGCCCAACGATATATCAACCGGGATGACATTCTCGGAGTACGTGATCACGCCATCAATCGCATTGACGCACTCGCCGGCCGCTTCATCAGTGTCAAGCCGTACCGCCATGGTGACCGCGTCACCTCGATTTAAATTTGCGTTTGGCGGATCAAAATACAGGGTCGCCGCCTCGGCTCTCATAGCAAACAACACCCACACTAACACTACATACCGAGCCGCTTTCATACTGACCAGTATACAGTCACTACTGGATTAAAAACCCCACCTTTTACACAAAAAAGCAAAAACCCTACTCGTGGTGGGAGATAGGGTCTTGCAACTAATCCAAGCGTCCAGTACGTGTCTAGAATACTGGAGTCGCTACGTATGTCAGCGTAGCATTGTAATCGGTTCCTGCTTCTTGGAGGGAAGAAATTTCCACCTTGTATCCAACTCGGGCGCGACCTACGTTTGGCGTAGTCCCATCTGCTGGACCATTATGGCGAAATACTTCTACGGGTGTCGTGGAGGCAGAGACGAATCGCTGTCCTACACCGTTTACATCAAACGGATCTGAAAGGTTGGCGTACAGGGTATCATCATCAGAGATAAGACCCCAGTGCCCCCAAGTATTCTCATTTGAGATACTTTCGGTAGGCTGCACCCACGCTGTTGGCGTAGTGGTGTAGGCACCGTTGGCAAAACCGTCGATGTCGGCTCCCGTTGATGAGGTAAGCTGCTGATCAACTTCTACGGTTACGGCAAAGCCATAGCTGGCGTTCGTTGTAACAGAAAGCTGCTGCGCAGCGGTCGAGGCAGTGTCGGCTTGCAGCGATCCAAATGGAATCGCGGTCGCGGTCGAACTGCCTGTAATTGCTTCCCCATTTACCGTTCCCGTTGCAACGCCGGCCACCGTAAAGGTAAAGCTGGTATCAACGGAAGCGGTCACTACTACTGGCGAAACGATGGCGACCCGGGTGGTACCGGTATCTGTCCCCGCTGTTACACCGATCGTGTACGAACCCACTGCTGGGTTTGTGATCTGGTGATTACCAGTGACTCCGAATGTAGCGTTGGTACCAATCTGAATGGTAGTGGTACCATTGACGGGAATTGCTCCGCCGTCTCCGCTACATAGCGTGAGGGTGATAGTGTTGGTTGAAGTCGAAACTCCAACCTCTTCTGTACCTGCACAGCTGGCCGCTACGTTTAGTTCAGTTGCGTCATCAATGACATCAATGTCATCAAATCCAACCTGACCAATCGCGAACGGACCGTTTGCAAAGTTCAGAACGATCGTCTGTCCGTTTGCAACACCGGTTGGTGTCACAAACGAGATGGTGTGGTTTGCCCCAACCGAAGGTGCGGAATCAGATAGCGTGTCGCTAAATGATCTGACATTAGCTGCCTCTGCAAAACGCAGGCTTGGTAGACCGGTTGACCAGAGCACGATTGTGATGGTCGCCACCATGGCAGTTGCTTGGAGTAGTCCGAACGTGGTATTCGTTCTACTCATGACTCTTACGTTGTATTAATCTGCACCGCGTTTATATAAACGCTACGCCGCGACAACGTACGCAGCAACTCGTCTCCACACGGTTGCGAAAGAATGTGTACAGATATATTTGCGCTGTAACATTCGGCTGAAATGTCCGGATAGCAAGCTACCGCAGTACCTTAATATTGATACCTCCAACGCAAATACAATTTCATAATAGCCTACCGCTTTTTTTAAAGCCGGACTTATACACAAAATTATCCGGTCCAGTTGAACAGAAGGATGGAAAAATCTTCCAAACCGACGCGGCCGTTACCATTGATGTCTGCCGGGGGGTTCGAATTGCCGCCATTGGTCTGCCACCAAAAGATCATGATCGAAAAGTCAGTAAGATCGACTCGCCCGTTTTGGTTCAGGTCTGATGGTGTAGTGGCGCGACCATCAACACCAATAAAGAGTTGCACTGCGGTGCTGTAGCCGCTCTGAATGCGCAGTGGGCCAGTGCCAGAGATAGACCGTGCCTTGACCGTATGCTCGGCATTCCGCAAACGACCGGTGCTGAACGCGATTTCGTAGCGACCATTAGGAGACGTAGAAGCGGTTTCAACTATTTGGCTGTTATTGAAATGCACCTCGACTTGCGCATTCGGGATCGATTGCCCAGAAATGGTTACGACACTGCCAGGCAAAGGTTTGGTATTAGAAAGCGCTATGGTCGGCGGCACGATCAAACCGTTCACATTTGTAACCGCGCCATCGGTCACATCAAACGTGTTATTGATGGTCACCGATCGAACTCCAGAACTGTCAGTGGCCCACACGCCAAGGGTGGCGCTGCCCGGCGATGCATCAGCAGCAAACGAGAAGCGGCCGAGGCTATTGGCGCGCACTGAACCGATCGAACGGGTATCGAGAAGAAAATTCACCGTTTGGTTAGGATAAGCCAAGCCGCTCACACTGATCTGCGTATCACCCAATTCACGATCTGATCCCCCACTACTGCCGCCGCCGCCACTACTACCACCGCCACCTGAACCGGCCGGCTCGATCTTGCAGATAGCCGAACAGAAGTCAGCGTTGTCATTATTGCCGTCGTCGCACTCTTCTCCGAATTGAGTCTGCATGATGCCGTCCCCACAGTACGGCCCGAACTGACACACGGGGGAACACTGCCTACCGACAATGGTGGTGCTGTATAGGCCCGTCTCCCCCGGCACATCACACTGCTCTCCCGCATCAACCAGCGAATTGCCACAGATACTCAAGGTCATTGTGGTTGTAGCAGTTCCCGAGGTGGAAATTACCTGGGCTCCAGCGAATGGCGCTAGCAGCGTGAGACTGACGATACCGCTATACAGAATGACAGTTACCCACGCCGGCAGCCATGCCTTATGAGATTTTGCGTCGGCGTGATAGGCGGCCATAGATAATATAGAGGATCACGATGAGTACCGAGAAGATTGGCAAGAGAATTGACACCTTGTGAGCGATCGAGAGTCCGATAAAGCCGTACCCGGCAGACTGGAGCGTGCCGTACGGCAAGATGCTCAACGTCACTTCGCCTTCCTGTTTTACCTCTTCCCCATTATAGATGGCATAGCGCGCCAAATAGCTACCAGCTGGAAGACGCGTCGGCAAGTTAGCCGTGATCTCTTCAGTGGCAAACGGAGCAATCTTTTCAAGGCGGCCAGTATGCTTGGTTTCCTCAAGCATCACAGAACCAGACCGATCATAGATGCGGAACACAACGCGACTTGGCGCTACCGGTACGTTACCAGTGTTTTCGGTCAGCATCTTAAAGTTGATCTTGCCTGGGAAAAACAGCCAGGCAAACTTGTGACCCTCATTAAGGTCTGACAGCTCGATCTTGCGAATACGGAAATCCTCGATCACTTTATCGATAACCGTAAGATTAATATCAACTTGTGCACCCAAAGAAATACTGACGACACCTTCGGCGACCTGATCGCTGGCTGGGACAGTGCGGATGCGGATCTTGCCTTCGTAGCTGCGGAAATCTGCATCACCCGGCACAGTTATACGCACGGTCATTGGAATTTTCTGCACGCCGCGCGGCATGAGAATGGTGGTACCTTCAACGATCTCTACCCAATCAGCAATTTCAGGCGCATCAACGACGATCTGCGCATTCAGGTCTTCGGTCGGATTGCCGCGCACCAGCAAGATCTGCTGCTCGTAGGTCGCGTTACGGGTCAAGCTGGTATTCCGCACATACGGCGGCGTAATACCGAAGCTCGCCAAAGCCACAACGGGTGCGAACGCGAGGTATCCGAGGGCGCAGACAATTAAAGAACTTTTCAGCTTTCTAGCAAGTAACGTTCGCATGCAACACTTATCTACAATTATCAAAAATAAAGCAACAAAAAGCAACAACCACCGTCGGATAACGGTGGTTGTTCTGTGGTAACTTTTTGTGATCAGGAATCTCTACCAGTTCGCCGGCGCAGAGTTATCACCGAGGAAGGTGTTCTGTCCGGTATATGATCCCGCCAGTGAGATACTTGCTGGTACTGCAATACCCCAGTATGTCACACCCACAGTTGGAGTTGAGGTGCTTGTTGGTTTTGGAATGCGGATATCCAAGAGCGCAGGCGTGCTGGTTGGCTGAAGCTGGGAACCGGTACCATACGCAATGGTCGAGGTACCATACCGCTGCTGATCCTGCGGAATCGTCGACGTAGCTGACACGAGACATGGTGAGCTTGGCGTATACGCCCCACACATTGAGTCGCCGCCGATCAGTTGGTTCAGTCCGGTATTTCCAAGTACCCGAAGCGATGACGATGCGGTGAGGCTTGGCATGTTCGTACCTGGCTCAAGCTGGCTGTACGCGATCAAAGCATTGACCATATCAAGCGCGATCAAGCTATTCACTTCAACACCAATTGAGGAAGTGGCCATGGTACCAGTCGCGTTATCGTCATCAATGCCAGCGATGCCGGCTCGCCAATCCTGGGCAAAGAACGGAGTGTCATTGATACCGCCATCCGTTGGATCGGCCACGAACCAGAGCGGGAACGTGCAGCTGTACTGCACAGTGGCATCGGTCGCTCCGCCACAGCTAGTGGTAGAAGCAGTACAGTTCAGTCCCCAGACCGAAGCGCCAACCCCGTTTGCGTAGCAAGAGTTTGGATTGTAGCTACTGGATGAACCATCGCACGTTGTGGTGCCAACCCCAGATCGGAAAACCGAAGTGCGGTAGTTGACCACCTCGTCAGCAGTACCGCCACCAACCGCATCACAACTGTTTGCATCAGAAACGGTGAAGTTGAGGCTGAAGCCGGTCGTCTCACCACCCGGAACAGAGAGGATCATATCGAGTCCACCATTGAGGGTGATGTCTCCACCAGCTACGGTTGGCGCTACGTTTCGAACCGTAAATGGTACGTTCGTGCCGTGGGCACCGCCGTTTGCCTCATGACCATGTTCGTCATAGATAAACCCGAACGCGTTGTATGAAGTGTCCTGAATGATCGCTGGAAGCGTGTATGTCGCAGCCGCATCCGCAAAGACGTTGATGGTGGTTGTCGCGATCACGTCGCCTGGGTTGCAGGTGTTGGTAGTGGTGCTGTAGGTGTTTGCTGAACAGACCATGAGGTAAATACGATCTTCGGTATCAACCGAGTCAGGGTCAGTCGAGGTTGAGGAGAACGTGAAGGTCTGTCCAGGATCAGCCGGTGAATTGTTGCTGAAGGTAGTAAATACTGGACGGCGGTTTACGTTGAATGGCGAGGTGTTGGTCGCATTCGTTCCCTGTGAGAAAGACGTGCTGCAGCGTGGGTTAACAGGATCATCGTCACATACCCAGGCGTACCATACGTTAGATTCAGAGAATGGCGCGCTTTCAATCGTGGTAGTAGCCACCCGTGCGGTTTGGCCACTTAACGTTGAAGTAGAGACTCCCCACTGCACGCCGCCGTTACATACCGGTGGAGCAGTACCGAGGGTTCCACCTGACATCATGGCAGTTGGAGTCGCGTTAGTGCTGCAAACGATCAAAAAGTAAGGTGCGCCGTTTGAGTCAATCGCGCGTCCCACCCATGATATTTGCGAGAACGAATTGGTTGGGGTTGTGGTCGATGAAGAAAATTCTTCCCGAGCCTCCTCTCCCACCACCCACTGTGGTGGTGTGTTGAGCACGGTAAGCGAGGTGGTAGCAACGCCACTTTGTGCCTCAACTTTCTGCAGTTCTGCCTGGCCGAAGTTTATGATAAAGGCCGCAACAAAGACTGCGATGGCTGATAAAACGGTAAGAACGGTGACCTTGCCCGCGGTCGCGACATAGCGGGGAAAGTTATTTTGGTTGTACAACATACTAACAATTACCTAGTAATTTTACTGGATTGACATTTTTTTAGGTGCAACTTATACACACTATTCGTATCGAATTGCGTCAAGAGGATTTAGGGAAGAAGCCCGTCTGGCTGGGAAAATACCAGTCAAATACCCCACTCCAGCCGAGAATAAGGCAATAAAGCTCAAGAAGGTCAGCGGAAATGAAAACAGCTGTACGGCTTGGCCGCCAAACTGGCCAGCGACAATGTTAAGAAACAGGTTCACGGTAAGTCCCAATCCTACCCCCATAACAATGCCGCTGATGCCACCAAGGAAACCTACGATCACCGCTTCAGAAACGAAGAGATACTTCACATCGTTTGGTGAGGCGCCGATGGTCCGCATGATACCGATCTCCTTGGTGCGTTCAAGGAGCGTCACTGTCATGGTGTTGAACATGCCGATCGCGGACACCACGAGCGCCACCCCACCGAAGGTAGCCAAGACGACCTGAATGCCTTGGAAAATTTTTGAGGCTTGCTCGACCGTTTTAGAAAGCGCAGTTACCCGGTACCCGGCTTCAATGAGCGCCGCTTCGACGATCGGGAGATTCTCATTGCTGTCCACACGAACTTGAATTCGTTCGTACTCTTCAATCCCAACATAGTTACGCAACTCCGGCAGCATCATCATGACGTTCAGTACGCCCTCTTCCTTTGTGATACCGCGCACTACGTATTCTTTATCGATCACGATCTCATTCGTGGCATCGGTGCCATCATCAGCCGGAATAAGAATTCGGAACGAGACTTTCTCGCCAATGAATTCGTTCGGATCTTCGGCACCAAACAGTTTCAAAACAGCCGGAGACAAAAGGACACTGGTCGTATCCTCTGCGTCCGCATCAGTAAATACTTCTCCCGCACTGGCGGACACTCCCGCATAGCGCAGGTACGGTGGTTCTACACCCTGAATGAAAACGTTACCGGTGAGGCCTTTGTAAGTTACGAGCGCCGGAAAGCGCGCGAGCGGCGCCGCGTCTAGTACTTCTGGCATTTCTTCAAATCCAGCGACCGTTTCGGAGGTTAAACGCAAGTTCTGTGCGCCCGTAGCGGATACGCCAAGGGAGAGGAGGGTTTCTCCGAACACGATCTGCTCGAGAATGATCTGCTGCAAACCAAACCCCAGCCCCACAAGCACCACGACCGCACCGGTCCCCACTCCCATACCGAGAATAGTCAACCAGGTACGAAGCGGGTTCGTTTTGAACATACGGGTTGAAAGCTGGGCCAAGTCTTGTACACGCATACTAATTCTTGTAGCTTACATCAACGCCTTGAGCGATGAGCTTTTCAAAATATCGAGTCATATCATCTGCCTCTCCTTCCGACAATCCCAAGCCTTTTTTACCAACACTGAAGGTCAGACGTTCGTTAAATTCGTCCTCCTCAACGACACCCGTTACCCGATCTGCCACCAGTTCAACCAAATTAGCATCCTGCTCTTTGCCGAGTTTTAGACGATACGCCTGAAGCAAGTGATCGCGCAGCCGTTCTGATAATTCATGCTGCCCAAAGAAGATGTTTGGGTTATCCTTCTTGGCTCGGAATCGCCGGATATCGTCAGCCTGGTGAATTAGTCGTTCGGCTTTCATCGCCATTTCCTTGGCGATTCGTTCCGGGATCTCTAC
>JACCDV010282708.1_pt1 | contig 10154 bp, 10 predicted proteins | sample 7446131 | NCBI WGS metagenome assembly JACCDV01 (sample SAMN15323448, study PRJNA562643) | freshwater metagenome | isolation source: river surface water | place: USA:Blue River Watershed | collected 2017-08-17
GGCCCGCTCTGCCGTGACTTTCTGCTCAACGAATTTGTCTACGACCTCAACGACCCGCCCTTTGAAGCCATCGTACGGGAAGTTAATGGCAAATCGGCCGTACTGGAAACCCTGGTCGACTACACGCATCAGAAGCACGCCGTCTGGGGCATCAACGCCCGCAACCGTGAGCAGAACTTTGAGCTCAACCTGCTTATGGACCCTGAGATCGATTTCGTCTCCCTGCTCGGTCAGGCCGGTACCGGTAAGACCCTGCTCACGTTGGCCGCCGCGCTGACCCAGGTACTGGATCAGAAGCGTTACTCAGAAATCATCATGACCCGCGTTACCGTGCCAGTCGGTGAAGACATTGGCTTCCTGCCCGGTACCGAAGAAGAAAAGATGACCCCGTGGATGGGTGCGCTCGAAGATAACCTTGACGTGCTCAACAAGAACGAAGACGAAGCCGGTGGTGCCTACGGTGGCGAATGGGGTCGCGCTGCCACGCGCGATCTGATCCGCTCCCGCATCAAAGTTAAGAGCCTTAACTTCATGCGCGGCCGAACCTTCATCCAGAAATTCCTCATCATTGACGAAGCACAGAACCTCACGCCCAAGCAGATGAAGACCCTTATCACCCGTGCCGGCCCTGGCACCAAGGTGGTCTGCCTGGGTAATATTGCTCAGATTGATACCCCGTACCTCACCGAAGGCAGCTCTGGCCTGACGTACGTGGTCGATCGCATGAAGGGCTGGCCACATGCCGGGCACATCACCCTGCAGCGTGGCGAACGTTCGCGCCTCGCCGATTTTGCGTCTGAGGTACTATAGACCGCATGAAACGTCGTACTTTCCTGCTCGGGGGCCTGCTGGCCTCCGGCGCAGCATTTGCTGCTCCTAAAAAGAAGGCCGCCAGCAATGGCAGTGGCCTCAAGAAATCCAGCCGCAGTGGCCTGCGTGCGCCAAGTGGCCCAGCGCCTATCAAAGTACCTGCCAAGCTTGCGCCAGAACTGGCCATGAGTGGCGGCGTATGGCGCCCGTATGAGCTCACCGTAGATGTCTCTTCTACCAGCCATGGCGACGATGCCACCCTGTGGATTCCTATCCCCATGGATACGCCCTGGCAGCAGATCACCTCTATCACCTGGTCAGGCGGTGGCAAGGCCGGCATCCGTTTTGATCCAGCCAGCCAGCTCCATGTCTTTGTGGCCGAAAGCGGCTCGAGTACGCCAGACGTTACGCTCACCATGCGGGTTGAAACCCGCACCCGCCAATTCGACATTACCAAGCGCGGCACCTTCTTCCACGAATCGGAAGAAGAACTCGATCGCAACGTACGCGAAACCGGATACCGGGGCACCAGCGAAGGCCTACGCCACTTGGCAGACGAGGTCAGCGGCCGCATCATCGAACCCCTGCCCCGCGCCCGCGCCTTGTACGACTGGGTGCTCGACAAAGCCCTCTCTGGCCAATGCAGCGCCTACGAGATTGCCCTGCCGCCGCGTACGGCCTGCCTAAGCAGCAAGGGTGAAGATGTCGCCATCGCCTTTGTAAATCTCTGCCGTGCCTTGAACATTCCTGCCCGTGCCGTCTGGGGGCAAATCGTTGGCGACTCCCGCCTCAATCCTAAATTAGGCGCAACCGGCAACGTGACCAAAGACCAACGTGTCCGTGCCGAGTTCCACACCCCCGGCTATGGCTGGACACCCGTAGACCCGGGTGATGTTGTACGCCTTCAGCAAGCAGAAGGCCTCTCAGCCACCGATGGCCGCCTAACCAGCCTGCGTAAAAAGCTTTTTGGCTTCTGGGAAATGAACTGGGTCGGCTATCAGTACGGCCCCGGCTTCACCCTGCCCAGTGGCCCGGATACCGGCCTAGCTGGCCTGGCAACCCCACTGGCCACAATTGGCAACCCAAGAGCGGGACGCACATCCGATACCGAAGTGCGCTACCGGATTGATGCCAAGCCGTTGGGTTCGTAGTTAATTTCAGCAAACAGTAGAGCATAATGAATAATATGAAGCTTAGACGTCACAACTTGCTGGCCATCTCAATGGCCGCTTGCATCACCATTTCTTCGAGTGGCTGTGCTGTTGTAATGGCTGCCAAACAACCTGACTACAAAAACGTTGAACTTTTCAAAGTTGGCACGCCTAGAGGTGCTCTGCTTGGCGAGTTTGGGCACCCGACAGCTACAGATACTAGAGCCAATGGTGATAAATGTGACGTCTTTAGCTTCACCCAAGGGTACAGCGGTGGCGCTAAGGCGGGCCGCGCTTTCATGCATGGTGTTGCTGATGTCTTTACGCTCGGCCTCTGGGAGGTTATTGGCACCCCCACTGAAGCGATCTTTAGTGGAAGCACCGTGGGTTATGAAACTTGCTACGACAAAGAAGATCGCGTAAGCAAAGTAATCCTCCTAACCCCTGAAAACGATGGACGTGGCCCAAAGAACGTTGGCCCGGCAGCACCAGAGGTTGGAGGAAGCCCGTTAACACCAGCACCAATGATCGTCACAAACGGCCCCGTTGACCAAGCAGCCAATCCAACCAAAGAACCAATCGTGCTGCAGACAGCACCATCTGCGCCCAAAACCCAACCGGTTGTGACCGCCACACCTCAGCAAAAGCTACAAGAACTGAAGGGGCTAAGAAAAGAGGGCTTAATTACAGATGCTGAATACCAGCAGAAGAAAAAAGAAGTCTTGCAGGCAATGTAGCTTTTCAATTGAGTACGCCGAACATTGTTTTCTGCGGGTGCGGTTGTGGCAAAGCTGCGCCCGACTGCTGCCAGCCCTACCTTGAAAGCACACGCCCTGCTCCTACCGCTGAAGCGCTGATGCGATCGCGTTATGTGGCCTACGGGTTAGGCTTGGAGCCTTATCTACTAGCAACCTGGCACCCCAGCACAAGGCCTGCATCGCTCGACTTTGACAAAGAACCGCCGCTCAACTGGATTGGCCTCACGATTAAACGCCATGAACAACAGGGCGAAGACAAGGCCATCGTTGAATTTGTTGCCCGCTACAAGGTTGGTGGTCGCGCTCATCGCTTGCACGAAACAAGCCGGTTTGTACGTGAAAACGGCATGTGGTTTTACGTCGATGGCGACATACATGAATAGTTTTGTAGGTAAACTAACGCAAAACCACCCCACTAAGGATTAAGCATGAACATTAAAACCACCGCCCTGTGTATTGCCGCTGTTGCTGTAATTGCTGGCTGTGCCACCCCATCAGAACTTCGTATCCGTCAGGTTACCTTTGCTGCATCGAGCACCACAACTAACGCAGAAAAGACTCTGAACTGTGTTGCCAAGGGTTGGGAACAAGCAACGCAACAGCAAGTCACTGTTAGCGCCTATGACAAGGGTTATACCGCTATGGCTGAATCCAGAACCCTGTGGGGCATGAACACCGATTTCGTGATCGATTCGGGCAACGCTAAAACTGGCGGTGCTGTATTCCAGATGTGGTCGAGCATGAAGCCAAGCCAAACGAACAAGCTGATCGACATTATTCAGCCCTGCCTGTAACCCAATTATTGCGGTCTGAAACCGGGGGCATATTGGCCCCCGTGTAACTCTCCAACCCCTTCTTCCTTATAGGTGATGCACATGGCTAAGACTGTGGCTCAGGTACTGATTGAAGTTCTGGAATCTGCCGGCGTAAAGAATATCTACGGCGTTGTCGGTGATACGTTGAATTACGTAACAGAAGCGATTTCAAATAGCAGCATTAACTGGGTGCATATGCGCCACGAAGAAGTGGGGGCTTTTGCTGCTGGTGCCGAGTCTTATGTCAGCGGCACGCTGGCTGGTTGTGCTGGCTCTTGCGGCCCCGGTAGCCTTCACCTGATCAATGGGGTTTATGAAGCGCACCGCAGCCGCATTCCGCTGATTGTTATTGCCAGCCAGATGGACACCATGACGCTGGGCACTGACATGCCGCAGGAAGTCGACTTCAGAAAAGTCTATGCCGACTGTTCGGTGTTCTGCGAGCAAATCAACAATGCCGAGCAAGCCCGTCAGATTGTGGTGATGGCCTGCCAGGCTGCCATCAAACGTCAGGGCCCCGCCGTTATTATTCTGCCCGTTGATATCAGCAAAACAGAGGTTAAAGATGCAGTGCCTTTCGCTGTGCATTTTCCAAAGCCGGTACGCCGCCCCAACGATGACGAATTAAAACAAGCCGCGGCGATTGTTGCCCAGGGTAAAAAAGTCGGTATCTATGCCGGCATGGGGTCGGAAGGCGCGCATGGTCTGCTTTTGGCACTGGCCAAGAAGCTGAATGCCCCCATCGCCCATACCTCGCGCGCCAAAGATTTTGTTGAGTACGATAACCCCTATAACGTAGGGATGACTGGTCTGCTCGGCGTGCATTCTGGCATGCACATGATGACGCACTGTGACACGCTGATTCTGCTGGGTGCCGACTTTGCCTGGGGCCAGTTCTACCCGCAGCATGCAAAGATTATTCAGATTGATCGCGATGGCGCCCGCGTTGGCCGTCGCCACCCGGTGGATCTGGGTCTTGAAGGCGATGTGATTCCGAGCCTTGAAGCTCTCATTCCCCTGCTACAAGACAAACCAGATGATAGCTTCCTCAAAGAATGCCTCAAGGAACGCGAAGCAACCTTGAAGGATCTGGCTGCTAAAGAAACCCCGGGTGACGCCAATGCTATTCACCCTGAATATCTAACCCGGCTGCTGGACAAATACGCTGATGATGACGCCATGCTAACCGGCGATTGCGGTACGGCCATGGTTTGGATACTGCGCCATTTCAACAGCAACGGTAAGCGCCGCACGCTGACGAGCCTGCGCCATGGCACCATGGCTAATGCCATGCCGATGGCCTTGGGTTTGAAGAAGGCTTACCCGAATCGTCAGGTCATCAGCCTGTCGGGGGATGGTGGCTTGTCGATGCTGATGGGTGATTTACTGACCATCCGCCAGGAAAACCTGCCGATCAAGATCGTGGTACTCAATAACAGCAAATTGAATTTCGTCGAATTAGAGATGAAGACCGAAGGGATGCTGGATCACTACACCGATCTGAAAAACCCGAGCTTTGCGGCAGTTGCCAATGCCGTAGGCATTAAAGGCTATGAAGTGAGCAACCCGGCTGATCTGGAAAAGACCGTTAAGGAATTCCTGGCTGACCCGGAACCGGGTTTGCTGGATGTTCATATCAACGGTTATGAACTGGTTATGCCGCCTACGGTTAGCGTAGAGAATGTTCTGGGCATGGCTACTTATATGACCAAGGCCGTGATTGGCGGACGTTTCAAAGACGCTGAAGGTTTGATGAAGAGTGCAATCAAAACATTCATCAAATAATCCCTAAGAGGCTGATATGACGATTTCAAAATCTACGCTACTTTCACTTGCTCTCTTTTCTACTCTTAGCTTATCGGCCAAAGTAGCACTCGCAAATCCTGCTTTGCCGGCTTTTTATCAATCAGCCATGCAAATGAAAGTTGATGGCAAGCTCGGTCAAGTGCTCAAGAAGGAAAAGATAGAAACTCCAATTAAGGGTGCACAAGCCTGGCGTATTGCCTACATCTCATCCGATCTGAATGGCAAGAAAACCCTGTCGACCGGTCTCGTAGTCGCACCTATCGGACAAGCGCCAAAAGAGGGTCGACCCATCATTTCCTGGTCACATGGCACCACTGGCAACGCTCAAAACTGCGGACCATCTCAAGTTGAAAGCCCAGCCCAACCCCTTAACCAGTATTTCCTGACTAATGGCAACTCATGGACAGATTATGGTTTGCCAAGTCTTGAGCAGTTCATCAAAGATGGTTATGTCGTTGTTGGCACAGACTACCAAGGTTTAGGCGGGGGCGGCCGACACCAATATGCTGTTGCCAAAACTAATGGTCGTGATGCCATCAATGCAGCCAGAGCTGCTGGATCTATGAAAGAAACAGGTGCCGGCAAAACAACTCTAATGATCGGTTGGTCGCAAGGAGCAGGTTCAACAGTAGGAGCCTCATCCCAGGCCGACTATATTGCACAAAAAGGCACGGCTTTTGACGACCTGAATATCGTTGGCTTCGTTGCGATGGCAGTACCTGATCTGGCTATGTATGCACCGGCATCTCTCGATGATGCAAGCGCTTCTAAAATGGTCAATGATTTTGCAAATTCTTGGTCTAACGATAGCTTTGGATTTGCCCACATGTCTATGAATATGTGGGGAACCCAGGCTGCGTATCCATACAAGCTGAATCTCAGTGACATTTTTACCGATGAAGGTGCAAAGGCTCTTGACGAGATTTATACGAACAAATGCGTTCACGTGGCCACAGACACCATCAACTTTAACTATGGCACATCTTACAAGACGCTACTTCGCTCTGAACCGAAAAACACGATGGCGTGGGCAAAAGCAATAATTGATGGTTCGGTTGACAATACAGCCAAGCCAATTGCACCCGTGCTGATACTCTTCGGTAATAAGGACACAACCTTACCACCGGTTATGGGTGATTACTATCGTAATAAAGTCTGTGCGCTCGGCGGCAACGTAGCTCGCGTCCAGCTTCCTGGCGATCAAAATCACTTCACAACGCCAACGGTTTCCATACCATTCTATATGCCTTGGATTAAAAACCGCCTTGCCGGAAAGCCGGCTGCAGATGGTTGCTCCTCAGAATACGTGATGTGACGTTGTTTATTTTGTATCTGAAGGCCGTGATTAAGACATTACCGCGGTCTTCATAATAAGTAAGCCCACCACAATAACAAAGACCCAGCGCACAAAGCCAGTACCGTGCTTAAGGGCCAGGTGGCTGCCAATAAAGCTGCCGGCCATGTTGGCCACGGCCATCATCAGGCCGATATGCAACCAGACGTGCCCCTTGAGTGCAAATAGAACGATGGCGGCAATGTTGGTGGCCACGTTCAGTAATTTGGCCGATGCCGAGGCATTAAGAAAGTCGTAGCCCAAAAAGCGTACAAACAGAAAGATAAAGAAACTACCGGTGCCCGGGCCAAAGAAGCCGTCGTACCAGCCGATCACAGCGCCAATCAGGCAGGCAATAACACGTTCCCGGTTCTTGTTGGTGTGCGGTTTATGATTTGCGCCAAGATCTTTCTTGACCAACGTGTAGATCAATACCACCAGCAGAATTAACGGTATGAGCTTTCTGATAAAAGCCGGGTCGATCTGCGTAACACTCCACGCGCCTGCAAAGCTACCGGCTAATGCACAAATAGCCGCCGGCAAGAGTGCGCGCCAAGCGAGCTGTACGCGTTTACTATACTGATAAGTGGCTAAAGATGTGCCCCAGACAGAGGCGCATTTATTGGTGCCCAGTAGCGTAGCCGGTGAAGCCGTGGGATAGGTGGCAAACAATGCCGGCACCAGAATGAGCCCGCCTCCGCCAACAATGGCATCGATTAAACCGGCAAAGCCGGATGCCAAAAGTATGAGGGCGGTTTCCATAGACTGCATTGTATGAGATCAATGGTTTGCCGCTAAAATGAAACGATTACTTTTTGTACAGGTATGCCGTGAACCAACACTTTGATCCGATGTTATATGAACTGGGCCGTGATGCACTCTTCGGGTTTTCGATGATGGCGCTGGTGCTGTTATTCAACGGGCTTTGCTTTACCCGCGTGCTGTTCTGGTATCGAAAAATGGCGACAAAGACTTCTACCGAAGGCGCCGTGGGAGCTATTGGGTTATTTGTGACATCGGTGCTGATGCTGAGCCTTGTTCAGCTATGTGCAATTCTGATGTGGGCTTTTGCACTATTTCACGCCGATCTCATCCCTACCCGAGCATTAGCCATTCTGTTTAGCGGCAGCTGCTATACCACTATCGGAATTTTCTCAGATCTACTGCCTGTGGGTTGGAAATCGGTCGCACTGTTTATTGCGTTTTCTGGACTTTTTTCATTTGCTTGGGCGACATCAATCATGATGTCGATGGCTAACGCATTTACACAGGCGTGGGATAAATCCAACACGCCCAAAAAATAACCGTACAGCTTAATTATTACGTGCCAGATTTTCAAATCGTGTGTATTCGCCCAGGAAGGCCAGGTTAACGGTACCTGTTGGGCCATTACGCTGCTTACCGATGATGACTTCGGCCATACCCTTATCCGGTGTATCCGGTTTGTAGTAATCCTCACGGTACATCATAAGGATTACCTCAGCATCCTGTTCGATAGCGCCGGATTCACGTAAGTCACTCATCATCGGGCGTTTATCGGTACGCTCTTCGACCTTACGAGAGAGCTGTGACAGGGCAATGATGGGCACTTCCAGTTCACGTGCCAGCGCTTTGAGTGAACGCGAGATTTCCGACACCTCGGTCGCGCGGTTTTCATTCTGCCGCGTTGAACCCATGAGCTGGATATAGTCGATCACGATCAGGCCAAGCTTTCCCACCTGACGCTTGAGGCGACGAGCGCGTCCACGCAGATCTGTTGGATTCATGCCACCGGTTTCATCAATGTGCATGGGCGCTTCGTGTAGCTTACCCAGAGCATAGGTAAGACGCGACCATTCGTCATCGGTCAGGCGACCGGTACGCACGCGGTGCGAATCCAGGCGGCCGATGGAGGCCAGCATACGCATGGCCAGCTGGGTGCCGCCCATTTCCATGGAGAATACAGCAACAGGCAGACCGACATCAACGGCCACGTATTCGGCAATGTTTAAAGCAAATGCGGTCTTACCCATACTCGGGCGACCAGCAACGATGATGAGATCGCCAGGCTGCAAGCCAGAGGTTTTGCTATCGAGATCGGTAAAGCCCGTAGGCACGCCGGTGATTTCCGAGGGGTTATCACGGTCGTGCAGTTCTTGAATGCGCTCGACCACTTGCGTAAGCAGTGGGTTGATATGCACGAAGCCCTGCTGGTTACGCGCACCCATTTCTGCGATGGCGAAGACCTTCTGTTCAGCGGTATCGAGCAATTCTTTGGCATCACGGCCGAGCGGGTTGAGCGCATCGGTGGCAATTTCATCACCCGCAACCACGAGGTGACGCAACACAGCCCGCTCCCGCACGATTTCTGCATAGCGACGAATATTAGCGGCCGATGGCGTATTGGCAGCCAGTTCGCCCAGGTACGCCAGGCCACCGGTTTCATCGGTGAGGCCCGCTTGTTCAATGGCTTCGGAAACGGTGACCACATCGGCCGGTCGGCCGCGTTCCAGCAAACGGGTAATTTGCTGATAAATGAGTTTATGTTCGCTGCGGTAGAAGTCGGCTTCTGTCAGCAGATCAGTAATACGGTCCAGTGCTTCGTTATCCAGCAGCAACCCACCGAGCACGGATTGTTCGGCTTCGATGGAGTGCGGCGGCACGCGTAATTGGGCAATGGCCGGGTCGATGGACTTGGCCTGATTGGCAAAATTACCTTTGCGGGGCGGACGGGAGAATTCTGAACTCATACGCGTAATGATACCGGCAAAAAGCAGAAAGCCCGGCACGAAGCCGGGCTTTCTTAATCCGGTGAAACCGAATTATTGGGCAGCGGCTACGTTTACAACGATGCCAACAACCACGTCTGTGTGCAGACCAACTTCCAGCGGGAATTCGCCGATGGTCTTGAGTGGGCCGGTCGGCATGCGAATGTCCGACTTTTCAACTTTGAAGCCTTTAGCAGCCAGTGCGTCAGCAATATCAAAGTTAACAACCGAACCGAACAGACGGCCATCAACGCCAGCCTTACGGGCGATTTCAACAACCAGACCGTTCAGCTTTTCGCCAATCGCTTGAGCAGCGGCCAGCTTTTCAGCGGCCAGCTTTTCCAGCTCGGCACGACGCTCTGCGAACTCAGCCAGAGCCGAAGTCGTAGCGCGCTTTGCTTTGCCGTTAGGGATCAGGAAGTTACGAGCGTAACCATCTTTAACTTTAACGACATCACCCAGGTTGCCCAGGTTAACGACTTTTTCGAGAAGAATAATTTGCATCGCGATTACCCGTTGTGGTTGTCAGTGAAAGGCAGCAGAGCCAGGAAGCGAGCACGCTTGATGGCAACGCCGAGTTGACGCTGGTAGCCAGCCTTGGTACCGGTCAGACGAGCCGGCATGATCTTGGCGTTTTCAGCGATGTAGTCTTTCAGAACGTCGACATCTTTGTAGTCAATCTGTTCAACTTTTTCTGCCGAGAAACGGCAGAACTTACGGCGCTTGAAAAGACC
>JACCDV011303492.1_pt1 | contig 10152 bp, 3 predicted proteins | sample 7446131 | NCBI WGS metagenome assembly JACCDV01 (sample SAMN15323448, study PRJNA562643) | freshwater metagenome | isolation source: river surface water | place: USA:Blue River Watershed | collected 2017-08-17
AGATTTATCCATAATCAGCAATAATATTTGCGGGATACTGCGATATCGTATTTGATATGGTTGTCAATTTCAGCCATTTGGATCTCATTGTCAACCACGTAGGTTGTGAAGTCCCAGTAAGTGGCTGCTTTTTACATTCGCTTGGCCAATTTATGGAATTATCTTAAAGATTGTTGTCCAAAGTCATTAAAGTAAAGCTTGAGAGATACTAAGTTATCATTGGTTTCAAGTGACTCAGCGATCATTTTCAATCCATTATCGTCAATACTGTTATGAGTTAAATCTAAATGAATAAGGGTCCTGTTCTTGGCAAGAGCTTGAGATATCGCTTTGGCGCCATAGTGCCCAAGTCTATTGGATGATAGATTGAGGGATTAAACAACACAAAATTTGGATGTCAATATGTCATGGATTGCCTCAGCTCCCTTGAAGGCTATCTTATTTGCGCTCAAGTCGATCACTCTAATCCTATTATTTTCGAGGCACAACTGCTTGATGGTATAGATAGCATCACAGTTAAGCTGATTTTTCCGAAGGCTAAGCTTCTATAATCCTCGATTAACTTGTAGCATCTTAGCGTAATGAATAGCACATTATTGTCCGATACTTTTGTACTCAGGAGCATCGAGATTAAGTGACCTCAAAGAACTATTGTTCCAATTCAATACACTTGTCACACAGATGACTCCATCGATATCAAGCCCAGTATCTCCAAGGTTTAACTATTCAAGCGACCGGCCCTGCTACTAATTATTTGAAAATAGTAGGTTCTTAGTAATGCTCTAGATAATAAGAAAGTTACGATGGCTCCAGTGGTCCCGATTTTGTTATATTGCAGATTCAAATACTTGATTGATTCTGATTTGCTGAGGGCCACGCTGATGAGCTCAGCACTGGCTGATCCAAGGGCATTTCCTTGAAGATTGAGGCTCTAAATATTTTGAAATTTTTCAAGTGATTTGGTAAAGATCTCAATGCCTACATCAGTGATCTAGTTGTATGATAGATCGATGTTTCTAACAAGCTATATAGGGATGGGTATACTTTTTAGTGATTTTCCAGGGCAGATGATAGTAGGATGATATCTCTGTCTGTGAATCTGTTTGCGAAGTTGAGCTTGTCGTTGCCTCGGAAGATGAGATCAAGATAGAAGCTTTTGGTGGTGGATGCGCCAAAGTTACGCACGAAACTTGTGTTGGGCTCATGATTTATCTTACGGCATAACTATTTGTATTTCTAGAGGATTTACGCTCGTACCACTCCGATGTCGTTCATTTGTAACTTATTAATTTATCAAATTATTATCAAATAGAACATGCAAAGAGTTGTATATGCATTAAAGACATAATTTAACCTTTTGAAAAAGCGAAGGGTTAAATATATTTGTAAAAGGCGTTGTTATTGAGGAATAAAAAGATCTTTTAATTTATATCGACCCATAGTTCAAATGAATTGATAATAATATAAATCATCAATAATGTAAAGCGAAACTATTGAGCTGGCTTAACAAATCAAATAACTTTTCGAAGACAACGACTTATAAACCATCAAATTTATTCTTGGCGGATAGACCACTTAGTCACTTGGCAAGCTTTGCAAGTTTCTCCCTTAAGAAAAGGCCACCCAATTGCGCACAATGTATGCATAACTACCAAGAGAATAAAGAGAATAGTAACACGTCATATAAGATCAGTAATAAAGAAACAAAAGAATCGATTAGTTGCTTTAGAGAGATTAGATGTAACAAAAAAACTAAAGTTTTCTGGAAATGATGTCTAAAGTGAATGAAAAACTAATTTACTAATAATGCTATGGCTTTCCCTTCTATGACCTTTGCAAGAGAATTATGATTACTAATGGCGATCTTCATCCACTTATGCCAAGTATAAAGACTATTCACTCACAAGTTCAAATTCTTTATAATACACTCTTTTCTAAATAAGTGTTAGATTGGCTGATGGAGAATCGTTAAGATCTCACTGTTGGATTGAGGTAGTTTCTTTCAAGCATATTTCCAGCTGAATGTGAAAAGTATTTCAAGTTTCATCGCGTTTACAAGAATTTGAAGAAATAGACTGCTTAGAGACAAGAAGATAATGATTCTTAAGATTAATAAAACAAAGAAATGAGTATAAATGAAGACTAAACACTCTAAATGGATTAAAAGTAGTTTCTTATAAGTCTGTCAGATAATGCTGAGGATTTTCAGCAATTTTAAAAGAATAGAAATTATAGTTTTATGTGTTTCGGATTGAAAAAATACTAATCTTACCATGGTCTATGGCCTCATATTTGCTCTCAAATCAAGGGAAGATAGTTTTGCTAATTACTTTCTTTTCTTTCTATTCGCTTCATTAGGAAAATTCTATTTAGTATAATTCGTGAAAAGAATAATGGATAGCTAAAAATCCTCAAGGAGTCCTTAATTTCACAAGATATAAAAAGAGTCGGTAATGAGATTGTTGACTCGATTTCGAATAAGGTGAAGGAATATTTGACGCCAGTTCTTAGTATTGAAGAAAATGCAAAAGCCATATTTTTGTAATAGTTTGAGCCTTATTCCTATCGTGACTTCATTCCGAGGAAGGCAGTTACTTAGGCAAAGAAGCTGGACGAACCTGTTGCTGAGTATGTTTGGAGAACATGTAAAGAATACAAAGCATTATGGAGCCAAAGAATCAAATCATAAAGATATCATAAGAATGGTGGAGTGAAGCCTCCTTTTGATTATGTCAAGTATATCTAATAAAGGAAAAGTGATTTTCAGCAGAATTCATCAAAAGTTTGGAAAGACTTCATAATGATAAGATTTGGATTCGAAATAGAGCAGAAAGTAGTGGCGCGTAAAAAAATGAAACTGGATAGCTTAAATGATTGATATTAAAGCACATTTATTTAACAATTTTAAGTTAATACAACACAACACATTCTTAAAATATGAGATATATTACACCAGAAGGGTAGACTGCTATCAGACAGTTCAAATACAAAGGAGGAAGCTTATCTGTTTCTTACAAGCATGTGTGGGGTCCGTTAGCCTAACTCTTTTTAAAAATTACTCCGGAAACAGTTGCCCCTAATACAATCACCCTTGTTGGATTTTTAGCGCATGTTATTGGAACAATAATTTTGGTTCTGCAAGGCCCTTTTAAATCATAAGCACCTTCTTGGTCTCTATGGCTCTATGGCATAGGCGTTATGGCCTATCATACATTGGACAACATGGATGGAAAGCAGGCAAGAAAACTTGGAAACAGTACTCCTCTTGGAATGATCATGGATCATGGTTTCGATGCTCTTGGACTCATCTTTTTATCACTTGGAATGTCAAGAATTATTTGTATCGATTTTGACCTTATCCTATGGGTCTTTACTTTCGGAGTCACATTTACATTTTATCTTTCGGCATGGTGCCAGTACCACTCACAAGGCATTATGATCCTCGGGGTCGTCAATGCAGTTGATGACGGCATTCCTGCAATAGCCTTATTCTCATTCTACTCAGCTATTTTTGGACAATCACTATGGTTAACACCTATCCTTGGTAACGACAATCTGGGCTCATTGGTTGCCAAATTTGTAGCATTCAGTGGTGTCAGTAAAATATATTAATATATAGTTCAAGCATATTCCCTTTACTCTCAGTCTGGAGACAAATTTACAACTGATTTGACAAAGGCAATGAAAGATCTTTACCATCTTGTCCTTATTGGCTTCGCAGTATACAGTCTAAGTGCCCATTCAAATTTAGTTGACCCATATTTTTATTGGATAATCACAGGGATTGGTTTGACTATGGCAAGAACTATCTCCTATACTCTTGTCTGCTCAGTTTCATAAATGAAATTCCAACAATTCCATGCTTCAGTTCTAATTGTGGGAATCATTTACCCAAGTAATCGTCTTTATATTTAGTCTACGTTTACTTTGGTCAAAGATATTTAGATGCCAAATATGTTATCTACCCGATCACTATCTTTGTTGCCCTTTAATACTTCTATTTTGTGTATAATGTGTGCAATCACATTGCAGATGTGCTCAATATCAAAATATTCCGTGTGTTTGATCCAAAGCAACTCAAGAAGTAATGATAAGCCTCAAACAATCATATTTAAAAGAAATCAATGTTCAAATCTTCGATCTACTTGAGGATTACTTCATCTATTTAATTTGTTTGCTATTATCTGTAGTGTTTGCATACTCTTTCCTTATAATCATAATCCGGGAAAATGATATCAAGAAAGAAAGTAGGTTTCAATGCCACAAACTGATGCAGGTTATGTGTTCTCTCGCGCATTCCATCTATAAATAGAGTGTCTTTGGGCTATAATATTTCCTCCTCCTTTCGATATCTATTTGATTCAATATTTGAGTATAATTTGGCCTGCATCTGTCCCTTGAGAATATAACTAACCACTGACATATTGGGGTGATCATGGGTTTACATCACTGACCCTGCTCCAAGGTAGTAGATTGTCAGTCGAAGCTATTTGCATTCGAAGATATTGCGAATGCCAATTCCTTTATCTTAGTAATGTTGGCTTATTCTAAACTCTTAGAAGACTAGACTATTCAGATGAGTAATTATCTAGTGGTCCATGCATTGCTTCTTTAAGGGCTCCTTAGGAGTATAGAACTTGACTAAGTTTACGCAACTTTTTATCAAATTTGTAATTTGAACTTGCTTTCCTCTCATCTAATTAATTATAAAATGCTCAATTAATGAGCATTAAAAGAATTATATTTAGTATTGATATAAATTACTTGTCTGTTATATGATGTAAAGAGGTTTAAATTGGCTTCAAAGGGAACTCAAAATACAACCAAATAAGAATTCATGCATTCCAATATACTCATTCGTCACTCAACTTATCGCTCTCTTTAAATAATACATCAACTCATAGAGCCAACATAGTTGGGCATAATACATCCTTTGTCATAAGAAATATCAAAATGTCCAAATCATTAGTACTTTCTTAATAATCAAGAGTCATGGATCTTACATAATAACAGTAGCCTCGAAGCCCAACTGCTAAACTCTCTTCTCTTAAGTAAAGATATGAAAAAGTGTAAACTGTTTTTACGCCTTCGGAAATACATAATTCAGCTTACAAACGTCAATATGCTTGATGAGATAGTGCTTAAACACGAAGATGTGATAAGTAACACAATATTAACAAAGCAATAATTCATCGAATGTTCCCGCCTTCCATAAAGAAATAAATAATGAACGGTGTCAAGTAAATCTTCATATCTTATAAAGTACCAGAAGCAAGGTAACCTTATTTTTACCCTAGAATATACGCATGTGTGTTTATTTAGTATATTTTATCAATATATGACTCGATAGGCTAAAACCAGCAATCTTTCATGGTGGGTTAAACAAAACTTTCAGATGTTGTTATTTCTAACTTCTCTACAATCAATAAATTTAATTCTAACCTGCATAAAGAAAATGGGCTTTATCGCAAAGTATAAACTAATGAGACCTCATACACTGTCATATAGACGAAGTTTTTACCTCAAAAATTTGAAAAACAAAAGACTAAATTTGAGTAAGAACCATATGGGAACTAGTACTACAGCAATAGTCTTAATTTTTCTGAGGAAAGTATTGCTCATAAACAAAAGGATTACGAAAAGTAAAATATGAGTAATAATGTTAAGAATAACAAGAAAAATGCTAATTAAAATCGATCACAAATAAAAATAGAGGACAGCATTCATTAAAGAAGCTAACTTCATGATATTAGTAACTTCTCTCGACAATCAATTCGCAAATAGATGTAATAAGTCATGTTGAGAAATGAAAGTTTTAAAAACAGAGTCCTATAAGGCAAAGGCTCAGTAAAGATGGAGTTGAGCCATGAAGAATAGGACAGCATAAACGACACAATCAGTATAATCCACTCAAGTATTGTAAGAAACAGAAGAGAATTGCAATGATATTCATATGATTCATATCATTTAAATGAAGTATATTTAATGCTTTTGTCTTACTGCATGCCCATCGCATTAGATATCATATCAGCCCAAAGTATCATTCCTTCGCTATTTAGCTTTGATTGAGATTACATATACTCCTTCACATATTTGCCGACATAACGATTTGTTTATCTGAAATATCTTTGGCATTCTTTGTATATCTACTGATTGTAGAGGGCATAGCTATCTCTTAATTTCTTGGCTTACATAGTTTATTTGTGGAGCATCAGAGGGAAAGCCTACTCTCTGGTCTTAGGCTTCTATGTAAGCTTAACTTAGCAGCCCCATTTGCTGATATCATTAAACTCATATAGTTTAAGTTTTCTTTTGAGGAGATTAGTTCTAACCTCGGCAAACATCTGCTGCTTCACTGCTAAATTCTCTAAGCTTTAAATCATATTGAGCATATAGAGACTTTAGTATTTGACTAACGCATACATTTAGTTTCTTAATAGTCTTGCCTGCTTCAGTAGCAACTATCTATGTTATTAAAGCTATACGAGTACTGCTAAGAAATTAGTTGGAAGTTAGAATAAATGTTGTTCTCGAAGAGAGGAAGCTTTAAGTGAGTTCTAAATTGATTATCGTATTTCCATATGGATTTGCAGTGGCTTCCTATGTTCTTAAATGTTTAGCTGCATGCTTCAAGTGAAGTTGCGCATCCTTTAAAGTCCTTATAAATTCTATATAATTCAAATCATTACTTTTTGACCATAGGCTGTACCTCTGAGAAATATTTCTGTGATTGTAAGAGAAAGGTTGATAGATTCTTATTGATCTACATTGTGACCTATCCTTAGATATTACTTATTTTATGCGGCTATATCTCACCGACTAGACCTTTATACTTTGATTTGAATTTCTAAAAGGCACTTGATTATTGTATAGTTAGAAATCCATTTACCAATTCGTCGGACTTCAGCTAGGATATATTCACTATCTTATTCAAGAACTTCTACAAAATTAATTGTCTTTTTCGAATATGCTTTTCATCGAAACTTCTATATTGTCCTTTTTTGGAGAGGGGAGGAATAGGAAAGCCAGGGTATACATAATTTATTTTCTCCTTAAGCCACTCAAAGTCACTGTATCTCCTTTCTATTTTGATATGCAAAGGCTCAACTAATATTTCATAAGTGATGTATGATTTTTCAAATAAGCCACCCTCTTTCTTGTTAAATTTAATTATTCTAATCTCTAGCTTTTCATTGAATAGCTAAGGAAGCTTCTTCTTTATGCATTTGATAGTCACTGAGTATTTGCCTTCGTTTCTATCATCTTATTTCGTTTGTGGCTTTTATGATGTGAGGGCAATCTATTGAGGTTGCTCTTCTTTACTTGAAGCTATTTGTTATTTCTATTCGAGAGGGTGCGCCAGTTTGAACTGTTAAACAATTTTCTTGAGGTCATCTAAATTCCATTGTTCGAGGTTGTCTCCAATATTGTTGTTATGAGAGATGAGGAAAGATTGGAACTATTCAGGATTGTATCCTCCTTCGATGATTTCCTTGTACAGATAGTTTTGCTTTTTGGTGAGTTAATAATCTTACATGCTCAGATATATAATATAATGGTTTGCATTTAATAGTTTATATCTCATTTTAAAACTATTAAGCTTATGAATATATTACCAACTGTTTGAATCATCATATTATTAACTTGTATGTTCGTGTGAATGGTAAGTTATTTCATATCGCTATAAACTCTAATGTTAGTTCGTCCGAATGGCTCAATGGTAGAGCATTAGACTTCTAATCTAAGGGTTGTGGGTTCGAGTCCCATTTCGGATGTATTTTTATTAACACCATCTCTTTGTCCTCAATGTCTTTATCAATAGTTATTAACTGATATTTTTTACTTTTAATTTGAGAAGAAAGCTATTAATGTTTTGGTGAAAGTCATATTCAAGATAATTGTTATTTATTAATGGACAAAAACTAGTACGAAACTCAGCTTCTTCTTCATCAATAGCAGCAATAACAAATCAGGCAGTAGATGTAAGCGTAATCACCCTTGATTGGCGAGCTGCGTCCTCTTTCCTTGATGTTGGATGAATTTGTCAACAATGAAGGATTCTATATTAAGGTGCAAAATCTCCACAAGGAGTACTCTGAGTATCGAAAAACAAGAAGAGATGGAAGCTGCTTCTATCGCGCCTTGACTTTCTCCATTTTTGAAGCCATTCATGTTCGTAAGGATTCAGGTTTGAAGTAAAAAATGTTGAAAAAACTCAAAGATGCCAAGGCATACCTACTCAAGGCCAACTTCTAAGGTGTCATCTTCTAAGATATGCAAGATCTATTCATCTAAAAACTGAATGATAGCAAAATAGTCAAATTGGATGATGTAATTGCCATGTTCTGTGACCCATCAATCTCCAACTATCTTGTACTCATGATGAGATTCTTAACAAGTGGTGAACTTAAAAACAACGCGGTTCTGTATTAGACCTTTATTGAGAATTAGTTGCCCATTTAATTCTTTTGTCAGACTGAAGTATAACAAATTGACAAAGAAGCTGATCAAATTCAAATTATGGCCTTACTGAACTACTTATAGGTTGGAATAAAGATCATCTATCTTGACTCTAATGTCAAAAGCAAGGAGGCATATACTGTCATTCTCCCTTAGTCTACTCAACCTAAGGATGTGAAGGCCACTTTGCTCTATCGACCAGGACATTATGATATCCTATATTGAATTGTGAATATATCTTCATATATATCATCAGATCATTAATCTGGAATTACTTTGTAGGGATTCATTATTCCGTTAGGGTCAAACAAGTTCTTCAGGTTACGATAAATTTGAAGAATTTGGGGTGATTTTTGAAGATGTAAATATGATGGCTTATGTAACCCTACTCCATGTTCTGCGCTAATACTTCCTTTATGCCTGGTAACTTCTTTAAATACGAAACTATCCTTGAACTATGCCCCATCCTTCAAAATGATATTAACGTGAAGATTGCCATCTCCAATATGTCCATACCCAAGCACTAGTGACTTGGACTAATTCCTCAGATAGTCTAATAGTGTTGGCCACTCGCGGACATCAAATGAAATATCATAGGCCAACACTTTGCCCTCCTCCCTTACTGCTGCAACAGCTACATCTTCTCTTATCTTCCAGATCTTACTATACTCCTTATCATTGTTAGATATGATTGAATCGTTAAAGTCTTGCAACTATTCGAATAGGCTATCAAACTCCTCTGTTGAAGCTTGTACAAAGAGCATGTGCTCATCTAGTTTTACTTATTAGAAGATTCCTCCAGGATGAAGGTTACGCACCACTGCGTGATAAGTGTGTCCATCGATGTATTCAAGTGCTGCAAGATTCTTTCCCAATTTACGTTTGATCAAAGGGAGACTTTTGAGTATCTTTTAGAATGCATCTGTTTTGAACACCATAATTTTCTTTATATTATCTATTTTTTAGCAATGTATATTAAGTTTGGTGATGATGCCTATTGTTCCCTCTCCTCCAATAAATAGATGCTTAAGATCATAGCCTGTATTATCCTTATGTATTTATGATCTGAGATCGAGAATTTATCCATTGGGGAGGACTGCCTCTAAACCTAAGATATGTGATCTAAAGGAACCATACTTTATTACGTATTTGCCACCTGCGTTTGTTGAAGCATTTCCTCCGATTTGGCAAGAACCTTTTGCTCCTAAATCGAGTGGAGTTTCAAATCCAAAAGGCTAGAGATGTTGGTTCAGCTTGTCCAAAATAACTCCTGCTTAACAGTTAATAATAGAGCTTACTTCATTGAAGCCTTCGATTTTATTCATGTTCTTTAGGTTAACGATAATTTAGTCAAAGACTGGAACGCTGCCCCCAACAAGACCAGTATTCCCTCCTTGGGGCACAACTGCCAGTTTGCGGTTATTACAATGAGCTAGAATCTTAGAAACCTGTTCGGTATTGTGTGGGCATAGCAATAATTTAGAAAATCCTTTATCCAATTTTCTAAAGCATAGATTATGTGGTTGGATGGATTCAGGGTCATCGATAATCGCATTGCTTGGAAGGATGGATTTAAAATAGCTGACGTCGTCTTCATTGAGAATAGAATAATTCTTGCGTTTGAAGTTATGCTGCCAGTATTTGAAGGCTATTCCTTTTTGTAAGATTCTCATATTATTATTAGTATCAACT
>JACCDV010300589.1_pt1 | contig 10150 bp, 9 predicted proteins | sample 7446131 | NCBI WGS metagenome assembly JACCDV01 (sample SAMN15323448, study PRJNA562643) | freshwater metagenome | isolation source: river surface water | place: USA:Blue River Watershed | collected 2017-08-17
AACTTCCTGGAGAGGTAAAAAATTTCATTATGGATGAACTAACTGTAGATGTAATAGAAAGAAATTTAACTGAAATCATGTCAGATGAAAGTAAATCTGCATCAGCAAATGGAGAGATTCTGAACGCACTTTGTGGCCTTCAATCTTTAGATGAAGCAATCTCAAACATTTCAAGAATTTCTGGAAAAAATTTATCTGAGTTAATTACTCTTAAAGATAATTTACACAATAATATTTTTGCTAAGATTGATTTGTTAAAAAGTACAAATGTAAAAATCGACCCTGCTTTCTCCAAGAAAAGAGTAGCGGAAATCGTTGGTAAGTATGGTCTGAGTACTAGCCAGGCAACTATTCTAGAAAATGAAGTTATGAGCGTTATAGACAGAAATCTTGAAGAAAAAATCACCGCTCTCGATCTAGTTAACTTACTAAACATATCAAACCTTTTGGCGGAACAAGTCGCTTTCGAACTTGAAAGTCGAGTGTTTGAAAGGGGAGTGAAGCTTCCTGAAAAACCTCAAGCTTCTAGATATGTAGTGGCTGAAACTAAGCAACAACCTACTACAGAAAGCAGGCCAGTTCTACCAGAAACAAAACCAGAAACCTTCGGCGGAACCTTAAATATTCCTAAAGAAATGATGCCTTCAACGCTTCAAAATACAGCTCTGGATAAACAAAAACCATCTGATGGAACAAGTATAGGAGTTCCAAGATACGCAACTGAAGACATCTACAACAAGCAAGCACAAGTAAATACTGCGCCTGTTTCTGGAAATATAATAAGTAACAAACTTAATACAGTCACTCCAACGATAAAACCCATAGAAACAAAGTACCAGAAAGATCCGTACAGAGAACCGTTAGAGTAGTTCGGATAATAAAATTTAATATGCGATATCAAGTACCACAATTCATTGATGTTGAAGACAAAGTCATAGGACCTTTAACAGTAAAACAGTTTGTATATCTTGCCGGAGGAGCTGGCATGTCATTTGCTATATTTAAGTACTTGCCGATATACCTTTCAGTCATAATTATTGCAGTAATAGGGCCCCTGTCTTTAGCTCTGGCTTTCTACAAAATAAACAACAAACCATTTATCGATTTTCTTGAGTCAGCTTTTATATTCTATACAAAACAAAATTTGTATATATGGAAAAAAGAAGATAAGAAAATTGTAAAAAAGCAGGAGGTGGAAAGTACTCCAAACCAAGTTTTTGTTCCAAGGCTATCAGATAGTAAGTTAAAGGAGCTATCGTGGACACTAGATATAAACGAAAATCTAAATCCACTTACAGGAAATGACGGAAAAACAACTAAATAATTTTATTTTCTGATATAATAAATTTATGGCAGTAAACTCAAAAGCTACACAAGAATTTGTACCGATAAAAGAAGTTAGAGATGGTATTGCTGTACTTAAAGACGGATCGATGCGAGCAGTAGTGCTTTCTTCATCACTTAACTTTAGTTTGAAATCTGAGGACGAAAGACGTGCAATTATTTTGCAGTTCCAAGATTTTCTGAACTCACTCGACTTTACTGTTCAAATATCAATACAATCCCGAAGACTAGATATACGGCCATATATAGCCCTTTTGGAGGATAGATATAAGGAACAAATGAATGATTTGATGAAAATTCAAACTAGGGAATACATTGAGTTCATAAAAAAATTCACAGAAACAACTAACATTATGACAAAAAGTTTCTTTGTTGTGGTGCCATATGATCCAGCAATGATAAATATTAAGGGAGGGCCAGCAAGTTTTTTCAAAAAAAGTAATGCTTCGGAGGAACTCCAGAGAAAAGAAGCTAGTTTTGAAGAAAACAGAACACAACTCGAACAAAGAGTGTCCGTAGTAGAACAAGGATTGTCGAGGTGCGGTATTAGAGTTGTTCGACTTGGAACAGAAGAGGTGATAGAACTCTTTTATAAAATATTTAATCCAGGAGAAACAGAGAAACCGATTAAAACATCTTAATTGAAAATTTATGTCATTATTTGATTTTCTAAAACCAAAGAAAGAGGAGAAGGAGATATCAACAATTCTTCCACAAGAAATATATGATTCAAGCAGTCTTGAACTAAAAGATGTTATTGCTCCAAGTGCACTGAAAGTTTCTCCAAAGGAGATAAACCTGGGTGAAAAGGTTTTAAGAAGCTTCTTTGTTATCTCTTATCCAAGATTTCTAGGGGACAACTGGTTCTCGCCTATAATCAACCTCGATAAAATATTTGATGTATCAATTTTCGTTAAACCAATTGAAACAGCAGGAGTGCTTCGAAACTTCCAGAAAAAAGTTGCTGAGGTGCAGAGTCAGATAAATGCTAGGGAAGCGAAGGGTCTGGTTCGTGACCCAATGCTAGATACCGCATACCAGGATCTAGAGAACCTTCGAGACAACCTGCAACAAGCACAAGAAAGACTTTTTGATGTTGGCCTATACATAACCATGTATGCAGATTCTAGTGAGGAGCTAGATAAAGTTGAGTCAGAAATAAAATCCATACTGGAGGCAAAACTTGTTTACCTTAAACCGGCTCTTTTCCAACAAGAACAGGCTTTCAAAGCGGCGATTCCTATTGCGACAGATGGACTAGAGGTATACAGCAAGCTAAATTCTTCTCCGCTTTCTTCACTTTTCCCATTTGTTTCATTTGACCTTACTTCAGATAAGGGAATTTTGTATGGTATCAACCGACACAACTCTTCTCTAGTCCTTTTCGACAGATTTTCACTTGAAAACTACAACTCTATTACTTTTGCCAAATCTGGTTCTGGAAAATCCTATGCGACAAAAATTGAAATCTTGAGAACTCTTATGTTCGATACAGACGTTATTGTTCTGGACCCAGAAAAAGAATACGAGTATCTAGCAGAAGCAGTTGGAGGCAGATTCTTTAATATTTCTCTTAACTCAGAACATCACATAAATCCTTTTGAGCTTCCTGTACCTGGAGAAGGGGAGTCTTTTGCTTCTGTGCTACGTTCTAACATCATAAACCTTGTAGGACTGTTTAGAATCATGATGGGAGGACTTTCCCCAGAGGAGGATGCGATTATCGACAGAGCTATTACAGAAACATACGCTCTTAAAGATATAACCGCTGACTCTAACTTTGAAAATGTAGAACCTCCTCTACTTTCTGACTTTGAACTCGTACTTTCAGGTATGGAAGGAGGGGACTCTCTAGCACAAAGACTTACTAAATACACCAGAGGAACTTGGGCAGGATTTATAAACAGACCAAGTAATGTTGATATCAACAAGAGATTTATCGTTTTCTCTCTTCGAGACATGGAGGACGAACTGAAACCTATCGCAATGTATATCATTATGCACTATATCTGGAACATGATTAGAAAGAAGCTTAAAAAGCGACTTCTAGTTATCGATGAGGCCTGGTGGATGATGAAGTCAGAAGATACTGCATCTTTCCTACTATCTCTTGCAAAAAGAGGGAGAAAATACTACTTGGGTCTAGCTACTATCACTCAGGACGTGGATGACTTCCTAAAGTCTCCATACGGTCTACCTATTATTACGAACTCTTCTATTCAGATCCTTCTAAAACAATCTCCTACAGCCATAGACAAGCTTCAGCAGGCATTTAGTCTTACTGACGAAGAAAAATATCTTCTACTTGAGTCTGACGTGGGAGAGGGAATCTTTTTTGCAGGTCTAAAACACGTAGCTATTAAAATAATAGCCTCATATACAGAGGACCAGATCATAACTTCGGATCCTTCACAGATTTTATCTATCAAAAAAGCTCGTAGCGACTTAGAAAATAGTAAGTAGTATAATTAACTAATGGAAGATAATAAACCTAAAATCAGTAATCTGGAATGGGGGTTGGTTATTGGGGCACTTTTTGTTGTTGATCTAATTCAAATAGGAGTGGAATGGCTGATGATATGGCTGTTTGGTGCCAGTATAATAGTAAATTTTATAATTGATTTGGCGGTAGGTATGGGTTTCGCCTTGTATTTACAGTTACGAGGCCTTAGCATGGCAAATCCCAAAAGACTTTTTGCTTTAATTGGAACATTTGGACTGGAAATGTGGCCTGGTATACAAGAACTACCTCTATGGAGTCTTGATGGGGTTTTAAATATGCTTATTTATAAAAGTGAAACCATAGTTAAAATAATACCCGTTGTAAACAAAGTTGCGGTAAATGCTAACAAGGTAATAAATTTTGTTCAAAGACCGAAAAGGGTAATCGGAGGCGACAAAAACAATGATTACGAAAAGGCCGCGTAACATTGTGTATAAATCAATATAAAATTATGTCCAGAATGTTATAATATTAGAAATGAAAAAAACTATTTTTATTTATGCATTGTTTTTAATTTTCAGTTTCTTTTTCTTTGAATCAGGATCAAATATAAACGCACAAGGCCTAGGTATCAACGAAGTTGTAAACGTTCAGATAGTGCCTGAGGTTCCGAAAGCAGGGGATACGGTGTATGTATATTTAACAAGTTATGCCACCGACATAAATGCAGCCAATATCACCTGGAAAGTAAACGAAAAAATAATCAAAAAAGGTATTGGGGAGAAAGTTTTTAATTTTGTTATGGGGCCAGATGGTCAGACCACAAAACTAGGAATCGTTATTAGTACAAAAGATGCCGGAACAATAACAAAAGATATTGACCTCAAACCTGCTAGTGTGGATTTGGTGTGGGAAAGTCATGGCTTTGTGCCTCCTTTTTATAAAGGAAAGTCGCTATTTGCCCATGAGGATCGTGTAACAGTAATTGCATTCCCACATATAATAGGTCAAAACGGTGTTGAACTAAATCCAAAGAGCCTAATATACAAATGGAAAAAGGATGGGTCAGTGGTGGAGAACTTATCAGGTTACGGCAAGGATACATTTACTTTTGAAGGGTCTTTAATATCTAGACCAGTAACTATAAGTGTTGAGGTTAGCTCTGAAAGCGGACAGGCGTATGGATATATGACTCTAGAACCAGTAGATCCTTTTGTTTTGTTGTATAAAAAAGATCCTATACATGGAATTCAGTTTCAGAGTGCATTAACTCGCAATATTTCTCTAAGCAACACCAACGAAATCACAATAATCGGTGTACCATTCTTTTTTGATAAAGAAGCACAAAACAGAAAAGAGATTAATAATAGCTGGTCAATAAACGGAAAACCTGTAAATAATGAAAGAAGTCAGTGGACTCAAACCTTTAGACCTAACGAGGGAACAAAGGGATCTTCTATCATATCTCTATCTGTAGAAAATGAAGACAAAATACTCCAGACATCTTCAAATACAATCAAATTAATTTTTAATAATGAAAATAATTAAAATGAAAAAAGACTTTATTAAAAAAATATTTGCTATTTTTACACTATTTCTTATTTTTTTTCCTCTTCAGGAACCTCTTAGTGCACAGTCTACTGCCAGATCTGCACTAGACTACGCAGTACTAGCACCTCTACCTTTCACAACTGTAAATTGTAATGTTCCTGATTCTAACAACAATCCTGTAGCCGCTGAGTGTACGGATCTGGCAAGATACCTACCAAATGCATTCAACTTGGCTATCGGAATAGCTGTTGCTTTGGCGTTTATTGTAATTGTTTATGGAGGAGTAATGTATGCGACATCTGATGCACTAAGTGGCAAGTCTGCGGGAAGAGAGGCGATAGAGAATGCTTTGTGGGGACTACTGCTAGTTATCGGGGCATACATGATACTACAGACAATTAACCCGCAGATGTTAACTTTTGATTTAACCATCCAGCAGTTCACCACCAACCCAAACTCAACAGCTGGAACAGGAGGTACTACAGGTGGTGTAGTAACTCCAGTCGCTTGCTGTAACAGAGATCCAGTAACAGGAGTGCTTTTGGGATACACACTCACCCCCGCAGAAGTTCAACAAAACTCTACGATACTCGACACACTTCAAAGTAGGGGAGTTCAAGTAAACGCGGGACCTTGTACCACTGGTGGAACACAGGGTTGCACAAACTTAGTAGGACTACCACAAAGCGTAATTAATGGACTGATAACCTTGAAATCAAACTGCGACACTGCTTTCAAAAGTTGTTTTGTTCAAGTAACAGGAGGAGCCGAGGGAGGCCACAGAACACACGGACCAGGCAGACCTTCTGTAGACATTAACACAAATGCTTCGATTAACGCGTACTTAGGCACAATTAACCCTCAAGCAAGGACTCCTACAAATAACCTGCAAGTAAATCTTCCGGGTGGGGGTGTGGCGACTTACGAAACAACTGGTGCAAATGGAAGAGCTACGGGTGATCATTGGCACATTCAATATTAAAAACATGTCTAGAAAAAAAACATATATATTAATAGCTTCAATTCTACTAATAATTTTACTCGTACTTATTGGATTATACTTAACAGGTAAGAACCCAGATGGATCTCCAAAAATGCCTAGTGTCTTTAAGGACTTTTTCCCTTTCGGAGGAAGCACTGTTACTGAAAACATACCAGTAGAAGAACCTACGGAAGAGCCTCCTGTAGTAACTACTGATGATTTTACTAAAAGATTAAGAAAAATTACTTCGGAACAAGTAGCTGGTGCAGGAATTATAGATGTAAAAGCAGGTTCAGTGATTCGATATATAGAAAAGGCCACAGGCCACATATATGAAGTTGAACTATTTTCTCCAAGAGCTGGAAGAATATCCAACACCACCATACCTATGGTGTACGATGCTTACTGGGGAAATAAAAACGAATCACTAGTTGCTCAATACCTAAAGGATGATGATGTGACTGTCGATACCTATAGTATAACTCTAAAAAATATCAGCACGACTACAGAAAACACGATATCTGGAAGTGCAATGTCAAAAAACATTTCTAGTGTTTCAGCTTTTGGTAATAGTGTTTTCTATATAGAAGAGGGTAGTAATGAATCTATTGGATATGTATCGACTTTTGACGGAAAGAACAAAAAAAGAATTTGGAACTCTCCAATAAAAGAGCTTCTTTCCCAATATGTTAACGATAAAACAGTAGCTCTTACAACAAAACCTCACGAGAATGCTCCAGGGTATTTATATATTGTTGGCACAAACACAGGAACAACTAAGAAGGTATTGAGCGATATATATGGACTATCGGCACTAGTGAACCCTGCAGGAACAGATGTTTTATACCTAGGTCAATCAGGTAGTGCCTTGATGAATTTGTACAATATCAAAACAATGGCTCGTGAGAGTATTTCTCCTGCTACTTTTCCAGAAAAATGTGTTTGGGGAAAGAAAGATACAAAGTTTATTTATTGTGCTGTACCAAAAGATTTTATAGCAGTGGGAACACTAACTTCATGGTACAGAGGAACTATTTCGTTAAATGACGATATCTGGAGATATGATCTTGAAGACAAAACTTCAAAGATAATAGCAAATCTTAGCCAAGAGTCTGGAGAGGAGATAGATCTTATGAAACCTACACTATCTGATAGTGACCAGTATCTTATGTTTGTAAACAAAAAAGATAACTCTCTTTGGAGCCTAGATTTGACTAAATAGGGGACTAAACTACCACTATACTTTTATGGTATTTTCTCTTTATATACAACTCCTGTGCTATAGAGAAAAGGTTACTTGTAAATAAATATAGAGCTACAGCAGAAGAAAAACTATACACAACGACTGTTATAAACACAGGTAAAAAGTATTTCATTTGAAACGCCATTGCCTTCGCTAGTTCACCCTGTTTTGAGTTGTCAGATGTTTGATTCATACCTGAGCTTGCTATTGTGGTTTGAAAATATGTAGTTATACCAACCAGAAGTGCAAGAATGAGACTCTTTTCTGACATATCTGCGAAACCTAAAAACATCATATTTATTGTTGCTGGAGCAGGTATAAAACTATATAAAAGGTCTGGGTTTATTGTGGGTAATCCCAAAAACACTCTGTATAAACCAATAAGAATAGGTAGTTGAATAATAAGAATAAGTATTCCTGAGAATGGGTTTATGCCCTTCTCCTTATAATATTCCATCATTTTTATGCTCTGTTCTGACTTGTCTGAATACTTTTCTTTGATATGAGCCAGGTCTTTTTCAGCACCTTTCATCTCCAGTTGAGATTTAGAAGCTTTTATAGAAAGGGGTAGAAGTATTATTTTGGTAATAATTGTAAAAATTATAATTACAACACCAACATCAAAAAAGGGAAGGGTATTTATAAGAAAAACAAGGCCACTATATAACGGCTCAGAAATAAGTGTGTTAAATATTGAAGTCATTTGACTATATTATCACAAGAGAGGACGAAAGTAATGCTTGTACCTCTCTATCTAACTCCTCATAATCTTTACTAAAGTCCTTTTTATATACAAAAAATAGTAAAAAACCTGGCTTTGCTTGTTTAATGTATTTAGATATAACAGAGTAACCCCTTCTTCTTTGTTTATTCCTGCCGACCGCCGTCTTTATAACCTTTTTAGACACCGAGAATGCTACCTTGGTGGGCAATTCACCGCCACCAGCCTCAATTTTAGACAAATAAAGGGTAAAAGATTTGGAGTTGTATCTTTTACCCGATATTAGTATTTGTTTAAAGTATTTCCTCTCAATTCGTCTTGTTTTTGGCAACATTGTATTAGAGGTAAATAGGGGATCTAACACTTACTACACAGTAGAAAGCTTTGCTCGGCCCTTTCTTCTTCGTCTTAGGAGAGTTTTTCTTCCTACAGCAGATTTACTTCTAGTTAAAAAGCCGTGCGCTCTTGCTCTCTTTCTCTTTTTTGGTTGATATGTTTGAGACATGTTGTAAAATTATCTTTTATTGTTATTAACACCTTGTACACACATTATTAACATAAATCATTGTTTTTAACAAGTGCTATCTTTTTTTCTTTTCTATATAATATCAAGACTATGATGGACAATAAAAAACTTTGGGACGGTGTTTTAGTGGAAATGGAACTTACTCTTTCTAAACCAAACTTCAACACATGGTTCAAAGATACTTTTATTGTTAAGCAAGATAACGGAACTGTACACCTTGGAGTCCCAAATACATTTGTACAAGATTGGTTATCAAGTAAGTTCCACAACACTATTCTAAAAGCCCTCAGAAATCTTTCTAGTAATGTTCAATCTCTACAGTATGTTATCTCTAAGGAAGAGATGCGTGAAAAAGCATTCATGGAAAAGCCTCAGCCAGTAACCAGAGAGCTTCCAATGGCAGATACGTACATAAATAAAGAGGATAATCTAAATCCTAGATACACATTTGATACATTTGTAGTTGGGCCTTTCAATGAATTTGCTTATGCTGCGAGCCAAGCAGTAATAAAAAAACCAGGGATAGTTTATAACCCCTTATTTATCTATGGAGGCACCGGACACGGAAAGACTCACTTAATCCAGGCGATGGGGAACTATTTAAAATCTTCTGGAGGAAGAAAGGTTTTCTATACTACTTCTGAAAAGTTCTCTCAGGAGCTTATAAACGCTATTCAGTCTAACAAACCAAATTTCTTTAAGGAGAAATATAGAAAATACGATGTCTTAATAATGGACGATGTACAGTTTTTCTCAGGTAAAATGAAAACTCAAGAGGAATTATTCCACTTATTCAACCATTTGTATGAGAACAATAAGCAGATAATCTTTTCATCTGATAAACACCCAGCACTTATTCAAGATCTGGAAGACCGCCTCAAGTCCAGATTTAGTGCTGGAATGACAGTAGATATTCCTACCCCTGACAACGAATCCAGAATCGCTATTATCAAAGCTAAATTAAATGCGAGTGAGTATCCATTAACTAAAGATGTTGTTGAATACCTTGCTTACTCTATAAATGGAAACATTAGAGAGCTTGAGGGTACAATCAACTCAATAACATGCCAGTCCCAGCTCAAAGGAAGGGAATTAACTCTTGCTGAAGTAAAGAGTTTTGTTAAAAACAACACAAGACCAAAGAAAATAATCTCGATTAAGGAGGTTGTGAAAACTGTTTCGGAGTTTTACAACATAGAGGAACAATTAATCTATGATAAAACTCGAAAAAAGGAGATTATTAAACCAAGACAAATAATAATGTACATCTTGAGGGAGGATTTCAATATCTCCTTCCCAGCAATAGGGGAAAAGTTAGGTGGTAGAGACCATACTACTGT
>JACCDV010261520.1_pt1 | contig 10149 bp, 8 predicted proteins | sample 7446131 | NCBI WGS metagenome assembly JACCDV01 (sample SAMN15323448, study PRJNA562643) | freshwater metagenome | isolation source: river surface water | place: USA:Blue River Watershed | collected 2017-08-17
CAAGGAAATCATCTGAAACTGCATTGCAAATGTTTGACCGCGCAGGAGCCAATGCTGGCAACTTGGCAAATCGTTTACCTAAGGAAACTGGAGTTCGAGAAGGTACTGTGGTTTTAATTAAAGTTGCTGGTGGCGTTTCTGGGGATACTGAAATGACTCAGTTTCTTAACGCCCCTGCAAAAACAGGTGACACATCATTTAAAGCACCAACGGCTGCTGTTCAGATTGGCGATGGTACGTTATGGGGTGCCGTAACAGCTCTTAATGCACAACGTCACAATATGCCAGCTGATGAATATACAGCAGCAGATTTAATGCAAGTAATAAGTAATTGTCCTGGTTTAATGGCACGCCTTGATCTATCGAATGCAACTGAGCTTAATACTCTGCATTTAGCTGAGTTACTTGGTACATTCACCATGCGCGACGAAAGTGATACAGAGATGGCTAATGTTCGCAGAATACTAACAGCATTTGGCATTAATCTCAAAGGATTTGAGCACGGTATCTTGTCTTCTGATTATGGCAAGTATCCAGAAGGTAAAGACGCTGTGACAGGCAAAGGCGCAGAATCTATTGAGCTCTTAAATCAAGCAAGAGCTAAGTTCCTATTTGCAACACTTTGTGATAATGGAAGCATTCCTAACCAGGATAAAAAAATAGGTGGCTTTGAATTAAGCAAATCAGAGTTGAGCGAACTAAAGAATGCCGGTTTAAAAAAGGAAGATATACTTCGCATTAAGAACAATGCCTATGTTACTCAGTTACTTAGACCTATATTGAAAAACAATTTTGGTAAAAATTCTATATTAAATCCGGATTTGGATCCTAAGGATGCAATGGAATTGTTTTCTAAACATGGCATACTCCAAGGTTTTATGCATGAGTTACCAGGGTTACGATTGTTGTTTGAAAAAGTTAATACTGGTGCTTTAAGTGAAACAGATTTTAAAGATGCAATCTTAACTACGTTAGGTCACAATGGTCCTCACGCAGGTTTCTGGCAATTCTTAACTGACACACTAGTACCGAAGTTCGTTAATGATAAAGGTGCTCTTGAGAGGATTTTTAAGGGTGGTATTTTCTGGGATGACAATAAAAATTGTCTTGCTTATCCAATGCCGCAAAGTGCTGGCGGTGTAATGCATACATCAATAGACAGGCTATCCCAAGGTACTGGATTGGGTGCGATGAAAATATTACGCGAACTTGGAGAGACTGATCTGGCTAATATTGCTCAAAATATGTTTGGTGCGAACCAAGGCAATACTAACAAACAGTTGCTTGCTCTTGCTAACCACACAATAGAGTGTATTAAAGAGGGGGGGATAGGTGCTTTTGAAGGTAGTCTAGCTTTAGCTTTAATAGCTAAATCTATGGATAGAATTGATGCCACTGCTGATCTTGTTGAAGGGAGGAGCGAAGCCTGGACAGATAGCATGGATACGATTAAGCAATTAGCTGAGCAGGCACGCACAGCTAATCGTGGTAGAACTTTCTTGGACTTACCGATTAAACCGGTTAAATATGAGTCTGAAGATCTTCCTTTGAGTAATGAACAAAAACAGACTTTAACCCTTGCTGTTCCTTACCGCAACGATAAAACATTAGGCTTTAATCAATATACCTTTACAGCCTACTTTGATAAACCTACAGGTAGACCTATTAAATCAAATACTGATTTTAAAGAAGCTAGTATTAAAAAATCTACTTTTGAGTATAAATTTTCGGGTCCTTCAGGCAATCCTACACTTCTGGATGTGACTAAAGCAAATAATGGTGAGAGTGGTGAAGGAGAATTCTACTCTAAAGAACAAAAAGGTAATTTTGATCGTGAATTATTCTCTGCTCTTAATGGATTTGTAAGATACGAAAGAACAGTTAATAAACCGACCGAAGATATCATTAGAAATATGATGAGACCATTAGGTACCCCAGAGTCTAAGCCTCCTAAAGCTAATGGATTAAAGTTTGAGGGTGTTAAACATGGTGGCAAAAAATATGCTTCATGCACTCGCAATTATTATTTTTTACAGAGAATGGTTGCAGGTTTCAAAGATTTAATAGGAACTCGTTTTGGAACAGCTGCCAAGAGTGTTATTGGTGATGTATCCGCGGATATCATTAAAACTCTCGAAGCCTCTGTTCTTGCAAGCAAGAATGCAAGAATTGCCCAGAAAGAAGCTGCTGAAAAAGCTGCTGCTACTGAAGCAAAAGCTGCTGCTAAAAAATAAAACTACATTTAAAACCTCGGCTATAAAGTTGTATGCTTATATAGTAAATATCTAGGCATGATCCGCGACCTCAAACTCACTCAAATAATGCTGCAATCACTTAAGCGTGAGCCGACTTTGCACGCAGCTGAGGACTGGGTATCTGCTGGGGATTTTGCTATGGAGATTAGATTTTATCCGCATGCTTTTCATTGCTACCAGAACGCACTTGATTTATCTAAGACTCAAGAAATCGCAGAGAAACTTAATGATGTATTAGATCGCATTACTAATGTGCTTGAAGTTCTTCCAGATCAACTAGCCTTGCATATAGATGAGTTTAGGCTCAACAACCCTCTCGACCCGGAGAAATGGTTAGAGCTATCTAATAAACTACTTAAACAAAACACCAGCTTCGCTGATAGTTTAGATCCTAAACGCTACGAGTCTGAGCGCCTCGCTCTTGCGATGACGGCTTACTGCACGCTGAGACTTGGCGAAGACATAACACCGATTAATCATGTGCTCTCACAGTTAATAGAGAAAGTCGATGCGACTAATTATATAAGTCCGGTAGTTAATTTTAAGCACCCGGAACCGAGCCGAGCACTTAGAGTAGTAGCCTACGGCGATCAAGTGACGCTGGGCTTGCAACCCGGTTGGGAACTGCGTTACGAGGAGACTTACCACTACCTCTGGTCGCATGACTCAGCCTATAAAATCAACGTGGTTAATTGCGGCACCTCAGGAGCTTCAGCTCTAGATGCACTTCTATATCTCAAACGCGATGTGCTGAACTATAAACCAGACATTACTATAATTTCTTTCGGGCTTAATGATGCTTGGTTCGGGCAGGCAGCATTATTACCGTTTGAAGTCATAATGACTTCTGTTGTCGAGCTGCTTAAGCCTCACACTCAGGTAATACTACTAAGTCCTGTCCCGCATATTCCTGCCGCTTGTCCGCCTGATGAGAAACCTACCCAAGTAGATCTCAAGGAAGTCGAGATCAAAGCTTGGGCTAACGCACTTAAACGGGTCAGCCTGCATGCAGGGGTGCCGCTAGCTGACGTGACTGCAGAATTCCCTGAGGATCTCGAAGAGCGCCGCCGCTACCTCTCAAACAGCTATAATCAAGCCAATCTAGCTGGGCATCAGCTAATCAAGCATGCTATAGATAAGGTATTGGTGCTCTCATGACCGTAATGACTAACATAACTCTTGAAATAGAATCGATGGCACATGGCGCCCACGCTGTTAGTCACTTGGATGATGGTTTGGTGGTTTTCGTTGAGAACGCTTGCCCGGGCGACACAGTTAAAGCACATATATATGATCACCGCCGTAGTTTTGCTTACGCTGAGATTGATGAAATAACTAAGTCTAGTGATCTTAGGATGGTAAATCCTCCTTGCAAGCTGCATAAGATTTGTGGTGGCTGTCAGTGGCAGCATATTAGCTATGAGGAGCAACTAGAGTTCAAGCGCCAGAATGTCATAGACTTCGTGCGCAAAGCTGAACTTAAAATTCCAGTGCCATTACATATGCTTACCCCCCCTGTGATCGCGATGGATGATCCTTGGCGTTACCGCAACAAAATCACTTATCCAGTAGAAACCGTAGAATCTAGTGGTAGACTGCTTGCTGGCTATTATAAGCGCAATACTCATGAGCTGGTTAATGTTAAGCACTGTCCAGTGCAGTATGAGATTTTCGATGCGCTCGTCGAGGATGTAAAAGCACTCTGCTCGCAAAAATACATAGGCAAACCGCTACTTCGCCATATCAACGTGCGCGCCAATCATGATCAATCTGAAGTACTGCTAACACTTATAGTGCGCGAGCGTGAACTAGCGAAGCCGGAGCATAGCGCGACTCCAGCTAGACTTGAAGCGATCTTCGAGGCTCTAATGGCGAAATATCCTCAGCTTAAAGGTTGCTGCCTGAATTACAATGACGGCTCTACCAATGTAATACTTGGCGAGCGCACAGTAGTCAGTCGCGGACAGGGCGTTATCGAAGATAGACTTGGTGATTTACGTTTCAAGATTTCACCGACTAGTTTTTTCCAGATTAATAATTCACAGTTCCATAAAATCATCGAAGTAATAGGCGCCCAAGTGCAGTCACTAATTGATTCTGAAGAGCTGAGTGCAACTGGCACTGAAGTTCTAGATGCTTATGCTGGTATCGGCACTATCGCGCTATCACTAGCCGCTAGTTATCCCTTGATGCAAATTACAGCAATAGAGCAGGTAGACGCTGCGGTGCGTAACGGTATCGCTAATGCTGAACTGAATAAAATCAACACTGTTCAGTTCAAAACTGGTGACGTCGAGGAACATATAGAAGAGTTCGTCGCTAGAGCTGAGTTTCGCCGTGATAAGACCGCACTGGATCTTGTCGTGATCAACCCACCGCGCAAAGGCTGCACCAATCAGGTTCTCGATGCTCTCGGTAAAATTGCCCCCCCGCATATTATTTATGTGAGCTGCAATCCAGCAACCCTAACCCGCGATATTAAACACTTAGAGAAATATGGCTACGAGCTACAGCAAATTCAAGCAGTAGATTTGTTTCCGCATACTTATCATGTGGAGACTGTGGCTAGGCTGAAGAGAGTTGTAGCTTAACGCGAAAAAACTTCAAACCCCAAATCACTCGGCTTAAAATGATATGCTGCTGCTGCAATCATCGCAGCGTTGTCAGTGCATAAACTTAGTGGTGGATAATAAACTTGATAGTCGGGAGCCTTAAAACCTTCGCTAAAACGCTTGCGCACAGCAGAGTTGGCAGCTACCCCGCCAGCAATAATAATATTATTATAACCCGTTTCAACACTGGCTTTAGCCAACTTCGCGAACAGGAACTCAGCTACAGTATTTTGAAAAGCTAATGCGATCTTCGCTCTATCTCGCTGCCAAATATCAGCACTAAGTTTTTCTTTAAGTCTAAGCACTGCAGTCTTCAGTCCGCTGAAACTAAAATCTAAACCTGACATGTCGGGGATTTTAAATTCATAGCAAAAAGGTGCCTTACGGCACGTTTCTGCGCTTTCGTGGGTGAGTGCACCCTCTATGATAAGTGCCTCCTGCGCTAATTTATCTAAGTGCGGACCGCCAGGATAAGGCAAATCTAATAACCTTGCTACTTTATCGAAAGCTTCGCCAGCAGCATCATCAACAGTCTCGCCAATTACTTCAACACTAGTATAAGAATCGACACGAATAATCTGTGTATGCCCGCCACTAACCAGCAAGCACAATAGTGGTGGTTTAATTTCTGTACCTATATAGTTAGCTGCTATGTGCCCTGCGAGGTGATTGACTGGAATAATTGGTTTAGAGTAGAGCCAAGCTAAAGTCTTAGCTGCGTTAGCACCGACCAAGAGCGAGCCCGTTAAGCCAGGACCGTTAGTTACAGCGATTGCATCTATATCTGTCTCTATAGTCATCTTGGCTTTAGCCAAACAATCACTAAGAACTTGATCAATAGCCTCTAGGTGAAACCTTGATGCCATCTCTGGAATTACTCCGCCCCATTTCTGGTGCTTCTCGATTTGTGAAACTACGACGCTAGCAATTAACTCGCGGCCATCCTTCACTATGGCGGCAGCGGTTTCATCGCAGCTAGTTTCTATCGCAAGTATCTTCACTAGCAATCTATTATGATATAAACCGCAATCTGAATTTATGCTTAACTAGTCCGGCGCGCCCGGCAGACCGAGCGAGGCCCTCCGCAGCGAGTGTGTGCCGTGGCAGCCAGCCAGTACTTATACATAAATGCATTATGCAGGTAAAATATATCGTATGAGTAATATCAAAGCAGTAATACTAGATAAAGACGGCGTTTTCGTCGACTTCCATAAGCTATGGCTGCGAGTAATCGCTTACCGCGCCCAGCTAATCGCTGAGACTAGCACTGGCACTTGGGATCATTTCAATGTGCTGCGCACTGCTTGTATTAGAGCTATGGGCGTAGATGAGGAAGAAGAGACTATCGATGCTTACGCGCCTTGCTCAATGCCTGCTGCTGACGTCAAGCTTGCACTCAAAGTAGCTACTTATATAACAGTAAACGCTTGGGATCCAGGTTTTAATTTTAAGCGCGCATCTGACATTGTCGAGCAGTGTTTCGCTGACACTATCGCGCAGTTAGATTTTAATGAAATGGTAGAAGCTATCCCTGGTTCGATTGAGAAAATCAACGAGCTTGCTGATGCTGGACTTAAGCTAGCCGTGTTCAGCTCAGACTCTACGACTAATATTAATATCGCTCTTGATAAATTCGCAATTAAATCTAAAATATCAGCAGTGCAAGGAGATCATTTCAAAACTTCAGAGATATATACTGCGCTCTGCAAAAAACTAAAACTAGAGCCTAACGAAACTCTAATGGTTTCAGATTCGCCGCATGATCTTAGTATCGCTAAAGCTGCCGGCGCTAAAACCATAGGAGTGCTCACCGGTGTTGTAAGTAAAGAAAATATAGGCTTGCTCAAAGTCGTTGCTGATGAGGTTTTGGGCTCGCTATCTGAGCTTAAAGTAGCCAAGCTCGGTGACAACAAGAAAAAGGCTAAAACCTAGTGATTTCAATGTACACTGACGGTGCTTGCCGCGGCAACCCAGGCAAATCATCAATAGGCGTAGTTTTTTACGATGAGAACCATGAGGAGATAGCTAGTCTCTCTGAAGCTATTGGTGTTGCTACTAATAACGTGGCTGAGTACACTGCTCTAATCTATGGATTAGAGTACGCAGTGAAACATCACTATAAACAACTCGCCATTAAAGCTGATAGTGAACTGATGATCAAACAGCTTAAGGGCGAATATAAAGTTAAAAACGAAAATATCAAACCACTGTTTCTTAAAGCCAAGGCTTTAATCGCTAAGCTAGAGACTGTGACTTATAAACACGTGGTGCGCGAACTTAATAAGCGTGCGGATCAGCTGGCAAATCAAGCTCTAGACCTGATTTAGGGCATCGGAGATCCATACTGATAGTAATAATTCGCCTTATCAACGTACTGCGGATGATTCTGTCCGAAAGCCTGCGGCATCGGAGTCATACGAACCACATTAGGATCTTGGCTAAACGGGTTGCTAGGCTCTTGCGGGTTATTCATCTGCACTGGATATTCTACATATTCTGGAAGAGCCGCGTTGTTGGCATCATAAATTTCTCTTTGTTTTTTACCTTCATGTAATTCAAGCGCCAGCCCGCCTACGTGCGGCACCACTCCTAGAGCATAAGCAGTCGGCACGCCTACTGAATCGAAAGTACCAGGATAATTAAACGGTGTCACTGTATCTATTGGGAAGAAACTCAGGAATTGAAATAAAGTATCTTTGCGCGAAGGTGCAGTTTTCTCGCGGTTATATCCCCAACCTGGAGACAGGGATTGGTAATTGCGTTTGGTCATTGGCGGTGAACTATAACGATATGGATCAGTCCTACCACCTAGCGAGTAGCCAGTCTGGTGCCAATCAGGCGTCGGCACTACATCCTCTGCCGCTGGTCTTGTTACAGTAGTCGGAGTCGAGTAGGGATAAGCATAGGAAGCGGGGTTGACGCCAAGCTCACGCAATAAAGTACCATCCTTATGATAAAGTCCCGTGTAACCACTTGGATGTCTTAGAATAATTTTGTCAGCGTCAGTCTGATCTATATATCTATGCCACTGCGGTGAGAATTCTACTTCTACTACATTAACTTCGCCTAAGCTCTGACGAGTTGCCGGGCTTAATTGGTTATAACCCATACCGACAACGAGTAGAGTTAGCTTTTTATTGGGGTCTTCTTCAGCAAGCGCGTGCAAATTCATTAGCAGCATTAGTGCAAGAATGATTTTGGCCCTAGTGATGAACAAGCGCACTAATTGAATCCTAATAATCTTCCGGAATTGCCGAAAAAATTAACTAGTCCCATAAAGAATAACGGCATAATTAGCAAAAACACTATAACCCCAATACTAGGTTTAATCGTATAGCTAATCTGGAAGGCATTAATCTGTGGAGAAGCCCGTGAAATCAAGCCTAGAATAATATCGCCAACCATAATAGTAAGAATAATCGGGCTGACTATAACAAAACCCATGGAGATGATATCACCTACTAAATGCACTATCCTAAAAGCGTCAACCGAGAAAGTCGGAGCGTAAATATCCACCGATGAGAAGCTTTTGTGCAGAGACTCTATTAAGCGCTCTGGTCCGCGCACGAAGAAAAACACCACGATAGCAAGAGACGACATAAACTTACCCATAATGGTAGTTTGCGCGCCTGAGTGCGGATCGAAAGTCTGCGCCGAAGAAAAACCCATCGAAGAGTCCATCATCTCACCGCCGCTTACTACAGTCTCGAACATCAGCTTAGCGACATAACCTATAAGCAAACCCAAAGCTGCATTTACAGTAATCGCCCAAGGCAAGTAATAACCTCCAGCGGGAGGTGCCGGCAAATCAATACTATTAAGAATAATCATAGTAAGAAAAATACTAAAACCAATACGAGTCATAGTACTTAAACTCTTATGTCCGAAAATCGGCGCCATATGCAAGAACGCTAGAACCCTGACTAGAACCAGACTTGAGGCTATTACATATTCATTTGCCGAACTTAGTGCCCCTTGCCTAAAAAATCCTGCAAGTAGCTCCATAACTACTCAGCCGTATCTGCTCCTTCTTCAGTCTTCACATCATTTATAGAAGATTTAATTCTGTTTAGCGCTGCACGGGCACGACTACGACTTGATTCTAATTCTGCATTGCGCGGAGCTTCAGTATTCACTATCGGTGCTACTTGCTCTTCTACCACTGGTGCTGCAGCAACGGGTCTCGGTGCTGGTCGTGCAGCAGGGCGTGCTACTGGGCGAGCTGGTGCTTGCTGAGTTTGAGTTGTTGTTTGACGTGCTGGCTGCTGCGCGGGAGCTGCTACCGGACGTGCGGCTTGCTGTGCCTGCTGGCGGACAGGTTGCTGAGCTGGCGCTTGACGTGCAGGAGCTTGAGCTGCAGGACGAGTAGTCTGTTGCGCAGGTCTTGCTGCTGGTGCTTGACGTGCTGCTGCTTGCGGCTCAGGGCTTTCTTCTTCGACAGCTTCTTCACCGTTCTCTGGCGCGAGCTGCTCTATAACTGCTTCTCTTAGTCCGCTTGGCGGTCTTGTTAAATAATTTATTTCAGGCAATCTATCAACGACTGGTTCTGGTGGTACTTCTACTACCTCTGCACCTTCTGGAACGGCTTCATCACCAGCCATAGTTTTAGCACCGCCACCAGAGGGCTGAACTGGCGTAGTCTCTGCTAATTCTTCCGGCGAGAAGAGTGGATGATCTGTTTCTTCCTTGAGTGGTTGCTTGAGTAGTTTCTTAGGTGGTAGCGGATGCGAGCTAAGTCCAGGCACCATATTGAAAGCACGACTAATGGTTTGTGACGTGTACTGCTTCAAGTACTGGAACATATAGAAACCGAAAACTATTAACGCTAGAAAAACTCCAAGGATTTTAACCGCTGAACCTAATGTCTGCTCTTGCACTTGAGTTGCCGCTTGAATAATACCTATAACCAAACCTAAAGCCGCCGCTAGCAAAACCAGCGGACCCGATATAAAGAGAACGGTAAAAATACCGTCTCTTATTGCTTGTGGCATCCAATCCATTTTTAATTAAAGCTCTGAGCAAGTCCTTTGACTATCAAATCCCAACCATCAATCGCAACGAAGATCATAATCTTAAACGGCAGCGAAACAATAGTGGGCGAGAGCATTATCATGCCCCGCGCTAAGGGAATATGAGCAACGATGAGGTCAATCACCGAGAAGGGAATGAAAACTAAAAATCCAATTTGAAATGCCTTACGCATTTCACCTAATAAATACGCAGCAGAGAGCTCTCTAGTCTTGACATCTACAGGTTTCTTCGGTAATTTTTCTCGGCTGAGC
>JACCDV010536625.1_pt1 | contig 10149 bp, 9 predicted proteins | sample 7446131 | NCBI WGS metagenome assembly JACCDV01 (sample SAMN15323448, study PRJNA562643) | freshwater metagenome | isolation source: river surface water | place: USA:Blue River Watershed | collected 2017-08-17
CAGACTGGCTGTGAGGCGGTCGCTCAGCAGCTCGGCAAACTGGTAGACGAAGTGTCGCAGATAGGCGCCACGCTTGAAGGCCACACGCGCGACATTCATGCCCAGCAGTGTCCCGAGCGGGCGCACCGCCAGGTCCTGCACGGGGTCGTCCTTGACGGCCATCTCGGCGACGATGCCCACCCCCAGGCCAAGGCGGACATAGGTCTTGATCACATCGGAGTCGATGGCTTCCAGGGCAATGCGCGGGTGCAACTTCTTGGCTTCAAAAGCATGGTCAATGCGCGTGCGGCCGGTGAAGGACGGGTGGTAGGTGATCAACGGGTACTCGGCGATGTCTTCCAGCGTCAGTCGGGTCTTGCCGGTCAAAGGGTGGTCCTGCGGCAGCACCAGCACGTGCTGCCATTCGTAGCAGGGCAGGGTGACCAGGTCCTCGTAGGCGGACAGGGATTCGGTCGCGATGCCGATTTCGGCCACGTCCTGCAGCAGCATCTGAGCGACCTGATCGGGCGCGCCCTGGTGCAGGCTGATGTTGACCTTGGGGTAGCTCTCGCGCAGGCGGGCCACCGGCACCGGCAGCACATAACGCGCCTGGGTGTGGGTCGTGGCAATCGAGAGGGTGCCGCTGTCCTGCGCGCTGTACTGGTCACCGATCTTGCGCATGTTGCCCACTTCACGCAGGATCACCTCAATGCTCTTGAGCACATGCTGGCCCGGTTCGGTGATGCGCTTAAGGCGTTTGCCATGGCGGGCGAAGATTTCAATGCCCAGCTCTTCTTCGAGTTCGATGATGGCTTTGGACACGCCTGGCTGTGAGGTGTGCAGGGCCTTGGCGGCCTCGGTGAGGTTCAGGTTGCGGCGAGCCGCCTCCTGAACGAAACGGAATTGGTGCAGGTTCATATTGAATTTGCCATATGAGCAAATCCAATTATGCCTTTGGGTTGTATTGCTTGGGGGTCAAGCCAGCGCAATGCGCGCCATGCAACGGGTCATTTCTGCCTGCTCACCGATGGCGGGTTGCAGCTCCAGCGTCACGGCGGGGTGGCGCTCACGCAGGGAGTTGATCAGGACGGGCAAATCCTCTCGGGCATGGCGGCCGACGCCCAGGAACATGGGGACCACGCGGATACGGGTGTGTCCATCGCCGATCAGGGCTTCGATGGTGCTGTCCAGATCGGGCGCCATCAGCTCCAGAAAGGCGCAACGAACCGCCACATACGGCGACTGTCGGCTGATTTCCGCAGCCACCGCATCGATGGGCACACGCCAGAGGGGATCCCGTGAGCCATGGGCAAACAGCACCACGGCAGTGACCTGTGTGTTCATCGCCGCAGCACCATCCATCCAAAGGCAGCCAGCGAAATCAGCATGTAAATCAGGGACGGCGCCGCCGACGTGATCCAGGGTTCCCAGTTGCGCAGGTTGCCGACGTGGTTGAAGACGTTGTTGAGCAGGTAAAAACTGATGCCCGCCATCACCCCGCCAAAGACGTGGGTGGCGATCTGGCCAGACCGGAAATGCAGGTAGGCAAAGGGCAGGGCCAGGGTCAGCATGACCAGGCAGCTCATGGGATAGAACACCTTGCGCCAGAGCTGGATTTCATAAGGCTGGGCGTTCTGGTTGTTCGCACTCAGATGGCGCGTGTAAAGCACCAGGTCCCAGATTCTCATGCTGTCGGCATTGATGAGCGATGCTGCGGCCATGTCTCGCGAAATGCCGGTCGTCCAGTGCAGCCGGTCTTCATGGCGCTTGACCAGCCGGGCTTGACCCGCTTGAGTCTGCAGCTCGGTGATGTTCACATCGCTCAGCCACCAGCCCTTCTCGTCAAAGTCCCCCTCGCTCGCCTGCAGCATCCCCAGCAGTCGACCAGCATCGTCAAAACGCTGGATGCGGATGTCGCGCATGCGTGCCTGGTTGTCGAGTGCCCGGATGTTGATGGCCAGCTGCTGCCCATCCTGCCTTTCCTTGAGCCAGGCGCCGGTGTTCCCCGTGGTCAGGTCTCCGCGGAAACGGGATTTGAGCAATATGCCTTGCTGTTCAGCCCATGGCGCCGCGTAATCGCCCAGCAGCAGGGTGATGGCGACAAACACCCAACCCATGCGCAGCAGCAGACCCAGTGCCTTGCCCGGGCTCAGGCCTCCGGTTCGCAGGATCGTGAATTCCGAGCTTTGCGCAAACCGTGCCATCACAAAAATGGCGCCAATCAGGACCGAGATCGGCAGCAGGTCATACAGGTGGCCCGGAATTTTGGATGCAACCACCAGCAGGGCATGCTCCAGACGGTAGCCGCGTGCACCCAGGTAGCTGATGTGCTGGAGTTCGTCGACCAGATCAAAGAAAACGAAGAGCGCCAGAAAGCCGATCGCCACAAAGCCGACGGCCTGGAAAATCTCGTTGAACAGGAGGCGACGGACAGTCTTCATGCGCGCTCCAGCTTTCGGGTCGGCAAAAGGTCACGCCAGGACCATTGCCTGTGCCGCCCCCACAGCCACACCATGGTGATGAGGGCCACGCTGCCATGGAGCATGACCAACCAGGACCACACGGTGTAGCGACCTTGAGAGATCCAGTTTTGTCCGATATTGACAAAGTTGTAATACAGAACGAACACCAGCAGTGCCAGGGCAAACTGGTAGCTGCGCCCACGACGGGGGTTGACTGCCGAGAGGGGCAGAGCCAGCAATGTGAAATTCAGGGCACAGAGGCCCAGGCCCAGTCGCCAGGACAACTCCCCCTGGTTGACGGGCGTCGGGTTGCTCAGGAGTGCCAGCGAGGGGATTTGGCGGCTGGCGATGACGGGGTTCTGTCCCGCCACCCGAGGGTCGATCAGCAAATCGTACTGCTCGAACCTGGTCCAGCGCATGCTGCCTTTGTCCACATCAGAGAGCCATTGCTCTCCACTGTCGAGCGTCAGGAAACGGTCGTTCCCACGCCATTCGATGCGCCCCTGGCGTGCGGTCGTCGTGGTCTCCAGTCCACGGTCCTGGGTGGCGATAAAGACATTCGTGCCGGTGTTCTGGTCAGGCGAATCCTTGTCTATGAAGAAGACCCGCTTGCCACCGGCCGACTCCTGAAAGCGGCCAGGTGCCACGCGTTCCACATCGTTGCGCGTGTCGTAGCGTTGTTGCAGATCCTTGATCTGCTGATTGCTCCAGGGCCAGGCAAAGAGCGCCAGCAGCGTGATGGCCAGCAGGATTGGCCATGCGAAACGCAGCAGAGGCGGCACAAACGCCAGCACGCCCCGCCCACCTGTGAACCAGATGACCATTTCGCTGTCGCTGTACATCCGGGACAAGGTCGCAATGACCGAGATGAACAGGCTCAAGGCCAGCACCGTGGTCAGCTGGCTCATCAGGCTGAAGCCCATGATCAACAGGACTTCTGAGGGGTTGATCGCACCGCGGCTGGCTTGACCCAGTGTGCGGATCAGCAGGATGGTCATCACGATGGTCACCAGCACGATGACTGTCGCCACGAAATTGCGGGCGAGGTCTTTGCGCAGTGAAGAATCGAATACCATTGAAAAGAAACGAAGGATTGCCAGAAATGAAGTTCGATATCCGAAAAAGCACTTTGAATCAGTCGCTGCAGGGACCACATGACGCTTTGTTGGTCTTGTGGCCAGATGCAACGGCCGTCAGCGGCCCGTTTGCCGAGTGGGTTCAACAGGCTCGCCAACATGGCGACTTCAAGGAAGCGGCTGGATCGGTGCTGCAATCTTACGGCATGCCGGGCATTCAACCTCGCCATGTGGTGGTGGTTGCTTGTGCTGCGGCCCATCCCAAAGACTTGCGAAAAGCCATTCGCAGCGCATGGGCCGCACTCAAGGCCGTGTCGCTCAAGCACCTCTCCATCGTCTGGGCTGGGTCAGAGACCCTTGGCGAGCAAGGCGTGCAGGCGCTCCTCACGGAGCTGGCTGACGCCAGCTACCTTTACGCCAGCACCTTGTCCAAGCCGCAGCGCAGGACACTCAAGCAAGTCACCCTGGGTCTGCCGCAGGTGCGGGAATCACATCGCCAGGCACTGGCCCAGGCTCAGGCCCTGGTTCATGGCATTGAGCTGGCCAAGGAATGGGCCAATCGACCTGCCAACCATGCCACGCCCAGCCATTTGGCGGATGCCGCAAAAGCACTGGCCAAAAAGCCGGGTATCGGCTGCAAGGTCCTGGGGCGGCGTGAGGTGGAGAAGTTGGGCATGGGGGCCTTCCTGGCCGTGGCCCGTGGTGCCGTGGAACCGCTGCGCTTCATCGTGCTCGAATACAAGTCTCGCAAGTCGCTTGCAGCGCCTGTGGTTCTGGTTGGCAAAGGCATCACATTCGACACTGGCGGTATTTCCATGAAGCCCGCGGCCGAAATGGACGAAATGAAATTCGACATGAGTGGCGCGGCCAGCGTGCTGGGCGTGTTCGAGGCACTGGCCAATCTCCAGCCCGACATTCACGTGGTTGGTTTGATTCCGGCAACCGAAAACATGCCGGATGGTCAGGCCATCAAGCCCGGCGATGTGGTCTCCAGCATGAGTGGACAAACCATCGAGATCCTGAACACGGATGCCGAGGGCAGACTGGTGCTGTGCGATGCACTGACTTACGCGGAGCGCTTCAAGCCGCGCGCCGTGATTGACATCGCTACCCTGACCGGCGCCTGTGTGATCGCGCTCGGCGCGGTGCGCAGTGGTCTGTTCACCAGTGACGATGTCCTGGCGGCAGACCTGATGGCTGCAGGGCAAGTGTCTGAGGACCTGTGCTGGCGCATGCCTTTGGACGACGATTACGCGGATGGCCTGAAGAGTCGCTTTGCCGATGTTGCGAACGTGGGGGGGCGGGCTGCAGGCTCGATCACCGCTGCCAAATTCCTCCAGCGTTTCACCGGCAAATTCGCCTGGGCCCATCTTGACATCGCCGGAACCGCCTGGCGCAGTGGCGCAGCCAAAGGGGCGACGGGCCGACCGGTTGCACTGTTGCTGGAATATCTCCTGGCCACATCGTCCAAAGCGCCACGGCGCCCGGGCGGCCCCCGCTGACGACCGTATCCAATGGCCCGCATCGAGTTCCACTTCAATGCACCGGCCCTCGTGCCGTATGCCTGTCGCCTGCTGCACAAGGTACACACCAGGGGCTTGCGCGCCCAGGTGGTCGGCCATGCCACCACACTCGCGCTGCTGGACGAAGCCCTGTGGACCTTTTCAGCCCTTGATTTCCTCCCGCATTGCGGTCCGCAGGCCAGTCCTGCCGTGCAGCAGGCATCTCATGTCCTTCTGTCGGAAGTGCCCGATGGCCACTGGCATCGGCAGGTGCTGATCAATCTGGGTGAAATGGCGCCCGAGGGAATTGATGGCTTCGAGCGCATCATTGATGTGGTGACCGTAGACGAGCTCCACCGCGCTCAAGGCCGTGAGCGCTGGCGGCATTACGCCCGGCTCGGTCACGAGTTGATCCGGCACGATTTGCTCAAGGTCACCGAAACCTCATAAATTTGATCAGAATCCGGAAAAAGGGTTTTCCTGAACTAACAACTCCCTTGTTTTCGGTTAATGTTCGGATTCCCTTTTTTGGGTGAATTTTTTCTCAACGGAGTCACCATGCAACATACATTCAAACTCAGTCTCCTCGCTTCCATGCTGCTGACCAGCGGTCTGGCCATGGCGCAGGACGTTGTCAAGATCGGTCACGTGGGCCCGGTCAGTGGCGCGATTGCCCACCTGGGCAAGGACAATGAGAACGGCGCCCGTCTGGCGATCGAAGAACTCAACGCCAAAGGCGTCAAAATCGGCGGCAAGGCTGTCAAATTCGAACTGATTGCCGAAGACGATGCGGCCGACCCCAAGCAGGGCACTGCGGCTGCCCAGAAGCTGGTGGACTCCAAAGTCAACGGCGTCGTGGGTCACCTCAACTCGGGCACCACGATTCCTGCTTCCAAGATTTATAACGACGCGGGCATCCCCCAGATTTCCCCTTCTGCCACCAACCCCAAATACACCCGCAACGGCTACAAGACGGCCTTCCGCGTGGTGGCTGACGACGTGCACCTGGGTGGCACCCTGGGCCGCTATGCCGTCAACAACCTGAAGGGCAAGTCGATCGCCGTGATCGATGACCGTACCGCTTACGGTCAGGGCGTGGCCGAAGAGTTCAAGAAGGCCGTGACCGCTGCCAAGGGCAAGCTGGTCGGCCACGAATTCACCACCGACAAGGCTTCGGACTTCATGGCCATCCTGACCAAGCTCAAGGCCCAGAACCCCGACGTGATCTTCTTCGGCGGCATGGACGCCGTGGCCGGCCCGATGCTGCGCCAGATGAAGTCGCTGGGCATCAACGCCAAGTTCATGGGCGGCGACGGCATCTGCACCTCCGAGCTGGCCAAGCTGGCTGGCGACGCCATGGCCGATGGCCAGGTGGTCTGCGCCGAAGCCGGTGGTGTGGAAGGACAGCAGAAGAAGGGCATGGAAGACTTCAACGCCAAGTTCAAGAAGCGCTTCAACGCTGATGTTCAGGTCTACGCCCCCTATGTGTATGACGCCGTCAACGTGATGGTCGATGCCATGGTGCGCGCCAACTCGGCCGATCCGGCCAAGTACCTGCCGGCCCTGGCCAAGGCCAACTACACCGGCGTGACCGGCACCATCTCCTTCGACGAGAAGGGTGACATCAAGAACGGCGCCCTGACGCTCTACACCTACAAGGGTGGCAAGCGCGACCAGATCGCCGTGGTGCGCTGATCACACAGTGAACCCAGGGACAGCCAGCGTGCTGTCCTAGACACGGGGCCTTCGGGCCCCGTTTTTTTTCACTTCGCAGCGGAGATGGACTCCGAGTATGGTTAAATTCCCTACAGAAGCAGGGAATTGTTCTTCTGCTTCTTTTGTATGTCCTGCGTTTTTGTGGTAGGGCGTTTCGCCACACGGATGGCACCATTCTTTTCGAAGGAAAAAAAATGAAAATCAAGATGAAGACGGTCGCACTGGCGGCACTGACGACCCTGGCCGCTGGCGCAGCTTCTGCTCAGTCCGAAGTCTCGTTCTATGGCCGCGCCAACGTGTCGGTGGAAAGCCAGAAAGTCGGCTCCGTCTCCGAAACGGCTTTTGTGGACAACTCCTCGCGTTTTGGCATTCGCGCCAGGCGTGAGATCGCCGGTGGCCTGCGGGTCGGTACCACGCTGGAGGCAGTGACCAACCTGACCCGAGGCACCACCAACAGCGCGTTGTTTGCCCGTGAGGCTTCTGTGCATCTGGGTGGCGACTTTGGCCAGGTCAAGCTGGGCAAGCTGCCGGGCTCTGCCGCCTACTTTGCCACCGCCGACTACGTCAGCAACCACAACCACGACACGGGTTCTTCTTCCGATGCCATCTGGGATTACCCGGCTGCTTTCCAGCTCGAGCGTGCCATTGGCTACACCTCGCCCAAGATGTCCGGTGTGACTTTGGAAGCGCAATATGGCCTGAAAAAGGGCAACGGTTCCGGCGATACCAGCAGCACCAATGTGAGCCCCGTTTCCCTGGCCGCCAACTATGCTGTGGGTGCCCTGCAACTGGGCCTGGGTCATGAGCGTGGTGCCAATCAATTCAACGCTGGCAATCCCACTGACACGATGGATGCCACCACCCTGCGCGCGTTCTACGCCATGGGCCCCCTGGGCTTCGGTGGCTACGTGCAAAAGACGACCGGTACCAATGCCGACCGCACAGCGACCCGCCTGTCCGCCATGTACACCGTCGGCCAGAACGAGTACCACGTGAACTATGGCTCTGCCGGCAACCGCGCTGGCGTGGCCAACACGGGCGCCAAGCAGTTCACCCTGGCTTACAACTACAACCTGGACAAGCAGACCAAGGTCTTCGTCATGTACACCAAGATCGACCAGGACTCGGCCACTTCCTACTACCAGGGCAACGCTTCCCGCTTCATTACCGGTTCTTCCGGCAATGGCAACACCCTCAGCTCCATCGGCGCTGGCGTTCGCTACAACTTCTGAACCTGACGGGGTTTCCCCGTTCAGCGGGCCTTCGGCCCTTGAAACCACCGGTGACCCCGGTGGTTTTTTTATGCATCGCACCCTGCGCTCACCCGTGCACAACAGGGCGTGAAGGGGCGTGTAGTGGCGTGACGGGCCTCATGCATTACAGTGGAAGCCTCTTTGGAACGGGAGCCTGCCATGCGCTTGTCGAGCCAGCACATCCGCGATTACCAGGAACAGGGTTACCTGATCCCGCCCTACCGACTGGAGCCGGAACTGCTGCAGTCCCTGCAGCAGGCGTTGGATCAGCTGATCCGCGACAACCCGGGGGTGAGGCCCGAAAAGCTCGTCAGTGCGCACATCGAGGGCCAAAACGACGAAGGGGTCAAGGGCAGCCAGCGTTTTCTGGAGCTGGCCATGCACCCACCCATCGTCGACATGGTGGCGCAGCTGATGGGTCCGGACGTGATCCTCTGGGGCTGCCATGTGTTCTGCAAGCCCCCGGCCGAGGGCTTCGAGACGCCCTGGCACCAGGATGGCCATTACTGGCCCATCCGCCCCTTGGCCACCTGCACCGTCTGGGTGGCGCTCGAACCCAGCACCCGTGCCAACGGCTGCCTGCGCGTCATCCCGGGCTCGCACCGCGACAAGGTGCTCCACCCCCACCTGCACGAAGACCGCAACGACCTCACCCTCAACCAGCGCATGGCCGATGGCACCTTCGATGAAAACCAAGCAGTCGATCTGGAACTTGAGCCCGGCCAGATGTCTATGCACGACGTCCACATGATCCACGGGGCCCAGGCGAACCGGTCGGCACAGCGGCGCACCGGGGTGGCGCTGCGCTTCATGCCCGGCAGCTCCCTGTTTGACCGCAGCCTGCGCCCCTCGGATGGCCAGACCGGGGTGCCGGTGAGTTTTGCCACCCGGCCGCTGTGGCTGCTGCGCGGGGTGGACCGCACCGGTGCCAACGACTTCGAGGTCGGGCACCGGCGCTGAGCCGCAGGCCGGCCGCTCAGTCGACGCGGGCGCCGCTGGCCTTGACGACCGGCTCGTAGCGGGCCAGTTCCTTCTTCATGAATTCCCCGAACTGTTCCGGGCTGGTGGGCACCGGCTCGGCCATCAGCTGCGCAAAGCGCGCCTGGGTCTCGGGTGCGCGCAGGGCTTCGGTGAAGGCTTTGTTCAGGCGTTCGACCACATCGCGCGGTGTGCCTGCGGGCGCCACCAGCCCCCACCAGGTGTCGATCTCGAAACCTGCCAGCGTCTCGGCCATGGCCGGGATCTCGGGCAGGGCCTTGCTGCGCTGCGCGGTGGTTACTGCCAGGGCCTTGAGCTTGCCGGCCTTGATGTTGGCCGCCGCGGTGGCCAGGTTGTCGAAGTTGAAGTCCACCTGACCCGAGAGCAGGGCCAGCTGCGCCGGGTTGCCACCGTTGTAGGGGATGTGCACCGCAAAGATCCCGGCCGCCTTCTTGAACATCTCGCCGGCCAGGTGCCCGGCGCTGCCATTGCCGCCCGAGGCGTAATTGAGCCGGGCCGGGTTGGCCCTGGCATAGGCGATCAGGTCGGCCAGGCTGCGGATGTTCAGGCGCTGAGCGGTCTCGGCGTTCATCACCAGCACATTGGGCACGCGCACCATCTGCGTGATGGGGGCAAAGTCCTTGCTGGCGTCGTAAGGCATCCTGCTGAACAGCCAGGGGTTGATGGCGTGTGTGGCCACCGCCGCCAGACCGATGGTGTGGCCATCGGGTGCGGCCTTGGCTACCAGGTCTGCCCCGAGGTTGCCGCCCGCGCCGGGCCGGTTCTCGACGATCACCGTGCCCAGCGTGTCCCGGACCCGCTCGGCCAGGGCCCTTGCCGTCACGTCCAGCGGCCCGCCGGGGGCAAACGGCACGATCAGGCGGGTGGTTTTGCCCTGAGCCAGGGCGGGCAGTGCAGCGAGGGCGGCGCTGCCCAGCAGGAGGGATCGGCGTTGCATGGCGATGTCCTTGAAAGTCAGGGTCAGGTCCGGGCCTTGTCGGCTTCGGAGGTGAAGGAGTCGGCGTAGAACTCTTCGCCGGGCAGACCGGCCAGCGCCACGTAGTCGCGCTGCGCGGACTCGATCACGATGGGGGCACCACAGGCATAGACCTGAAAGCCCGAGAGGTCGGGGTGGTCCTGCAGCACCGCCTGGTGCACGAAACCGGTTCGGCCTGTCCACTGG
>JACCDV010676059.1_pt1 | contig 10148 bp, 8 predicted proteins | sample 7446131 | NCBI WGS metagenome assembly JACCDV01 (sample SAMN15323448, study PRJNA562643) | freshwater metagenome | isolation source: river surface water | place: USA:Blue River Watershed | collected 2017-08-17
GCTGACTGAGCACGAAAGCGGCCACATCGTAGGCCTCGTCATCGCTGAGCTGCGGCTGGCCGTGCGCGGCGCCCAGCGGCATGTTGGTCTTGATGAAGGCCGAGGCCGTCAGCAGGCGGTTCATGCCCGCACCGGTGTTGAACGTGTCCTTGCCCCAAAGTGGCGGGAAGGCGTAGCCGGTGGCGCTGCCCACCGGGCCGTTGCGAACACCCTGGCCGTTCTCGCCGTGGCAGCTGGCGCATTTTTCGGCATAGACCTTGCCGCCTGCCACGGTGTCGGCCTGGCGGTCGGGCGCCTTGAAGGCGGGCAGCCCCTGGCCCTGGACCTTGGCGGCCACCGGTACGTCCTTGGACAGAAAGTGCATGTAGGTCACAAAGGCCTTCATCTCGCGGCTGTCCAGCGGCAGTGGCTTGCCCGCCATGCTGCGTTCCATGCAGCCGTTCACGCGTTCTTCGATCGTGCTGACTTCATCCTCACGCCCGCGGTACTGCGGGAATGCGGCGTGTGCACCTATCCAAGGCATGGCGAACGGTTTGGTGGCCGAGCCTTCGTGGCAGGACACGCAGGCCAGGTTGTTGCCGGCGTAGCGCATCTTGGGGTTTTTCACCTCGGGGCCGATGTGGGCAAAGGTGCGCTCACTCAATTCCTTTCCATATTTGACAAGCTTGCCGTAGTGGTCGTCGGGCAGCTTGGCGGTGTCGTAGGTCTCGGGTGCGGCAATCGTCCAAGCTTTGGGCGCAGGGGTTTGGGCCAGTGCGGCCAGACCGATGCCAATCAGGGGGAGGGCGAGAAGGTGTTTCATGGGACTTCCTTGGTTTCTTCATGCACAGTCTGGAGATGGCGTGTTTGTCAAAGCTGATAAATCTCAACAGGGTTGCGGCCATTGCGGCTTGTTTGCGCTGGGTCAACGGTTACGCGCGGGTGTTACCCTTTTGCACCACACACAAACAAGCAGGAGACAGGCATGCAGGCGGATTGGCGCAGCGGGACCGTATCGGTTTACCAGGGGGCCCAGTCGGGCAAGTACCCGGATGGCAACCAGGTCATCGTTCAGGGCACCGACCTGCGCGTGGCTTTTGACACGCCGCGTGTGGCCAACCGCATTGGCGAGGTCTTTGACGGTGTGGATCTGGTCATCCTGGGCCATGTGCACGAAGACCATATGGCGGGGCTGCACCGCGTGCCCCAGGCGCGTGTGCAGGTGCATGCGGCGGACTTGGCCGCCGCGCAGTCCTGGGCGGGTTTGAGCCTGCATTACGGTTACCCGCAACCTGTGCTGGACGCGCTGCACGCCATGATCGTGGCCGACTTCGATTACCAGCCGCGTGCGGATGCCACGGCGTACCAGGATGGCTCGGTCTGGGATCTGGGCGCTGGCGTGCGCATCCGGGCGCACCATTTGCCCGGGCACACCTCGGGCCACAGCGCCCTGGTGGTCGAGAACGAAGGCGTGGCGTTTATTGGCGACATCGACCTCACCGGTTTTGGCCCCTATTACGGCGATGCCACGTCCAGCCTTGCGCAGTTTCGCGCCAGCCTGCAGCGTGTGGGCGAGATCGAGGCCAGGGTCTGGGTCACCTCGCACCATCGGGCCATCGTCACCGACCGCAACAAGTTCCTGCAGGACCTGCAGCGCTTTGCCAACAAGATCGATGAACGCAGCGACAAGCTGCTGGCCTACCTGCAGGATGGCCCGCAGACGCTGGAACAGCTGACCGCGCGGCGGGTGCTCTATCCGGTGGGGTTTCATCTGCCGTATGTCGAGAGCGCCGAGCGCAACACCATCCGCATGCACCTGCTGGAACTGGCCGAGGCGGGTTGGGTCACGCAGGACGGGCAGGGGGGCTGGCACAGGGCCTGACCGTTCACCGGGAAAACACCGTGGACCGGCGCGAGTCCAGGCCGGGCTTTCTCGCTAGAATTCACCGACCGCTCGGTTGGTTAATTCTGTTTGTCCGGGCGACTTCTCTTCAGAAAGCCCTGTCATGTCCCAAGTTCTCCAGAGTTTCATCGCCGGTCGCTGGATCGGCCAGCAAGCCGCCCAGTCGCTGCGCAGCGCCGTCAACGGTGCCACCGTGGCCCAGACCCATGCCGAGGCGATCGACTTTGGCGACGCGGTGCATTACGCCCGCACCGTGGGCTTGCCCAATTTGCTGAAGCTCGACTTTCAGGAACGCGCCCAGCGTCTGAAGGCCCTGGCCAAGTACCTGGGTGAGCACAAGGAAACGCTGTATGCGATTTCGGCCCACACCGGCGCCACGCGCGCCGACAGCTGGGTGGACATCGAAGGCGGCGCGGGCACGCTGTTTGCGTATTCGAGCATGGGCAGCAACGAACTTCCCAGCGGCAACCTGATCCACGAAGGCCCGGCGTTCCCGCTGGGCAAAAAGGGCGGCTTTGCGGGCACGCACATCCTGGTGCCGCGTGGCGGCATCGCGGTGCACATCAACGCCTTCAATTTCCCCATCTGGGGCCTGCTTGAAAAATTCGCGCCCAGCTTCCTGGCCGGCATGCCCTGCATCGGCAAACCCGCCACAGCCACCAGCTACCTGACCGAGGCCATGGTGCGCCTGGTCGAGCAATCGGGCATCCTGCCTGCCGGTGCGCTGCAGCTGGTGATCGGCTCGACCGGTGATTTGCTGGACCGTTTGAATGGCCAGGACGTGGTGACCTTCACCGGCTCGGCCGACACCGCCGCCAGGCTGCGTGTGCACCCCAATGTGGTCAAGCACAGCATCCCGTTCAATGCCGAAGCTGATTCGCTCAACTGCGCCATCCTTGCGCCCGATGTGACGCCCGATGACGAGGAGTTCGACCTGTTCGTGAGAGAAGTCGCCCGCGAGATGACCGTAAAGGCGGGCCAGAAGTGCACGGCGATCCGCCGCGCCATCGTGCCGCGCCAGCACCTGGATGCTGTCGCAGAAAAACTCAAGGCCCGTCTGGCCAAAGTGGTGGTGGGTGACCCGTCGGTGGAGGGCGTGAAGATGGGCGCGCTGGCCTCGCACGCCCAGCAGGCCGACGTGGCCGAGCGCGTGGCCTTGCTGCGCCAGAGCGCCGAGCTGGTGTTTGGCGGCGGTACTGATTTCAAGCCGGTGGGCGAGGGCGTGGCGCAAGGTGCCTTCTTCCAGCCCACGCTGTTGCTCTGCCAAAAGCCTTTGCAGACTGACAGCGTGCACGATGTCGAGGCTTTTGGCCCCGTCAGCACGCTGATGCCGTATGACGGCATCGACGAAGCCCTGCAACTGGCCGCGCGCGGTCAGGGCAGCCTGGTCGGCACCTTGGTCACCAAAGACCCGCAAACCGCTGCCCGCGTGATTCCGGTGGCCGCTGCGCTGCACGGTCGCCTGCACATCCTCGACCGCGAAGCCGCTGTCGAATCGACCGGCCACGGCTCGCCGCTGCCCCCGCTCAAACACGGCGGTCCCGGCCGCGCCGGTGGTGGTGAAGAACTTGGCGGCATCCGCGCCGTCAAGCACCTGATGCAGCGCACGGCGCTGCAAGGCTCGCCTAGCATGATCGCCGCTGTTACGGGCGAATACATGCGCGGTGCCCAGCTGATCGAAACCGGCACGCACCCCTTCCGCCGCCACTTCGAAGACCTGCAAATTGGTGAGTCGCTCTTGACGCACCGCCGCACCGTCAGCGAAGCCGACATCGTGATGTTCGGCGGCCTGTCGGGCGACTATTTCTACATGCACTTCGACGAGATCGCGGCCAAGGATTCGCCTTTTGGCAAACGCATTGCGCATGGCTACTTCGTGCTGTCGGCGGCCGCTGGCTTGTTCGTCTCGCCCGCGCCTGGCCCGGTGCTGGCCAACTACGGTCTGGACACGCTGCGCTTCGTCAAGCCCGTGGGCATTGGCGACACCATCCAGGCGCGCCTGACGGCCAAGCGCAAGATCGACCGCAACAAGAAAGACGCCAAGGGCGTCGGCCAGGGCGTGGTGGCCTGGGATGTGGAAGTGACGAATCAGGACGGTGATGTGGTGGCCAGCTACGACATCCTGACGCTGGTGGCCAAGCGGGGCTGATGCTCAAGGCTTCGCGAGCGGGGGCTCGCTCCTACAGCTTCTCTCCTGTAGGAGGCCGCCCCTGCGGCCGAATGCCTTCTTCGCGAGCGGGGGCTCGCTCCTGCAACTTCTATCCTGTAGCAGACCACCCCTGCGGCCGAAGACAATGACGCCATGAACTGGTACGACCGACACATCCTGCCCTGGCTGATCGACATCGCCTGCGGTTTTCCCATGGTGCAACACAAACGCCGGGCGCTGGTGCCGCAGGCCCGGGGGCGCGTGCTGGAGATCGGCATGGGCACCGGGCGCAATTTGCCGTTCTACGACCGCAATCAGGTCAGCCAGCTGGTGGGGGTGGACCCGGCGCTGCAGATGCATCGCCTCGCGCAGCGCCGCAGCCTCAAGGCGGGCATGGATGTCGAACTGGTGGGCCTTTCAGCCGAGCGCCTGCCTTTGCCCGACGACAGCTTTGACACGGTGGTCTGCACCTACACGCTGTGCAGTATCCCCGACCCGGCCGCTGCCTTGCACGAGGTGCGCCGCGTGCTCAAGCCCGGTGGACAGTTCTTGTTTTGTGAACATGGCCGCGCGCCCGACCCGGCAGTGGCCCGCTGGCAGAACCGCCTGCAGCCCTGGTGGATGCCGCTGGCCGGAGGCTGCCATCTCGACCGGGATGTGCCGCTGCTGTTGCGCGATGCGGGTCTGAACGCGCAGATCGATCAGGGCTACATCGCCGGGCCCCGGCCTTTGGCTTACCACTATTGGGGCCAGGCAAGCAAAGCCTGAGCCTGAACCCCTCAAGGAGACAAGCATGAAAGCGGTGTACCTGACCGGCCATGGCGGCAACGAGGTGGTGGCCATCGGCGAGCGGCCGATGCCGGTGCGCCAGCCCGGCGAGGTGCTGGTGCGCCTGCACGCGGCCACGCTCAACCGGGTGGACCTCTACATGCGCGACAGCGGCGCGGGCATCACCCACACCCTGCCGCAGGTCATGGGCATTGACGGGGCGGGCGTGGTCGAGGCAGTGGACGATGGCGCTGTCCTGCAGGTGGGCCAGCGTGTCCTGCTCTACCCAGGCGTGACCTGTGGCCATTGCGAGTTTTGTTTGCGTGGTGACGAGGTGCTGTGCACCACCATGAAGCTGCTGGGCGAGCACCGCGATGGCACGATGGCCGAGTACATCAGCGTGCCCGCACGCAATGCCGTGCCGATGCCGGACGGCTGGTCGTTTGAAGAAGCCGCCGCTTTGGGCGTGAACCACCTGACCGCCTGGCGCATGCTGATGACGCAGGCCCGCCTCAAGCCCTGGGAAACGGTGCTGATCTTCGGCATTGGCGGCGGCGTGTCGCTGGCCGGTCTGCAGCTGGCCAAGGCCATGGGCGCGCGCGTGATCGTGACTTCGCGGGAACAGGACAAGCTTGACCGTGCGCTGGCGCTGGGCGCCGATGCGGCCATCTGCAGCACCACGCACGACGTGGCCAAGGAGGTCATGCGCCTGACAGGCAAGCGCGGCGTGGATGTGGTGTTCGAGAATGTGGGCGCTGCCGTGTGGGATGCCGCGCTCAGGTCTTTGGTGCGCGGCGGCCGCATCGTGACCTGTGGCGCCACCACGGGTGACCAGCCTGGCGCCGACTTGCGCCGGGTCTTCATCCGGCAGCTGCAAATTTACGGCTCCACCTTGGGCAACCTGTCAGAGCTGCACGATCTGGCGCGGCTTTGTGCACAACACAATCTGCGGCCTGTGATGGACCGGGTCTATTCCATGGATGAGGCGCATGCTGCCCTGGACCGCCTGGCCAGCGGCGAGCAGTTCGGCAAGGTGGCCGTGCGCATCGGCGATTGAGTGACGGCTTCGGGTTTTCCTGTGTATTGTTTTTCTGAGGATTGTTAACAATCTTATTGTTCATATTAAAAATTCGACCATGAAAAAAGTTTTTTCCGAAATCACCGGCAGCGTCTGGAAAATCGAAGTCCAGTCCGGGGCGCGCGTCGAGATGGGGCAGACTCTGCTGATCGTCGAATCCATGAAGATGGAAATCCCGGTGGAGGCGCCAGCCTCCGGCACCGTGCGGGAGTTGCTGGTGGCTGAAGGCGATGCGGTGCAGGACGGCCAGTGGCTCGTCACTCTTGACTGAGAGCTGCCCATGAACACCCAGGACATGCCGCAGGATTTTCTGGCCGATTGGGAAAGCGCGGTGGCGTTTCGCCTCTTCGCCGACCAGGATGTGCCCACCCTGACTGTGCCCGAGCAGATCGCCGCGCGCGTGGGAGAACGCATTCTGGATGGTCGCTTGCAGCCGGGCGAACGCATTGCCGAGCAGGAGTTGGCCGACGAGTTCCAGGTCAGCCGAGGGCCGGTGCGCGAAGCGATCCGCATCCTCGAGCGCGAAGGTCTGGTCACTTTGCTGGCGCGCCGTGGTGCCATCGTCACCGAACTTAACGCGCAGGAGTTGACCGAGCTTCTGGACGTCCGCGCAGGTCTGTTCGAGGTGGCCGTGCGTCGCCTCATGGACATGCCCAACCCGGATCTGGTGCGCCTGATGCGGACCGGTACCCAGCGGCTGCATGAACTGGCCCAGCACCCCGATGCTGGCGAAGCCTATGCTGAAACGACGTACCGCCTGCTGATCCTGGTGGCTCGCCTGAGCGGTAACCGCCGTCTGCAACGCATGCTGACCTCGATTTCGCTGCAGACACTGCGTTACAGCAAGCTGGGTCTGGCTGCGCAAGAGCGGCGGCAACGCTCGGCCCAGCTGTGGCAGCAGGCGGTGCTGGCGCTGGAAGCCGGCGATGTGGAGGCGGTGGTGCGGCTCACGCGCCAGCGTCTGGATGAATCGGCCCAGGAGGCGGTCCGCTTGCTGAGCCCGTCAGGAGCACGCATATGAGTGAGTCAATGGATACGGCTGTGTCCCGACGCCAGGGGCCACTGACCGATCTCAAGGTCATCGAGGTTTGCACCACCATTGCCGGCCCGGCCTGTGCCCGCTTGCTGGCCGACTTTGGCGCCGATGTGATCAAGATCGAGCCCCCCGAAGGTGATCCGGTGCGGCAGATGGGCCGGCACATCGACAACGTGTCGCTCTATGCGGCCTCCATCCTGCGCAACAAGCGCTCGGTGGTGCTGGACCTCAAAACCCCGCAGGGCCGAGAAGTGGCGTTCGAGTTGATGGCGCGTGCCGATATCGTGGTCGAGAATAATCGCCCCGGCGTGATGGAGCGCCTGGGCCTGGGCTATGAAGCCCTGTCGGCTCGCAACCCAGGCCTGGTGATGGTGCGCATCAGCGGCTTTGGTCAGGACGGGCCCTATGCGGGACAGCCAGGCTACGGTGCGATCTGCGAGGCGGTGGGCGGTGTTCGCCACATGACGGGTGACCCTGACCGGCCGCCAGCCCGTGTGGCGCTGGCAACGACCGACTACCTCTCATCGGTCTATGCCGCCTTCGGCGCCATGGCCGCCATCCATGCACGACAGCACACCGGCAAAGGGCAGGTGGTGGACGTGGCGCTGTACGAAGCGGCTTTTACGCAGATGGAACCGATCGTTCCGGCGCACGACAAGCTGGGCATCGTGCCCATGCGCGAGGGGGCCAACCTGCCGTCCATGGCGCCCAACAGCTCCTACCCGGCGTGCGACGGCGGTTGGGTGCTGATTGCGGCCAACAGCCAACCGACCTGGCAGCGGCTGGTGGGCCTGATGCAGATGCCGCAGCTGTTGACCGACCCACGTTTCGAAACCATCCAGGCCCGTGGCCAGCCCGAGAACATGCGGGCCATCGACGCCATCATTGCCGACTGGAGCCGAGGCTTTGACACCACGGCACTGGTGCAGATGCTGCAGCAGGCGCAGGTACCAGCGACGCGCGTTTACACGATTGCCGACATCTTCCAGGACCCGCATTTCCAGGCGCGACAGATGCTGCAGCAGGTGCCGCATCCGCAGCTGGGTCACACCGTGCAGGCGGGCATCGTGCCGCGCTTGTCAGCCACGCCGGGCGCCATTGTGCGCACCGGGCCGACGCTCGGCCAGGACACCGCGCAGGTGCTGCAGGAGCTGGGACTGCCGCCCACCGTCTGACCCGAAAGGAAACTGTATGAACACCATGTTTGACCGTCGTCAGGCGCTGGGCCTGATGGCTGGCACGGCGCTGACGCCACTGATGCCAGCCGCCCTGGCCAGCGAGGCCGACTGGAAACCCTCCGAAATGATCCGTTACGTCATCGGCGTGGCCCCAGGGGGCTCGGTGGACCTGTATGCCCGTGGCATCAAGTCCGCGCTCGAGAAGATGCAGCTTCTGCACGGCCAAAGCGTGCTGGCCGACAACAAGCCTGGTGCTGCGGGTCTGCTGGGGCTGCAGCAGCTGCAGCGCAACCGCGGTAACGCCCACCACCTGGGCACTTTCCACACCGGCAGCATTGCCGGTCAGGTCACGGGCATCCTCAAGGCCGATATGCGTGAATTTGTGCCGGTAGCCATGCTGGTGGAGGAAACCTCGCTGGTGGCCGTGCGCGCCGACAGCCCGATGCGCAACATTCAGGACCTGCTGGCGCGCTTGAAGCAGGACCCGGGTTCGGTGAGCTTTGCGGTGGCGCCCACCCGTGGGCTCAACACCCATCTGGCGATCGCCAAGCCGCTCAAAGTGGCGGGTGTGGCGGTGGACAAGCTGACGGTGGTGCCCTTCCGTTCTTCGGGCGAGTCGATGACAGCGCTGCTCGGTGGCAACGTGGACGTGGTCTCGGCCACCAGTCCCACCGTCATGCCGCAGATGCAGGCTGGCAAGGTGCGCGTGCTGGCCAGCGCGGCGCCGCGTCGCGGCACCGGCTTGCTGGCGGGCATTCCCACCTGGCGGGAGCAAGGGGTGGCGGCCGATTACGTGAGCTACAACGGCGTGCTGCTCCCAGGTGGTGTGGATGCCGAGCAGATCCGCTTCTGGGAAAGTGCGCTGCACAAGGTGGCCGCATCGGCCGAATGGCAGGCCATGGTCGAGAAGTCGGGCAATCAGCCCATCTTCAAGGGCTATGTCGATTCCCACCGTTACCTGGAGTCTGAGTTGAATGAAACACGTGCGCTGGTGTCTGCGCTGGGGCTGGGGGCAGCATGACGGGCTGGACAACTTTTGAGCCCGCGGGCGAGTGGGCCGCAGAACTGGATGAATTGCAGACGCGGCGTACACATGCCCGTGCCATGGGTGGGCCCGAGGCGCTGGCCCGCTTCAAGGCCAGCGGGCGCATGAACGCCCGCGAGCGCATTGACGCGATGTTCGATGCGGGCACTTTTCGTGAGCTCGGTGCTCTGGCCGGCAAGGGCCGCTACAGCGCAGACGGTGCATTTGAGCGGCTGGAGCCCACCAATGCCATCGTCGGCACCGGTCGCATTGAGGGCCGCAAAGTGGTGGTGCATGCGGACGATTTCACCATCCGGGCTGGATCGTCGGAGGCGACCATTGCCGACAAGTGGATCTACATTGAACGGATGGCCCACCAGCTGCGCATGCCGCTGGTGCGGCTGGTCGATTCGGCCGGCGGCAGCGTCAAGCTGCTGATGCAGATCGGTGGCACCAAGATTCCTGAATACCCCAGTTGGCCTGCGCAGGAGCTGCTCAAGACCGTGCCGGTGGTGGGCGTGGCGCTGGGTGCCTGCGCCGGCCAGGGCGCGGTCAAGGTGCTGTCCTCGCATTTTTCGGTGATGGTGCGCGAGCAGGCGCAGGTCATGGCGGCCGGGCCACATGTGGTGCGCCAGGCCTATGCGCAAGAGGTGGACAAGAACGACCTGGGCGGGCACCTGGTGCACCGCAAGAGCGCACTGGTGCACAACGAAGCCGAAGACGAGGCCGATGCACTCGCGCAGGTCAAGCGCTTTTTGAGCTACCTGCCGCGCAGCGTGCACCACCTGGCACCAGTGACCGTGCCTCAGGACGACCCCTGGCGGGCCGATGACTGGCTCAAGGACGCGATACCTCACGACCGCCGCAAGATCTATGACCCGCGCAAGATCCTGGCCTCGGTCATGGACACTGGCTCGCTGTTCGAGATCGGCCGTTACCAGGGCGGCTCGGTCATCACCGCGCTGGCGCGCCTGAACGGCATTCCGGTGGGCGTGATCGCCAACGACCCCAAGGTGCAGGGCGGCGCCATGAC
>JACCDV010749124.1_pt1 | contig 10147 bp, 3 predicted proteins | sample 7446131 | NCBI WGS metagenome assembly JACCDV01 (sample SAMN15323448, study PRJNA562643) | freshwater metagenome | isolation source: river surface water | place: USA:Blue River Watershed | collected 2017-08-17
CAACCCCATTCTTTTCAAATCAAATATATACTAAATCTATGAAGATAAACGTATTAAATCATTTATTGAGCATCTATTCATACTTTTGCAGATCAGTCTTTAGCTCCTTGTATTTCTTGTACTCTGAGTCAATTGGTGCTATGTCTCTAACATATCTTATCTTCCTATGATTATTCTTCTCGAAATCTTGTTGATAGGTCTCAATTTTCTATCTCAGCTATCTCCTCTCAGCCTTTATCTTGGCAATCATGGCTTCGATTTTCTATTGGGACATCTCCTCTCCTCCTCTCCTAGTCAACGCTTCTTTAAGTTTCTTGTAGTAAACGTAGAGTGGGCGTAGGGGTTACTTTTCCTCATGGTTAGGTTGCTTTTTGAAGTTACTAAAAAAATCATTGTCGTAATTTTTCAACTCATTCTTTACTTTCTTCTTTTCATTGGCCAATCCATCAACCGTCATTGAATCTATATGTTGCTATAATTCTATCTTTCTATTGCTCTTCATCAACCCCTCCTCCAACCCTAACTTCTTAAATGCATCCTTCAATCTCTTTGGCGCCTCTTTGTCCATCCACTCTCCAACTGTCTTGTACTTAGTTACCTATGGTTTGGACGTGGATGATTATCTCGAGACATCACTCAAAACAGAAAATGACTCATTTTGATTTATGCTGCTCTTCCTCGAATTATTTTATTGTCGAATGAGCCCTTCTAACTCTTTAACTTTGGGCTTGCACTCCATCGTAAGTGACTCATTAGCATTGAATAGATCGGAGACAGTGGACGTAACAAGTTCGTTGAGAATATCAAACTCCATTCGATTTAAATCAATTAATGCAGAATGAATAAGTTGATAGGTTTAATAGGTTTTAGTGCTATATATATTTGAGATCACGAAGTCAACAATTGTATAATACGCTTGCTTACGCCTATGATTTGGCCTAAATAGCTCCAACAATTTGAAGATAAATCTATCAAACTTTTGATAGATAGGATTCCATTACCTTGTGAAACCAAAGAAATTTGATTCAAAGAAACACTCTCGCTTTTGCCTTATAATTATTTTTCGCATTTCTATAAAAATTCAAGCAGGTTTTGGATGTGTATGTTCGAAGAGATCATTGTTGTTTTCATTAGTAGATTTGTCGTCTCCCTTGGAATTATACACGAATTACATGTGAGCCATCTTTACTGGAATCAACTTAGGGACTGAGGGGAAAGACAAAGATGTAGTTGCGACTCTTTTAATACCCTGGGCGATGAATTTAGTAAACATAATTAAAAGATATAAAAATATTTAATTGGACTTAGAGAAAATAAGAGATAGAAATTGTATAACCATTTTAATAGCATTCACTAGTTTGAACTTATTCATTTCTTGGACGATAAGAAATATAAAACTAATAATATTGCAACTATCCTCTGCTCTTAGCTTAATAGATTAGATTTATGGGTTAGTAATTCAACTGAGATCATTGATACTTCTTGGGTATATCTGACATGTTTTTGCCCTTCATCTCGATCCTCTTGAGATCATCGGTAATTCCCTTCTCCATCCTCTTCATGTTGCCGTTCACGTAGTAATACCCAGCGAAGGGCGCACTTATGCAAATGCCAATGAGTGCATTTCTAAACCATCGGTAATATTTTAGTGGAATCGCCATTCTTCCCCCAATTTGATAGATCACCACAATTATTATATTTGCGGTCAAAATAAAGAGTGTTAATGGGGAGGGTGTGAATTGAGGTATTTTATGGATGGAACGATTGTTCTTATTTTTATTTATAATTGTTTAGGTAGTTCCAAAGCAGATAGTACAATAACAAATGAGAAATAATTATGTGCCTTCATATCCATTCCAGAAAAAGTAACTTTAAATTCCCAGCAAAACCACGCCAACATTTCTACTGAGGAACGTTGGGGGAGTGCAGGATAATGTTGATCGTAAGAGAACAGTTGATGCGGATCTATCCTGCCAGCAGGCGGAGCTCATCCTGCTGAACAAGCACATTCAAACAACCTAAGAGGAGTCTATCAACTCTGACCAGCCCAGTAGCTGCAAGAGTTCCGAGATTACAACAAAACCCAGTAAAATTACGCATAAAATGGTGAGGCAGCAGCGCATTATTTCTCCCAAGAAGTACGATAACCTCTCCCCCTTCAACTCCAAACCCTCACCTTCTCCCAATCTCAAGTAATCTACCTTAATCACTAACAACTTTGCCCCCATCCGAGCCACCCTTAGAAACTTAATATCAGCTAAAGGTTCCCCCATCAATAAAAATTAATAGCAACTCAGTACACTGGGAACTCATAGCACAAGAGAACTTCAACTCAACTCGAGTGTCAGGGCAAATAAGACGGCCACTGAGCTCTATCAGAGTCCTATGAAAAATATTGAGAAAGAAAATCAGATCCTTAGGGAGTAGAATGAACTCCTAAGGCATGAACTAAGCTAGATAAAGAAAAATTTATTATCGAATGCTTTTGGGAGTAAAAAGGAAGATCTTGTATCCAACCTTAGAAACACGATTAAGAAAGAAGATGGATAGATAAAAGAGTTGAAGATCAAACTATAGATCTTCACCAAAAAGAACGCAGCACTCACCACCCTCATCTAGAACAAAGATTAAGAGATAAATTTTCTATCCAACAAGATCACTCACATGGAGGAAGAACTTTAATAACTGAGAACTTATAAAGAAAATGGCATGGAGAAGACATATTAATTGAAAGAGAAACTAAACTTGATAATGAAGAGCTACAACTAACTGTAAGCAAAGTGGAACAAATCGTAGGTGGATTGGTTGTCGTTCCAATAGAAGTGGATGTAATAGAAAGGAATCTATCTTCATCGAATCTCCTTCCTTGAAGAATATATCTCCAATAATTGATTTACATATTGTTTTATTAACACCAATATTTGCACATACTGGGTTTAAATGGACTGCAGGGAAGAATAACGTTAAGATATTGTGGCCGAGTGGTTAAGGCGATGGACTTGAAATCCATTGGGTTCTCCCGCACAGGTTCGAATCCTGTCAATGTCGTTTTTTATTATTAGTCTCTTCACAGCATAATTGCTATGAGAAACCAATAAAGAATAAAGAAAGTTGATAATAAATATTCAGCAGCATTTTTTGTTTTTATTGTTTGACTTCTTCAGCTTACCATTCTTCTATTTGCCAAAATCATTACTCGCTATCAGCTTCTCACTAATAGTGTTAAACAGCTAATGAATGCCTTTTCCCTCTTTTGCACTTGTGTATTGGAATAATGCCCCTAGCTCTTTTGCATATGACGATACTTCTTCGAATGATATGACGTCACTGGTCTCCAGATCGGTCTTATTGCCAATAATAGCGATAACTATGATAAAACACGCATTACTAACATTTTCAGGACCGTTGGTTTTGAGTTCTTCCACCCACGATTTAAGTTATTAGTAGCTTGTCCTATTGGAGACGTCATAGACGACTAAGGCTATACGACAGTCTTTATAGTAAATTCTTGCAATTGCCTTATATTTCTATTGACCTGCAGTATCCCAGAATTAAAGTCGAATCTTCCTTCCTTTAAAGATATGTGTCTTTTCGGAGTAGACTGCTCCAAGGGTGGAGTCCAGAGATTAATTAAATTAATTTTGAACATATCTGATGGTGATACTGCTCTTGCCCACCCCTACCGGGCCAATTACCACTACTTTGGCAGATATTTCGGATTACATATGATTAGCTTATAATATTATGTGATGGCATTTGATTATTAATAATGAAAATAGAAAACTAGAGTGCCTCGTCCAACCCTCTGCTTATTAATACGTCGCGTCAGTTTTACTCAAGGAGGATCATGCAAAAAACCAATTCCAATGCTCACCTTGATAAAATATTGAAATTATTGACTCATCAAAATGAAAAGCGTCCATACTCTCGCATCAAAACTGACCAAAACTAATAAAGAAACACCGTAGTTCACTCATAAATCGATAATGCACTTAAAATGGCTAAGGTTAAAGTCGAACATGTGATCAATAAGCATAGAAATTAATGGAAGGACTTGTATGAACTCTTTGACCACTTTAAAAGGTCAACCTCATCTGAATCCATCAAAATTAACTAAGCTAATTTCTTGTTGAAGATGGAGGAAATCATAAGAAACAATGTGAAACCCTCATAAAGCTCGGCAGAGAGATATCAGTCTAAGAAAACAAGTAAGCGTCAATAAGGGAGAATGTCCTTGTAAAATATAAAACTCTACAAAGAAAACCAGATTTTAAAATAACAATTATAAATGCTCTAATAGCAAAAGTAAAGAAAGATCGGAACAACCAAGAGCATAAATAGTGTTAGAACAAACAATTATCAATAGATATATTAATCCTACAAGAAAATAACATAGGAATAATACAATTAACTCATAAGAGAAATTTAATACCTCAAACAGTCTAATACCCAATTAAGAGAATAAAAGAAGGATCTGATGGAAATGATAAATGAAACAAAAGTTAAAAATGAAAACCTTTGCTAAGAAATCATTAAATAGAGAAATAGCTCAAACAGTTATCTTCATAAGTTCTAAAAATGGAAGAATATCATGGCCATGCAGAACGAATAAATAATATCTTTAAAGAGAGATATAGTTGATATCAAGAAATAGTTTAGTGACCTTCATCGCCGCTATCAAAATACATTAACAAGGATCAGCAAACTCAACACGAATAGTAATCATAGGCTCAGTTAAATCACATTGAAAAGCGTATAAGTGTTTACATAGCAAATTTAGTCATTCCAAAGGATAAGAAACTTATTTGTGATGAAAAATTACTATCACTTAGTTACCTATCAAAACCAAAAGGAAGGCACCGTCCCCTATAAAAAATATTTAAGTGAGAAGGACTCACTAAATAACTCTTAAGGAATAAAAAAAATGGGAAAAGATTACTATAAACTATATAAACCTTCTTTTTTCATCTATCTTGAAAAATATTTTGAGTACCAAGGAGTAGACAAATAAAACTTTGAACAAATTAGTATAAATGTGGGAATGAACTTTCTTACAACAATTAGAGCCATTTTAGATTCAAAGCATAACGAGTATTTACTATCCAAAGACATCAGTAAACAATTTACATCTTTGGCAGCATTTACTATTTCATGGCTTAGCAACTATAAAGTTGACTCAAGGACGAGAAAGATTTAATAGATCAATAATGATGTCTGTTTCTAAACAATTGGATCTTTCTATGCTAGATTAATGACAAATCAGCTTAACGGCAACTGGGAAATAATCACTTTTCGTTAGTTTTTACTCTAAACCTTGACTCTAGATGAGCTTGCTTTCTACCTCAAGGCTAGATTCAAATTGTTTAAAGGAGATAGCTTAGCCCGCTCAGGGCCATTCATGGAAATCTATTATGTTAACTACTTAGACGCTCTATTACTTATCCAATAAGTCGTTGCTGACTTTGACTATAGAAAGAAACTATAGGAATACATAAAGCGCTCAGTTGAATTTCAAAGGAAAAAGCAACTTGTTGATGCCCATTTTATTCTAAGATTACTGCTTGAGTACTATCAGTATTCAAAAAATAAAATCTTCTTAAACCTGTGCAAGACATTCTCCAACTTCACAAGATAGAAAAATACTCATATGCCTTTCGAATCCTATCTCAAAATATATGACTATAATTTCTTTCAAATCGATCTCGTCCAAAAAGTATAAATCTATCATAAGGCTTTTAGTCTTGGCAAGGGAGTTGTTAATTTGGAAAATATCTTCTCTGTGTTAAATTAATAAGCCTATCTCTGTAGCTAAGTTTAAAAGATGTTTAATAAGCAAATGCTTTATTAACAAAAGTAAGAGCAGTTGATATATCGAAGGCATCCTTCAGAATAAATTAACCTCTTTTAAGAATTTTTCTAGAATCAATGTGAAAATACACTAGGAAAATAAACAAAAACTTTAGGATTATAGAAGATTAAAATATAATAAAGCTAATTAAAAATGAATAAGAACTTGTCATACGAATCCCTGTTTAATCGTTTCGAATTCATACATAAAATTTCCATGTTGAGTCTCAAAAAGATGTTCCACTCAAAAAGTACTATTTTGTTAACTTAGGAATCAAGTAGGCCCAAGTAATTAAGATGATTCCCTTTCTCTTGAAGTTTTACAAATAGCTAGTCAAGTCCACAATAGAGAAAAACTAACTGCTCAATATACTCGACAAATTTAAGAAATAGGCTGCGGCAAAGGCCATATTCAAATTTTACCGAAAGAAAAAAGGATTTTTCACTCGAAGTTACCTTCCAACCCTATAAAACCTGGACAAATACAGCCACAAAGCAGACGAGATCCGTAAATAATTTACTAGTCTAATCGACAACATAAAGAAGAAATACAACAAATAAACGCACCCTCAGACAATAAATTAATATTAGTAATTATAATGATGCCATCACCAGTTTTATTGCATATCATTTCTTATTATTATTGAGAATAGTATTATTAAAATTAATGGATTTTAGCTAGCACATCACCATCATCAACGAGGAAATCAATAAAGAAATAGAGGGAGGAAATCGTATCAGGTTTATTTCATCAGATGTAAATTAATGTTGACCTAGAAATGGAAATAAATGATGCTCAAGATTTTACTTAAACTAAGGAAAAAGGAATTATACGATTCCCTTCTCATTGATGACTTCATTACTGTTGTCAAAAACATTCCAGAGCAGAATTTTCTAGAAGCTGTTATACATATCCAGCCATTCAAGCCAAATTTTATCAAATCATCCAAAGCTAGCTCAATCTCAAAAGGAAACATACAAGAAAGTGATCACGATTTATTGTGCAACTCACGGTATAAAATCTATGATTAGTAAGGGCGAGCATGGCTTAGTAATATATTTAAATTCAAGCAGGAAATCCACGGGAAATTGAAGGATTCTATCTTTTTTATTCAAGAACTCAACCACAAAAACACCCTTCTTTAGTCTACACTGTCACTCATTATAGAAGAGTAGACTCTCTCCAAATAGTTCTAGGCACATTATCACCCTTTCCGTAGAGTAATCGATCAATTTGTATTTTTATTGGAGCATAAATATAAAAACTATATCTCAAATCACCTCCATACCAAGATATAGACCATTCAAGAGATGATTCTATTCGATGTGAATTTATTACAAGAGTTTATCATTCGATCATCAGTCCCCTATCTATAAATATTCAAGAGCAAGAATGTTGAGGAAAGACTAGAGTTTCAAATTGAGCTTATAGGATTTATCAAGAAATATCTTGAAAATCACAATAAAATCAATCCCTTGATAAGAAAAATAATTAAGTTCGCCCTTAAAAGGTCTCCTCAATTGGAAGCATCACTTGAAAAGATCCCTTGCTTTCTAGAAATTGATAAGTGGAGTATTGAGAGGGATTTTAAGATCAATGGATAGTATTTCTATGCAACTAATTCACTTATCGAATTCGCACAGTCATAATAGGCAGGCAATTCTCTCAAAAAACTACAAGAACTTAGAGACAGTATACTCAAAGACATATATCTCTTTCACTAAAACTCCTCAAAATAAGCGTGCTCAAGGGAAGAGGACTGCAAAAGACCACACGAAAATCGTTCTTTGAAGCTTTCAGTTGAAAACCAACTGTAAATTCTGAAATTCCTTGTCTGTAAGGCCAGGATATTCATCGTGGACATCTTGGCTGAGCTAAAATACTTATAGATAGTGCTTGGAGAGTAGTAAATATCATATAAATACGATGATTCAAGCTTTATGTATGCCCAACTTATGGTCGCCATCGATATAGTCCTCCTTGAAAACTCATGATTTATTACTAAAAATATATTTTTCTAACCTTAAAAGCATTTGTAACTACAATATGATCGTTAAAATATTATGGTGAACATTTGACTCGGCATTTCATTTCCTTAGCGTTATTTATTACAATTTCACCATCATCTAAAATACAAACATGACAATTTTAGTTCTTTACGGCAAGCCTATGCATTTTTAAAGGTTTTCTTTACATTTTAGTTTGATTTCGGTCATGGTTTTAGTGTTTTAAAATTTCGATAATAATTTAAATACTTTGAAGCCCAATCGATTTTCAAACATTATAAACAGGCCAGTTTATAGGTTTCAACATTGACTTGTCGATTCTAAGCTCATTCTTTATAATATTATCGGAAAGAGGACATATGTATTTCTTATAATATTGTAAAAACCCCATAGGCTTAATTTTTCTTAAGAAACAACATACAATGGGCTACCCTTGATAAATATGTTACAATAACGAAATAAGTTTGATCAAAACTAGTATCTATTCTTGCACACATAAAAATTGAAAATGGGTCTTCTCTCATTTTCCTAATAGTAAGAGCTATTGTAAAACGCTTATAACAAATCAAATCCATTTTCAGAAAAGAAGGAAGATAGGCATATTTATAGTTGTATTTACTATTCAAATTAAGCTGATAATGTTAAGAGATTATAATATTTACATAACTGAGAGCAAACTAAAAAAGATAATGTTCTTCCCCATAAACGAATCATATTATTATGTTCCACTCAATAATTCAGAGGTCAATCAAGCAGTCCCTCAATTTTATTATCATTCCAACTCCTATTAGTCTCTAATGGCCGAAATTTCAAGACTGCAATTGGAAAAAAATTCTTTGCTTTAAGAGATAAATCGGCAGACTTAGGAGAAATTAATGCTTTAGGCATTGAACATTGAGCTAAAGGAAGCCTCAGACATAAACTCAGGAAAAAGCAAAAGAAAATATAGAAAAAGGAGGTCTTGGCTCTAAAAAAAATACAGGTGCAATGCTAAAGGATGCAACAGCAAATATTCCTCAAAAATTGCTTTGAATTCTCATAAGAGAAAGAAGCACTCTAAGAAATAGAAGGAGAATATGTGAATGATAGCTAAGAATGCTTTATTTATGTTTAACCATTTATACTTATAAATTAATATTAATACAAAAGATGAATTAAAGAGCAATAAATATGTCCCCTTTCTCTTAAAAAGATTTGTTCAAAGTTGAGTTGAGAGATAAAGTACAAATTAATTTCCAAATAATCTGATTTCCTCCAAATAAGAGGGAAAAAGCTTTAGCAAAGTTGCCTAAATTATTAATTATTAATGAACCGAAAGTACACTTGCACTGATACCTATTTCAATGTTATTTAATAATTTTACTCAGTTTTTTGAAGATTCCATCAAAATCTAAGTTTCTGTATGATGAAAGCTATAAGTTTAATAATTAAAATATATATTTTGGTAAAGTAAAATAAAATAAAAGAAAAACCATTCGATTATCTAATAAAATCAATATTGATTACGAAAGCATGATTTTTTTAATCCTCAACTTTTGTTAACTCAAAATCCATGAGGTTAAGATGAAAGGGAATTCACTCGATCAAACAAACTAGTAATAATTTTGGCAAATAAACTTAAACTATGAATATGGACTAATTTACCTGTGAGAACTGAGAAATGCAGCATATTTCTCCACAACTTCAAAACACGAACTTGTAATATCTAACTATCATCCAACACAATCCACAATAGTCAAAGCTTAATCTGTAAGATTCTTTATTAAATAAATTCGCGATTGCAGCGCTCGTAATAATGACCACAGTAAGTTTGATTGGTATGTTATCAGAACAATTCATCATACATTGGCATATGCCTTCCATGATAATAGAATAAAATGTCTTTGGCTATGATTCAAGCAGGCTAAATAAGCTTCAAAAAGAGAGAATGATATATCAAATCTTAATAAGAAAGCATCAACACATTTATATCAAGTTTCTTTAGAAATTGTGAGTGTATAATAATTTTGATTCAATAGAACAAATGATTTTGGACTATTATAACCTTCTTAATAAGTCTAACAATGCTGTTGCATATATGTAAAATTTTAAAGTCAAAAAAAGAAAGGAAGAAGAATTTAATTTGAAAAATAAGATTGAAGGCTAGGCTAAGGCTAAAGATATCAATCGTTACTATCGATGGCCATGAGGCATATTGATTAAATATAAAAATCAAATGTGGATGTGAATATCAAGAGTAATAGCCAAATGATAGCGTAATTGATATATCTTTAAAGCTTCCTGAAATAATATA
>JACCDV011258641.1_pt1 | contig 10142 bp, 8 predicted proteins | sample 7446131 | NCBI WGS metagenome assembly JACCDV01 (sample SAMN15323448, study PRJNA562643) | freshwater metagenome | isolation source: river surface water | place: USA:Blue River Watershed | collected 2017-08-17
CGATCCGGACGGCAAGGTGTGGGACGAGCTGGTGCCCAAGGAAAAGAACATCCTGGTGCACGAAGGCCAGGTGGTCAACAAGGGCGAGAGCATTGTGGACGGCCCGGCCGACCCGCAAGACATCCTGCGCCTGCGGGGCATGGAAGAACTGGCCCGCTCCATCGTGGACGAGGTGCAGGATGTTTACCGACTCCAGGGTGTGGAGATCAACGACAAGCACATAGAGGTGATCGTTCGCCAGATGCTGCGCCGTGTGGTCGTCGACAACGTGGGCGATTCGTCCTATATTGCTGGCGAGCAGGTCGAGCGTTCCGAGATCCTCAACACCAACGACGCGCTGCGCGCCGAAGGCAAGACCCCGGCGACCTACAGCAACGTGCTGCTGGGCATCACCAAGGCTTCGCTGTCGACCGACTCGTTCATCTCGGCGGCTTCCTTCCAGGAAACCACCCGCGTGCTGACCGAAGCGGCGATCATGGGCAAGAAGGACGAGCTGCGCGGTCTGAAGGAAAACGTGATCGTGGGCCGTCTGATTCCAGCCGGTACTGGCATGGCCTTCCATGATGCGCGCCGCGTCAAGGAGCGCATGGACGACGAAGAGCGCCGTGCGATTGCCGAAGCCGATGCGGCTGCTCTGGCGGCCGACCAGGCCGAGGCCAGCGACGCTGCCGAGTGATCGGACGCCAGCTGTTCTGACGACAACCCCGGCGGTCTTGGACCGGCCGGGGTTTTTTTTCGACGCTGGGTTACCATCTGGCACAAACTTCAAGGAGTCGGCCATGTCGGTGTTTGGGTGGGTGGTGCTGGCCGTGCTGGCGGTCGTGTTCTTTTGGACGGTGGGCGCGTACAACCGCCTGATGCGCTTGCGCAATCAGGTGGCCAATGGCTTTGGCCAGATCGACGTGCAACTCAAACGCCGCTACGACCTGATTCCAAACCTGGTCGAGGTGGCCCGCAAGTACATGCAACACGAGTCGCAAACGCTGGAGGCGGTGATTGCGGCGCGCAACCAGGCACGCAGCGCAGAGCAGGGCGCCGCCGCCAACCCGCTGAATGCGGGTGCCCTGGGCGCGCTGGCGGGCGCCGAGCAGTTGCTGGGGGGCGCATTGGGGCGGCTGTTTGCGGTGGTGGAGGACTACCCCGAACTCAAGGCAGACCAGACGTTGCGCGAGCTCCACGAGGAATTGACCCACACCGAAAACCGGGTCGGCTTTGCGCGCCAGGCCTACAACGATCTGGTGCTGGAGTTCAACGATGCCGCTCTGCATTTCCCCACCATCATCGTGGCGCGGTTGCTGGGTTTTGCACCGCTGGAGGTGCTGGCCGCCACGCAAAGCGAGCAAGAGCGCCAGGCCCCCAAAGTCCAGTTCTGACGTTCTCCGCCGATGCGTTTCTTTCAGTTCCAGCGCGACGCGCGCGGGCAAACCCGCCGTTTGCTGCTGTGGTTTGCGCTGATGGTTCTCGCCCTCGTATTGGCCATCAACGCTGTGATGGCGCTGGCCTGGTGGTTGACGGTGGGCGGCAGCCTGGGGTTTCCGCGCCACTACTTTGCCGTCAACACCGGGGTGACGTTGTTGTTTGTGCTCGGGGGTTGGTGGGTCGAGACCTCGGCCTTGGTGGGTGGTGGGGTCAGGTTGGCGCAGCGCTTGGGCGCGCGCGAGGTGCGCCCATCGTCCCATGCGGATGAACAGCGTTACGCCAATGTGGTGCAGGAGCTCGCCATCGCGGCCGGTATGCAACCGCCACAGGCGATGGTGTTGCCACGGGAATATTCCATCAACGCGTTTGCCACCGGCTGGGACGCCGAAGACGCTGTGGTGGCCGTGACCCAGGGCGCTCTGGACCACCTGACGCGCGAAGAGCTGCAGGGCATGGTGGCGCACGAATTAAGCCATGTCCGTGAGGGCGATACCCGCCTGAACATGCGGCTGGCCGGCATGGTGTTTGGTCTGGAAATGATTTACCGTCTGGGCCAGGCATTGACCGCGCCGAACGAACAAGGCAAGCGCCACATCGGTTTTTTGCTCGGATTGGCCGTGATGGGCGCGGGGTGGCTGGGTTGGCTGGCGGGTCACGCGCTCCAGGCTGCGGTGTCGCGCCAACGCGAATGGTTGGCTGATGCGCGAGCTGTGCAGTGGACCCGCAACCGCGAGGGCCTGGGCCGGGTGCTGCGCAAGGTGCTGGGCCAGGCCACGCTGGTGGCGTCGCCCACCACCGTCCAGCAACCCTTGGTGCAGCACATGCTGCTGGTGTCTGGAGAAACCGGGCGCTTGGGGCGCTGGTTCGATGCGCACCCGCCGCTGGTGCAACGCATTGAGCGGATTTACGGCGGTCGCATGCCGGCGTTGCGCCCGGATGCTGGGCGCGAACCTGACCAGAAAGTTTGAATGACAGACGGTGTCACCCTGGCCGAACAACTGTCGGCCACCGCAGCCGTGGTTCACAGTGTGACCACGCAAGGCCGATCTTTGACCGAGGCGCTGAACCGTGTGCCAACCCACCTCAGGGCTGGCGTGCAGGCCTTGGCCTTTCACGCGCTGCGTCACTGGGGCGAGGCCACGGTGTTGACAGGTTTGCTGGCGGAGCGCCCGCCCAAACCGCAAGTGGGCGCCCTGCTGGGCCTGGCCTTGACCTTGCTCCGCCCAGAAAACGACGAACCCATGGAAGGTGCGCCGGCATACCCGGCCCACACGGTCGTGGACCAAGCTGTCGCCGCATTGGATCGCCTGCGGGAGGGCGGGGGTGCTCAAGGCTTCGTCAATGCGTGTCTGCGCCGCTATCTGCGCGAGCAGGCTGCCTTGCATACCCAGGCGCAAGCGAACGCAGAGGCCCAGTGGAATCACCCGTTCTGGTGGATCAAACGGCTGAGGCGCGATCATCCATTGCACTGGCAGCAGATTCTGTGGGCCAACCAGCGCCCGGCACCGATGGTGCTGCGTGTGAACCGTCGCAAACAGCCGCGAGATGCCTATCTCGCCCAGCTGGCGCTGAAGGGTCTGCATGCCACGCCGTTGGGCGACGACGGGCTGGTGCTGGCGCAACCTTGCCCGGTGGAGCGTCTGCCGGGTTGGGGGGAAGGCTGTGTCTCGGTCCAGGATGGTGCTGCGCAATGGGCTGCCCCGTTGTTGCTGGATAGTGTCGAACTACCTTCAGGCGCTCGCGTGCTGGATGCCTGCGCAGCGCCTGGCGGCAAAACCGCGCACCTGCTGGAGCGGGCCGATCTGGAGGTCTGGGCATTGGAACTCGATGGACGCCGGGCGCCACGCATCCACGACAACCTGAAGCGACTGGGCTTGTCCGCACGGGTGGTGACCGCCGATGCCGGCAACCCGCAGGCCTGGTGGGATGGGCAACCGTTTGACGCCATCTTGCTCGATGCACCGTGTACCGCGTCCGGCATCGTGCGCCGCCACCCCGACGTGCGCTGGTTGCGCCGCCCGACCGACATCGACCAATTGGCCGAGACGCAACGCCGTCTGCTGGATGCCTTGTGGCCGCTGTTGCGCCCCGGCGGGCGGTTGCTGTACGCCACCTGCTCGGTGTTTCGGGCCGAAGGCGACGGGCAGATGGATGCCTTTGCTGCAAGGCACCCCGATGCAGAACGGCTGGATGCCCCCGGGCATGTGTTGCCTGGACGTTGTGACCAGGCCGCAGGCACGATGGACGACAATGTGGCCCGTGGATTCGATGGCTTTTACTACGCCCTCTGGCGCAAAACCCAACCCTGACACGCCCTGGCGGCGATGGTCGTCGCATGGGCGTGCATGGTGCCTGGCGTGGTGGGTGGCGCTCTGCCTGTGGGTGGGTGGCGCCGGTTGGGCGCAGGCCGATGGTGCGTCCACGGTGTCCCTGGCGCGCACGCCCGATGGCCTCTACCTGTCGGCCAGGGTGCCACTGACGCTAACAACCGAGCTGGAAGAGGTGATGCTGCGCGGCGTCCCTTTGCACTTTGTGTGGCAGGCAGACCTGCGACGCACCCGTTGGTATTGGGCAGACCAGAAGCTGGGCAGTTCATCGCGTGTGGTACGTGTGGCATACCAGCCCCTGACGCGACGCTGGCGGGTCAGCCAGGCGCCGGGGCCTTTGAGCGAGCAGGGCTTGGTCAACGCCCTGCACCAGAACCTTGACAGCCTGGAGGACGCCTTGGTCGCCGCCAGCCGGATCACCCGCTGGCGGGTGGCAGGCGATGCCGACTTGGCCAGCACCAACCCCGACCGTTTGGATGTGCAGTTCCGGCTCGAATCCGGGTTGCTGCCCCGTTTGTTCCAGATCGGCAGTGGGGCCGAATCGGGGCTGTCCTTCAAGCAAACATTGGTCGTGCCCACCACAGCATCTCCTGCAGAGGAGTCGGGGTCATGAGCGCGACCCGCACCGGCCTGTCGGTCAGCGCCTCCGGCCGCCGCTGGCTGATCGGCCTGGGCCTGGTGTTCATGTGTGGCATGGCCCTGGTGCTGTTTTTTTTGCTCGCGCTGGCCACCGATCACCGCACCTTTCAGACCCAGGACTACACCAGCCTGTTGCTGCTGAATGTGGGTGTGGCTGCCGTGCTCGCTCTGGTGCTGTTGTGGCTCGCGGCGCGTCTGTTGATCCGCTTGCGGCGCAAGCGTTTCGGCAGCCGCCTGCTTTTGAAACTGGCCGCCATTTTTGCGGTGGTGGGTTTCCTGCCGGGGTTGATCATCTACACCGTGTCTTACCAGTTCGTATCGCGCTCGATCGAAACCTGGTTTGACGTGCGGGTGGAGAGCGCGCTCGCCGCAGGCTTGAGCCTGGGACGCACCACGCTGGACACGCTGAGCAGCGACCTGGGCGCCAAGACCCGTTCTGCCGCCACCACGCTGTCAAATGCGAGCGATGTGCAAGCTGCGCTGGCGCTGGAGCGCATTCGGGAACAGTTGCAGGCCACCGATGTGATTTTGTGGAGCAGCGCTGGCCAGGCGCTCGCCAGTGCAGGCGAGTCCCGCTTCCGGTTGACCCCTGACCGTCCAGCTGCAGCGTTGTTGCGCCAGGTGCGTGCCGAGCGTTCGGTCGTCTGGATCGAAGGCCTGGAGGAACTCGAGGGCCTGAGCGATCCTCGCCAGGTGATGGAGTTGCCGCAGAACCAGCTGCCCCGCATCAGGTCGCTGGCGTTGGTGACCGTTTCCAGCTTCGGATTGGGCAGCGAAGTTCGTTTCCTGCAGGTGCAGGCGCCATTGCCGGCCGCCCTGGTGGCCGACGCCCTGGCTGTTCAGGTGGCCAACCGCGAGTATCAGGAACGCGCCATAGCCCGTGGCGGGTTGCGCAGCATGTACATCGGTACGCTGACGCTGGCGCTGTTCCTCTCGGTCTTTGGCGCCGTGCTGCTGGCCGTGCTGCTGGGCAACCAGCTGGTACGGCCATTGCTGGTGCTGGCCGAGGGCATGCGCGATGTGGCGCGCGGTGACTTGACACCCAAAATCTCGTTGCCCGCGCGCGACGAACTCGGTGGTCTGACCCGCACCTTTGCGCACATGACGCAGGAACTGGCCGAGGCCCGCCAGGCGGTGCAGCAGAGCATGAGTCAGGTGGACGCAGCCCGTGCGGGCTTGCAGACCCTGCTGGACAACCTGACCGCGGGTGTCGTGGTGCTGGATGCCTCGCAACGCATCCTCAGTGCCAACCCGGGAGCTACCCGCGTGTTGCGTGCCCCGCTGGCCGCCCACTTGGGGGCGCCCTTGCACACGTTGCCGGGGCTGGACGCCTTCGGTGGCTGGGTGCAACAGCAGTTTGAGCGCTTCATGGCCGATCCGGCACACCACGACGGTGGTCACTGGCAGCAGTCGTTCGAGTTGCAACCTTCGACCTCCGCAGCTGGCATGTCCATGCAGGGAGTGACCTTGATTGCTCGGGGCGCTCTGTTGCCCAACGGCGAATGGTTGCTGGTGTTCGACGACGTGTCAGACATCATTTCCGCCCAGCGGGCCCAGGCCTGGGGCGAGGTTGCGCGGCGCCTGGCGCACGAAATCAAGAATCCACTCACGCCCATCCAGTTGTCGGCCGAACGCCTGGAAATGAAGCTGGCCCAGAAGCTGGAGGGGGCCGAGCTCGCGGTGCTCACCAAATCGGTCAAAACCATCGTGGATCAGGTCGACGCCATGAAGCGACTGGTCAACGAGTTCCGCGACTATGCCCGGTTGCCGGCGGCCCAGTTGCAGGCGGTGGACTTGAATGCGCTGGTGACCGACATCGTGGCCCTGTACGACGCCGCCGAGGTGCCAGTGGTGCTGGAGCTGGAGGCGGGTTGCCCACCGGCCATGGCCGACCCGCAGCAGGTGCGCCAGATGGTGCACAACCTGGTGCAAAACGCGCAGGATGCCACCCCTGCCGGCGCTGGGGCGGTGATCTTGCGCACGCGCCTTGCCGACAACGGGCGCTGGGTGCGCCTGCTGGTGCTAGACAGTGGCCCAGGATTTGCTGAGTCGATTTTGAAGCGGGCGTTCGAGCCCTATGTCACCTCCAAAGCCAAAGGCACTGGGCTCGGGTTGGCGGTGGTCAAGAAAATCATGGATGAGCACGGTGGGCGCGTCGACATCTCGCACCGCATGGACGGTGAGGAGGTGCGTGGCGCGCAAGTCTCGCTATCATTCAGGGTTGCAAATTTGCAACAGCATTGAGCAGTGCACGGAAGGCGTAACGGCGGGCCATGGCAAACATACTGGTGGTTGATGACGAGTTGGGCATCCGGGACCTCTTGTTCGAAATCTTGAACGATGAGGGACATGCCGTCGAGCTGGCGGAAAACGCCGCGCGCGCCCGTGAACTGCGGGCCGGCTACCGCCCCGACTTGGTGCTGCTGGACATCTGGATGCCCGACACCGATGGCGTGACCCTGCTCAAGGAGTGGGCCTCTGGCGGGTTGCTGACCATGCCGGTGATCATGATGAGCGGGCACGCCACGATCGACACGGCGGTGGAAGCGACCCGGATTGGCGCGATGGCGTTTCTAGAGAAGCCCATCACCTTGCAAAAGCTGTTGCAGGCGGTGGAAAAGGGTTTGAACAAGCCGGCGCCGCGTGTGCCCACCGCCTTGCAAACCAAGGCCGTGCCGGTGGCAGGCGGTGCCTTGGCAGATGCGGCGGCCACACCACCAGCCACCGCGGAAGAGGCTGAGGTTGACCCATCGGTGCAGCCGTTCGACCTGGACGTGCCCCTGCGCGATGCCCGCGATGCGTTCGAGAAGGCGTACTTTGAATTCCACCTGCTCAACGAGAATGGCTCCATGACCCGCGTGGCCGAGAAGACCGGCCTGGAGCGCACCCACTTGTACCGCAAGCTCAAGCAACTGGGGGTGGACCTTTCAAAGGCCAAGCGGGCTGGAGGCTAAAAAACTGTGTTATATTATTGGTCTTGGCCCGGTAGCTCAGTTGGTAGAGCAGCGGATTGAAAATCCGCGTGTCGATGGTTCGATTCCGTCCCAGGCCACCAAACAAAACAAGGACTTAGCGCAGAAATGCTCTAAGTCCTTTTTCTTTGCTCAGCCCATCACCCGCTGTACGGTCCACACGGTTCCTACCGCCACGATGGCGATGGAGCCGCCGATCACCACCACCCACCGGTAGAAAGCGGTGTGGCGCAACCACCATGCCAATGGGAAGAACGCCAGCACGATCGCCAGCTGGCCGAGTTCAACCCCGAGGTTGAAGCCGCCCAGTGCAACGGCCAGCTCGCGAGCCGGCAGGCCGACGTCCAGCAGCACGTTGGCAAATCCGAAGCCATGGATCAGGCCGAACACAAAAGCCAGTCGCCAGCGCCGTACCGACCACCAGCCCAGCAGGTTGTTGATCGCGGCCAAGACCACCGATATCGCGATCACGGGTTCGATGAAACTGGCCGGCGGTTCCACCCACTGCAATACCGACAAACTCAGTGTGATCGAGTGCGCCACGGTGAATGCGGTGACGACCGCCAGAACATCCATGAGCGCGGGGCGCAACCATGGTTCAGCAGCCCAGCGCGTGACCCTGCAGCGTGCTGGCACCAATGGTGCCAGTACCAGCAGACTCAGCAAAAACAGGATGTGGTCGATCCCAATCCAAATGTGCCAGACCCCTTCAAAGATGTACCGCTTCAACACGTCCACCACGGACGGATTGACCGTTGCAAGTGAAGCGATGGGTTGCTCGGGGCTCAGGATGGCGCTGGTCTGAACCTGCGGCAGATCGATGCGCAGCAACGCACGGTGAAGGTTGTCGCGGTCAAACAGCAATGAATAAGTCAATTGCAGTTCCTGCCCATTGGCCACCGCTTCGGGTGGGCACGCCAACCGCCATTCAGTGCTGAGGTAAATGCCATCAGCCAGCTCGCTGGCCTGCACATCTGCAGCGCTCAGGTCGCAGGTGGCTGCGTCATTGCCTACGCGCAGTCCTTGCAACAGCCAGGTCTCCACTTCCGCTTTGCGCGCGACCACTTCGCCCCACACCAGCTGGCCATCGCGGTCTGCATCCAGGTCAAACACCACATCGACATCGCGCAAATGCACATCTGCCCGCAGCAGCCGCGCCCCATTCTCCTCTGTCAGCAGCAGATAGCTGTTGCTGCTGGAGTGAGCCCAAGCGGCGTTGGTGCCCGCCAGCAGCAGGGCGAACAACACCGTATGCCAGGTCCGCCAAAAAATGCTGTTCATGCGCAGATCGCTTTCAGGAACGGCCCAGGGCGGCCTTGAGTTGCTGGGCCAGGCTTGTCAGCGCAGGTTCTTGATAGCCGGTGCGAGCCATCCAGTCGAGCACGGGCTCGGCGGCTTTCGGCTGCTTCAGTTTCAGCGCCGCTTCGGCCAGCAGCACCGCATCGGGGGGCTCGTTCTGGCTGGCCCAGTTGGCCACTGCCAGCGCCAGCCCGGCGGCGGGGTCGTGGCCATAACGAATCAGGTAAATCATGCGGGGTCGTTCAATCAGCGTTTCCCCCCGGTCCACCTGGCTGGCCATCCGCTGGTTCACCATCGTGGCCAAACGCGCCGTGTCGCCGTCGCCCAGTCCTCGACTGGCCAGCAGCCACTGCACCAGCAAGGCATCGCTGGGCGTTGCCTGGGTGTTCGGGCCGACGGCCAGTCGTTTGGCTTCTGCAAATTGGCCCCGCTCGTTCAACAGCTCGACCAGCGCCAGGCGCACGCTGTGCGCACGCGGTTGCCGGTTCAGGTGCGCTTCCCACGCCGCAATGGCTCGTGCAGGTTGGCCGGCCACCCGCCAGGCCTCACCCAAGTGAAAGCGCAGCCAGTCTTGCGAGCCGCTGTCCTGGAATTCCGGGCGTTGAACGGTCCTTTCCAGCAGCGCGGCTGCCTGGGCTGCCTTGCCGCTGCGGTACATCAGCACGGCCTCGCAGGCTTCGCCTTCGCCGGTGCCAAATCGCTCCCGCATCGTTGCGCAGTCTTGACGGGCCGCGGCCATGTCTGACAGCAAAAGATGGATCACAAAGCGCCACGACCAGAAGGCGGAGCGTTGCCCATCCAGGGCGATCGCCGCGCTGAAATCGGCCAATCCACCGCCAAAGTCGTGGAAACCTTGACGCACCAAGCCGCGTACAAAGTGGCCATCGGCGGGCAGTTCAGCGGCATTCCACCATGGCAGCATGGCCGCTTTGGCGGCACCAAACCAGCGCAGGTCGCCTTCGTTCAGCCCCACCTGGAAGGCCGTGCGTGCGTAGCGGATCGCCAGTTGCATGTCCTTCGGGTCTCGCCTCCAGTCACGCTCGGCCTCCCGCAGCGTGCTGTTGCCAGCGCCAATGGCGTGTACCGACACTGGCAGCACCACTTGATCGGCGGCGGGCGTGAAGCGCGTCTGCGCGATCGCCGTGCCGCACGCGAGCACCCACAGCAAAGTCACCGCGACGCCGTTGCGCAAAAGTTGAGCACAGGCCAGGAAATCGCCCTGGGGCTTTGATGTTTTCATGGGTGACGTTATCCTACGCAAGTGCCGATCGGTTTCGGTGCATTGTGCGTCGATTCACGCATGCTTGTTTCATTGAGGTCCATCATGAAATTTTTGATCGCTGCAATCGCTTCTGCATTCATGTTCGCATCCATGCCCGCCGCAGCAGGTAGCCATGGCGGTGGCAAGATGGAGGACTGCTCCAAGAAAGAAAACGCCGAAAAGCCTGAGTGCAAGAAGAAGTGATTCGGCGCTTCTGACGAACAA
>JACCDV010162421.1_pt1 | contig 10140 bp, 4 predicted proteins | sample 7446131 | NCBI WGS metagenome assembly JACCDV01 (sample SAMN15323448, study PRJNA562643) | freshwater metagenome | isolation source: river surface water | place: USA:Blue River Watershed | collected 2017-08-17
CCCCAACCCCAACCCCAACCCCATGCTTTGATAGTGAAATATGATATTGATGGATGGATGTATTGATAAATGATATGCGAATCACCTTATTATTGAAAATCAATAATAGTCCTTATCTTAGAAGTACAGGCATTGCACCAGCTCCTAGCACTAGCTGAATTAGTAATATCGGCTAAGTTTGAAAGTCTTGCGGTTTAGCACTCGTACGTCACTTTACTTCTTCAGCTTATCAAGATACTTCTACAGTGAAAGCAGCTAAGAATCTTCACCTCCCGTATAGGGCAGAATAGGAATGCCGTTATCTCTTTGGTAGAGATAGGAGATGGGTGAGTTGTCAACGATTACCATTTGAGATAAGGGCCTATTGATGATGCTGAGGTCTTTGGCGTAAACCCTATCCTGTAAGCGAACGCAGTGCTCCCTATAAAGTCTATGCTGGATCAATTTATGCTCAAAGTCAATCTAGTCTAATATTGTGTCTGCGTATGAGCGGGCACTAGCTGTAAAGCAAATTATTTAGAAGTGCTGGGCTGCACGCTTTAAAAAGCTGAGAGCGTAGGGCCGGATTGACACATAACCTTTTTCTTCACTTCCATCTCCTGATATATCCACTTATAAATCGTCGGGACTGTTTCTCTCGAAATCGCAGTGGAATAGTGTTTCGTCTAGGTCAATGACGAGAGTTTTTTTGTTGGCGTATTAAGGAGATTGTTGAAGGAATAGTTTTTGCCTTGGGATGATGGTTTCGTTGGGGAGGAATTATTGCTTACAGGACTTGAGGGCTTATAGGGATATCTGTAAATGTTAGAGGGCTCGTTAATTGAAGCCGATGACTCCCTTGGCCACCTATGACAGGTAGTACTGCTTTATTTTGTTGGCCCACACTATCTTCTCCTTGCTCTTTATCAGCCCAATCAACTTCTTTTGGCTCTCAATGTTCATCGTACTCTCCTCAATCTTCTCCCATAAATTATCCCCGTTCGATCCTGGCATCACCTCACTCAGCTATAACTGGAATAGCTCTTTCTAAGACTCCTTATTCTGAAGGAACCTCTTAGCTTTTTTGAGTTTAAGCTCCAGATCTTGGAGAGTGGATCTAAGATTAGAAGAAATATTTTAAGGATTTGGTTAGTTGACCTTTTTAGCTGGTTTAGGAGCTAATGATTAGCGGAAGTTGAGGGTGGCAATATCGCTGGAACGAAATGTCTTGGGAGATTAGTAAGTGATTCCGATTGATTTACGTCCGATTTCGAGTTGAGGGTAGGGAGTAGACTGCCTGTAGGCTTATTCACTCGCCTACACTGCCTTATTCCTGCGGTGCTTTTTTACTTGCTCGTTCATCATCATCAAATAATATTATGAACTTAGAGTTAACCACCGGGAAATAATAAAATATAAATGCTTTATATAAATGTGCGCTACGAGAGCCCTTTTTGATTGGTTAAAATTATTATAATTTGAAAATGAGATAAAGTAAGATGAACAGAAAGCCAATAATTAACCTATTTGAATTTGCAAATAAGAACCTTAATAAAAATTTATAGGCATAGAAAAAGATGCCTTTTAAAGAGCCTACATTAAAGTCTTCATCTTCTAAGTCTCAGTGGACATATGGCTTAGATACTCTTATTCATTTTAATGATAGTGTCAATTTGAGCTCTATTAAATCGCATTAATCTTATCCTTCCAAGTCTAGTAATGGAGAAGCAATAAGCCGATATGAATTACTGATCACTCAAGCCAAGTAACAAGCATAAAAGATGAAGAATCGCAGAATCGATGCATAAATGGAGTGGAAAAATTTAAAGCAGAAATACAAAGAGCAAGATGAGGATAGGAGTATGGATGAGAGTGAAGTAAATCCTTATGATTTAGATTCATCTCAATACCCAACAATCAATTAGTACAAATATAAAAAAATTCACATTGAGGACAAATTTATAGAGTAAATACGGCAACAAATAGTAGAGAGTAATGTAAGGAAGCTAACTCTAGTGATTAAAAGAGTGTTTTTCACCAATATATTAAGGGATATCAAGATCATTGTCTAAATGAAAAACTTATCCCTCTTAATAAATAATAATAAATTGAAATAGGCATTTACATGTTGGAAAGAGTTTGCTGATTATAGTTTGTAGAGGAAAATGATAAGGACTGCGATTGTAGCCCGCATTAAATAGAGAAGAGCATAAAAAGATGAGGATTAGTATATTAAAAGTCTAATCTAATGACTGATATTAATCTATGTTTTATAAATCATATGGCTTTATCAACATTTGAACGTAATGCCTCCAAAACCAGCCCACCCTTATTAGTGGTAAATCCTCAAAGCCGTAGGAATTACTAGCCCAATGCTCATCAGGCACAGCAATAGGATAACCAAGTAAATGAGCCGATTTACATATACTTTGTTCATTTTCTAAAGGATTCGATACAAAAGCACAGTTGTCACTCCTCCAATGGTGCAGCAAACGCCCAGCATCCAAATACTCTCGAACACTCTTACTTCTCCATTCAGATAGTACTCCACCAAGGAAGCACTTCCTGTGAATAAGATTTGATAGCCTGAAGTCGCACTAGCAGAGACAGATGCGATGGGGAAAGACAGCAAGACCATCATAATACATGTGCCACATCCCATCCCTAAAATACCTTGAATGAGTCCCGCTGCAAACCCTCCTGAGGAGATGAATAAAAATTACCGATACTGGTCCAGATAAATCTATTGACTTATTTATAGTTATCTGTACTTACTAAAGATTAGCTTCATTTCGGCAAAACAAAAACTTAGATAAATTAATGTAACTCCCAATAACCCTAGAATGCCAGCACCAAATTACACTGAGCACTTAGATAATTTGAAAAACGAGAGTTTCCCTTGCGCTAAGAGCGATAAGAACTAAAACACCAGGAATACGATGACTGTGAAGAGAATCTACGGTAAATGCAGTGATTTTTCATACAACAGTAATTTTTGCTTTTAATTGCCGGGTATTAAAGCTTAATTCGAAGACAATAGTGATTTTTATGACTCTATCGTGCTCTATGGATTGGAGCTCTATCGGCAGTTTGCTCTAATTTTGCTAAAGAAGCTGTATGCGAAAGACATAAATACAAGTACCAGCAAAGCTAGTTGAGCCCCTTTAGGCATCAAAGTTTGACCCAAAGCTCCCACTGTAGAACCCAGCAAACTGCAGGGAATTATTATCAACAGCAGCTTATAGTTGACAAGCGAGCTTATCTTATTGGGATGCTTTTTCATGATGATTGAGATGAAGTTGGGTATTGCAGTTCCCACCACGAAGGCCTGTGCGAGACCAGTCGCCTCGTCAAGCTAGTATCTCAAAAGCATTATGAGAATTAATACTTTGAAGATACCCATGGAGCATCCTGAAATGTTGCAGAAGGCCGATGCCAACCCAGCGAAAGCATACACGATAATGGAATAAGTAGAGAGAGGGAATATGTCATCGTGAACACATCTCTGGTTTTGGCAATGATACATGAACTAGCAATCGGTTGAGAAGGTGCATAATTACTCCTGCATTGGAGAGTTGATGCAATTATGTATACAATAAAAATGAAATATTTACTCTAATTAAATAGTACGAACAAATCAACTCCTTACTTTGCGATGCTCCTCCTTGAGCTCTACTGCATTCACTATTTCTGACACTATGGTTCCTGAATAGCATTTTTCTTGGCTTTAGAGAGAGCGGTAAATATTTTGGAGTGACCTTTTTATCTTTTCCCAGTGAAACTGATAAGGTTCACTTGAGATATTTAGCCCCATAAGAAATTGCTAAAATATTGTTAAGAAGGCCTCATCCCTCGTATAGCGATCAAATTATTCTATGAGGGGGCTACTAGCAAATACTTAGACATGAGAAAGGAGGGTAAAGACTTTGGACACTGATTTTGTACTGAAATCGGTAAGATTGAGCTGTCTGGGTACTTTATTGAAAGCTTATTGAACCCAAAATGGCGTTCTGGATGCGGGTTACTTCATTTTCACTAATCTTTTTTCGTTCAAAAAATGTAAGTAGTAACTTTCTTGCCTGTCTTACTCTTGCCTTAGAATAGCAATGTGTCTGAAATGAAGTCCACTCTCACTTTATGAAAACCTAGCTAGTTTTTTTTCCGAAAGTATTTCTGTTAGCAAATGGTTAAAATCACAAAGACTTGATTAGTCTAAATATTTTTGTATTTTCCTAATAATGACCATTTAGACTATAAAGCCAATTGGATTAAACTTATGCTCCTTTGAATTGACTCGAGCAAGTAGGCCGAGTAGTAGTTTGTGCTTGGAGTGTTCGAGACCCTTGAGTACTGTGAGTTCCAAGGTGGGCTATAGATAAAAGAGGACATGGTCAACTTGAAACTAGCCTCTATCGTTGAAAGCCAGCATTACTAGCCGAGATAGAATCATCCCCTAAATAAACTAAATTCCACTTTCAATCGCCTCCTCTATGTTCTTGCTTAAACTCAGGTAAAGGAGGATTGTTATTTGTCTATAATTTTAGGCATTGCCCATATACTCTCCCCACAACTCACTGTACAAACTACGGAACTCTTTGGAGTTGAGGGAAGTGGTGGTAAGAACATTGAGAATAGAGTCGCGAGGGAAGTGGGGTTGTGACTGTAGGTTGGTGAGTAGGAGGCGAAGGTTGGATTAGCACTTGCTCATGTTTAAAAAATAAAGTGGGGTTAGTCATCATAATATAAACGATTTGATTTACTAATGAACTAGGGTGATAATGTTGAAGTATAAATCGAATGCCCCATTTCAAGGAGCATCATTAGTAAAAAATGCTTCTCCATCTCTAAAAACAGGCCCCTAGCTGACCTTCGATAACTCATTATATCAGTGTTTGAGCTATAAGCGTTCCTGGGGTAACTTCGGTTCTACAGTGGGAGGCGGCAGATCGAGAGGGTGCGAGATATCGAGGGGAGTGTGGAGAGGAGATACAGCGTGAAGGTGGAGCTGTAGTTTTGGGGAGGGTGATGATTGAACAATATTTAATATATATTGGTAAAGAGGTTAGATCGTATAACTCGCGCGAACTATCACCGAGGCGCAAAATATAATGTCTCGTAGAAACCACCAACAAATACACGACTCCTCCGAAGAGGCAGAGGAGGTGCACGACCAACTCGAACTTCCTCACCCCTCCCACCCCAGCGAAGACTAAGGCTAAGATCTCCTCTAAGACCTAGAGAGAGATTATCAGCCCATTTAAGTAATTAAACTTAGAAGAAGAAACTGGATCGGTATGAGGACGAAGGAGTGGACGACGAGGACTACGAATTCAACCCCGAGGCGCGGAGGGGAGCGGAGAGAGAACTCTAGAAGAGGGATCGGGAATATTTTGAAGATGTTGAAGTAGAACAATATATGGAGGACATGGATTAATCAGCATAAGGCACCAACAGGAATCAATACTATATTATGGATGATGACTTCGATGAGGCCAAGGATGCTCACTACATTGACGCAGAGGAGCAGAAGGGACGCTTCCAATCCTGGGTCAACCTCTAGGCAGTCCGCAAATATATCCGACACTACTTTACTAAATTCATCACTCAGTACAGCTAAGAGGGGAAGGCAGTGTATTTGCCTCGGATAAAAGATATGGTGTTGGAGAATAAGCAGTCTCTAATCGTCGACTATGCCCATTTCAGAAATGCTAATAACATAATGGCTGGTTGGTTAGCCTTTCATCCCGCCAAATTCATACCCGAAATCAATGCTGCTCTATTTGCCGTCGTATGCAGAATGTATCCTAACTATCAGCAGGCTCAGGAGTGCTTTGTTAGGATCCATCGCCTTCCTACGGCAGATAAAATCCGAGAGCTATCCTACAGTCATTTAAGCCAGCTCATCCAAAGTACGCTTATGGTTATTTAGTCAGCGGGATGGTGACTTCTCGAAGTGAAGTGCTCAACCAGCTGATTAAGGTGTCGTTCAAGTGCTATCAGTGCGGCTATGTGAAGGGGCCATACCATTTGATAAACAATCAAAAGCCTACATTTGAACGATGCTTTTCCTGCCAGTCAAGAGGGCCCTATGTGCCTTGCCGCATCAAGTCCATCTATCGTAATTTCCAAATGATCACTATCCAGTAGTCCCCATCGAGCGTGCCTCCTGGGAGGATCCCAAGGAGCAAATAGGCTATTTTGTGTGGAGATATAATTGATGTGGTGAAGCCTGGGGACTAAGTGGAGCTGGTTGGCATTTTCAAGACCAGGTACGATAGCCGCCTCAACATCAAGCAGGGATTTCCCGTCCTCTCTACATTCATCTAAGCCAACTCTATTCGCCTCTGTGATGAGATCAGCTAGTTTGCCAAAATAGACTCATAAAAATTTTAATAACTCCCCAAACTCAAAAACTTTTAGGCCTTATTTTATAATTCAATCGCTCCCTCAATATTTGGACATCAACGCATAAAAAAATCATTGAGTGTGGCTATGTTCGGAGGAGTAAGAAAATATCAGGAGAACCATCGAATGAGGGGAGATATTAATGTGCTACTGCTAGGCGACCCAGGGATAGCTAAGAGCCAGTTCCTTAAGAGCATTCAAAAAGTATTCCCTCGCTGCATTTACACGACAGGGAAAGGAGCCTCTGCAGTGGGATTAACTGCATGCGTCAAACAGGACAGCCAAACTGGCGAGTGGAGGCTTGAGGCAGGTGCCTTAGTGCTTGCTGATAAGGGAATATGCCTCATTGACGAGTTCGATAAGATGAGCGAAGCAGACCGCACTTCAATTCACGAGGCAATGGAGCAGCAGACAATCTCCATTTCTAAGGCAGGCATCGTAGCCAGTCTGAATGCGAGGTGCTCTGTAATTGCTGCGGCCAACCCGTATGGAGGGAGGTACAACTAGAGTCTTTCGTTTAGCGACAACGTCAACCTGACCGCTCCTATTTTATCGCGATTCGACCTGGTCAACGTCATAAAGGATACGTTCAACTAGTAGATTGACAGCAGGCTCAGCAGGTTTGTGGTAAATTAGCACATGATGAGCCATCCTTATTTCAAATAGTACAGTGGCAATAAGGAGAAGCTCGAGAATGAAGAGAATGAACAAAAGAAACTCGATTACTCCCTCGACTTCATCAAGCAGTACATCAAGTACGCACGAGATAAATACAATCCCACCTTCACGGCGAGGAGCTCCACCATCGTACAGAAGTTCTATGAAAAACTAAGAAAGCATTCTGAAGAGTGTGGGGGGATCAATATTGTTGCCCGCCACCTAGAGTCAATGGTGAGAATTTGCTAAGGTACGCTTAACATAACATAGCCCATGCCCGCATGCACCTACGCCAAAGCACCAACTAAGCTGATGCAAACTTCGCTGTCTCCATGATGCTCTAATCCTTCATCGAAACTCAAAAATACTCTGTTGCGGAGAAGATGCGCAAGCAATTCAAGCAGTACCTCTAAGTTAAAAAGGAATAGATATGATCATTTTATTTTCTCAATGACTCATTATATCAATATGCATAATCACTATATTACTCCTTTATTTTTGTGAGGGCGCCCTCTCTTTTTAATTGAATGAGTTTTCTAAGGCAAGGGTGCTGATGGGTTTTTGGAAGCAAACTGACCTTTGTTGTTGCGCGGGATGCGATTGGCTATCTATAGTCTTTTCTAATATCGGGAGATGCTTTCGAGGTAGTTCCAAATCTATTTGTGGTCCTTCTGCATGGCGATCATCCTTTACCACTCCTTCTCAGTCACATACTTTACCTATTTTATTGCCATTACCCCCACTTCTTATATGTGATGGTCTACCTCCTCATAGTACAGTGGCTGCATAACTGCATCCCCTTATTCCAATAGATCCATCTCACTTTATCCTTTGTTTATGGCCTTGCTTGGCTAGCTCACATTCAGATACTCCTTAAATACTTTTTTGCTTTATCTTCCCTTCTTTGTAGGTTGCTGCTAAGAAGATTACTTCATAGTGAGTGTTAATATTGGTCTAAAACTATTATATAAGTGAATTCATCAAACATACTTAAATTTTGTATCACTAAGCATTAGCTCAATTTGCATCGCAACGAGGGCCAATAGCATTTGCTAGTAACATGTATTATTCTGATGCTTCATTAAATATGAGCCCAACAAAAGCTCCAAGTGTCAACCCCAGTAGAATGAATACCCCGATGCGAATCGTCTTGGTCTTACAAGTTTGTTCTTCTTCCTTTGTCCAAAGAAAGTATACTCCAAAGCAAAATCCAACGATGATTCCACCTAAGTTAATAGTCTCTTACCAAGCTGAGCTGAGAAATCTATGTTGTTAACCACAAAAATAGGAATGAGGTTGATTCCAGTGATTAATATTAAGAGAACATAAAGGAAATTTCTTCGTTAATATAACCTTTTGTATTTTCTGTACTCCCACAGAAAAATGGCTTTCATGGTGAGGACAGTAAATAAGACTGCAGAAGGAGTTGTGGCAATACTGGTCTTTTGAATGAGGCAGCTTAATAGATGCGAGTATATTGCTGAAATCAACAGGGCCAAGCCATAGATCACTCTTCCGAAATACCACTCGGCAAAATATCCATAGAGTTGTAATGCAAAAACGTCAAGGAAGAAGTGGGCAATATTGGAATGAAGAAGGGCGCTCATGATGATCCTCCAAAACTAGAACTGATGCCTTAGTCTTGGGAAGTATTTAACTTGAAGCCTGTAGAGGGAACAATTCCAGCTCAAGTCGGTTTGCGTTCTACTATAATTGTACCCAATCAATACTAGAAACATGACGATATAGGTGACGGTGAGCCAAAATGTGATTGAGCGCCATGTGTACCTGGGGAAGAAAATGGAAAATATGGACGGCGATCTTTGTGAAATAAACTCATAAGGCTGTATTAGCCCATTGTCTTCAACCTCCACCATCGTCTACTCGTCTGCTCCTCTCATCTTGCCCTCAGAGTCATGTTCTGGCTACTTGTTCTAGCCCTCGTCGTTGAATGAGGATTAGGGCGCTTAGTTATAGGATCCTTCATGGTTGCGAGGCTTTGCCTTTGGATGCTTTCTCCTGGTTTTTTTAGGAGTGGTAAGCTTGTCTTTTTTGTTTGTGGGCGCGACAGGTATGATGATGGTTCCTTGCACTTCGTGGTAGTGTGTATCATTTTATGAAGAATTAAGGCTCATTTTGAGTTTATATCAAGTTATAATAAAACGGAAACTCTTTCAAATATCATAGCTATTCATTAACAGGAAAGGTATCAGGTTTTCGATGAATTTGTTTGAATTATTGGATAATAAAATAAAGTTAATGTCGCTAATAATCGACCAAGAAAGAGCGAGCCAATAATTTGAGAAGGAGTTTGAGATAAAGGAGAAGCTGCGTTTGCTTCAGGGAGCAGTCTTTAAGAACTATACTGTAAAGAAAAGTGTATCAGTATTGCATCCCAAATCTATTTCCCCCTCCCTAATATAAAAGAAGGACTCATAGCTTTTTGTCCCTTAAATCAACACTGAGAGGGTTAATAGGTAAAATTTCCCCAATGTTACAGTCATTAGTTTTGGCAATAATCAAAGACAGCAAGAAAAACAGCATTCACAATCAGCAAGGACTTTGTCTTTGTTCGCTCCCAGAGTCACCATGAGGGTAAGCGATAACAATGCGCAAAAGCAAGAGAAGCTTTTGTAAAAGATGAAACGGCTATAGCTAAGCGACTTAAAAAAGAGTTATTAGGGGAGATCCAAATTAAGCGATAATCGAGATTCTCAGACCATTCTGAGGAAGAATACTCTGTTCCTTGTCAACTGCTTAAAGACAAGGTACAAACAGAAACAGAGTGTGCACATTGGATAAAGAAGAGATGCCGCTAACCACATGAGACTAGGCAACTTTAGTTAAAAAATATCCAACACACAGTACCAGCAACGCTTCGAATATATGGAGGATGCTAAGCAACGCCTCCTCAAAGCTAAATCAGAAAAGCCAGTCGAAATAACGAAGGTTTCACGCCTAAGCCCACTGCTGCCTGAGCCCTGGGAGACAGGAAGAAGTCGGTATTGATTTTTTATTTGATCTTTAGTGATGTGCTCGGCTAAACTAATTTTTAATTAAAGTGATCAGTTTGTGGATATATTAATTACTTTTATATTA
>JACCDV010685893.1_pt1 | contig 10139 bp, 8 predicted proteins | sample 7446131 | NCBI WGS metagenome assembly JACCDV01 (sample SAMN15323448, study PRJNA562643) | freshwater metagenome | isolation source: river surface water | place: USA:Blue River Watershed | collected 2017-08-17
CCGTTGTAGAGGCTGTCCACCAAGTGGGCAATGACTTCGGTGTCAGTTTGGCGCAAAAATTCGTAGCCCTTGGCTTGCAAGGCGGCGCGCAGTTCGTCGTGGTTTTCAATGATGCCGTTGTGGACCAGGGCCACACGCCCCGGCTTGTTCGGGGCGTCTTTCCCGTTTTGGCCAGCTTGGTACTCACCCGCGCCCGCCCCCGTGCCATGGCTGAAATGTGGGTGCGCGTTGTGCACCGCAGGCGCACCGTGCGTGGCCCAGCGGGTGTGCGCAATGCCAATGCCGCCTTCGATGTGGTCAGCCTTGACTTGATCCATCAACTCAGACACACGCGCCGTGCTACGCGCGCGTTGCAAGCCGCCTTGCTTGGCACCTAGGCTGGCCGAATGCACCGCCACACCACAAGAGTCATACCCACGGTATTCCAAACGCTGCAAGCCCTGCACGAGGATGGGAACGATGTTGCGGGTAGAAACGGCGCCGACGATGCCACACATAAAGAGCACTCCTGAATTGGTTTGCTCGAATATTAAGCACCCCAGCAAGAAATTTCTTATCTATTTTTTTATTTATATGAATTAAAATTTCATTAATTGATTATTTTGAAATTTAATTTCAATTAAACTGATTTAATGAAACAAGAATATCTTGATGAAACCGATTTGAAGCTACTCGATGCTTTGCAACGCAACGCAACGCTCAGCAATGTGACCCTGGCAGAGCGCTTGAAAATTTCTCCACCCACCTGCCTTCGCCGCGTCAAGCGGCTGACCGAGGAGGGCTGGGTTGAACGACAAATAGCGGTATTAAGTGCCGATAAATTAGGTGCCGCACTTGGTTACGGCCTGACTTCTTTGATAGAAGTTACGCTCGATGCGCAAGGCGTCGAACATCTAGACAAGTTTGAACAGCGCGCCTGCGCTGACGATGCGGTACAGCAATGTTGGCGCGTGTCACCCGGACCTGACTTTGTCTTGGTGGTGCAAGCCGCCGACATGCCTGACTACTTGGCCATCACGCAACGCCTGCTGACGCAAGATGCCAATGTGCGGAATGTGAAAGCGTTTTTTGCTACCAAGCGCGCCAAGTTCACCAACACATGGCCAGTGCTGCGCTAACAGCAGTTACGACTCAGCGGGCGGCCAAGTACCTGCCGCTATACGTTGCGTGTACCAACGATGCATATTTGCATCGTCGATAACGTATTCGCCTCTCGCAGATTTCCACACCATGCTGGGCTGATGGTTGCGCAAATTTTCAAGGGCTTTTTGTACCTGAGCTGGTGTGGCCGGATGCCCTGCAGTGCTTTTGTAAAAGCGCAATGCATCTGCATCGTAAGGACGAAAGCGTGCACCACGTTCCAACATTCGCCACAGCACGGCTTGCTCCAGTGGCTTAAGCGCCAGATAGTCGCTTTGCATTTGCGCTTCATCTGTTTTCTGACTATGCAATGCTTGCGCATGCATCGCTTGTTCAAAGCGTTGATCTTGTGCCGCTAGCGGATGTAGCACCTTACCTAAGGCGTCAATAAAAAATTGAGGCCTCGACCCAAACAACTCAAACGCTTGCTGCAATGCGGCTTGGTCAATCGGACCAAGCTCGGGGCGCTGCTGGACGATACGCTCAGCAATGTGCGCAATGAAATCCGCACCTAGTTCTGGCATTCGCTCTATTTTTGAGCCATAGAACGGTGAGGCATTGGTGTTGACCAGACGCAAAAGCTTGTCGCGATCCGAACCTGACATGACAAGCAGTAATTTCGGCTCACCGGGTCGATTCAGCTGATCGCGAGCAGACTTCAGCGCAATCATGGTGGTTTCGCCTGCTTCACTCGTCAGCGAATGCTGCGCCTCATCAATGATGAGAGCAACTGGCGCTTGGGCTGTTTCGTGCAGAGCGCGCAGTGCATCAGTTAACGTAATGCCATCGTGCCGGCCAATCCGAGTTAAATCTATTTTTAAACCGCCAATCTGCACGCTGTCCAGACCTGCAGCCTTGGCAGTTTTTGCGACCACTCCCAAATGCTTACGTAGGGCCTGCGCTATGGCATCAGCAATTAAATCACCTGGGTCATTTTTTTGATCGGCCCAGAGGTCCACATATACGACCACCACGCCTCTACTGGACAACTCCGGTAACAAGTCCGCTTGTAAAAAAGTAGATTTACCCGTGCGTCTAGGCGCAGCAAGAAACAGCCCGTTACTAGCATCACTGAAGAGAACTTTTCCCATCAGCGCATCTGCCAACCCCTGTGCAAACTGAACTCGTGGGTAATGTTTCATGGCAAATTACCTTTCTTTATCCGAATTTGGATAAATTATCTTACTAAAGATAATAGACGGTAATTGCCAAATTTCCATCCATCCGACGAAAATTACTTCTTTTTCTCAGGCCGCTTGTAGTTGGCAATACTGATTTGCTTGCCGCGGGCCACGCTCAACGCACCCGCTTCGGTGCTCTTGGTAATCGTGGAGCCACCGCCCACCGTGCCGCCTGCGCCGATGGTGACGGGAGCCACCAACACGCAGTTGCTGCCCACGTGCACGTCGGCCTCAATGACGGTGCGGTGTTTGTTGGCACCGTCGTAATTGGCTGTGATGCTACCTGCGCCATAGTTCACGCGCTCGCCCACCGTGGCGTCGCCCAAATAAGCCAAGTGATTGGCTTTGGCGCCTTTGGCTAGGGTGGAGTTTTTGACCTCCACAAAGTTGCCAATGTGAACTTCGGCAGCCAGCTCGGCACCCGGGCGCAAACGAGCGAAGGGGCCAATGAGAGCGCCCTCGCCCACACTCACACCCAGCTTTTCGCCGTCGATGTGGGTGAAGGGGTGAATCACCGCACCGGCTTCGATGCGGCAATTGGCAATTACACAGTTCGCACCAATCTTCACAGCTTGGCCGAGCGACACATGGCCTTGGAAGATGCAATTGACGTCAATCTCTACATCTTGCGCGCAAGTCAAATGACCGCGCACATCAAAGCGTGCGGGATCGATGATGCGCACCCCCTCAGCCATGAAGGCATGCGCTTGGCGCAGCTGGTACGCGCGTTCGAGTTCTGCCAGTTGCGTGGGGCTATTGACGCCCGCCACTTGCGCGGCATCTGAAATTTTGTGAGCCACCACGGGCACGCCATCGGCCTCGGCAAACTTGACCACATCGGTTAAATAAAACTCTTGCTGCGCGTTGTTATTGTCTAGTCGAGCCAGCCAAGGCTTGAGCAGTTTGGCAGGCACGGCCATGATGCCGCTGTACACCTCGTTGATGGCGCGTTGTTGTTCATTGGCGTCTTTGTGCTCAACGATGGCGTGCACTTGCCCACTGGGACTGCGCACAATGCGGCCGTAGCCGGTAGGGTCGGCGAAGTCGATGGTCAGGAGCGCGAGTTGTTTGCCGCCGCACAAGTCAAGCAATGATTGCAAGGTGTCGGCTTGCGTCAAAGGCACATCGCCCGAGAGCACCACCACCACGCCATCATCTGCCAAGAGCGGCACGGCTTGTTGCACCGCATGCCCCGTACCGAGCTGAGGCATTTGGCGGGCGAATTGCAAGTTGTCGGCGGCGTTGGCCGAGAGCAACGCGGGTTCCACTTGGTCAGCGCCGTGGCCGGTGATGACGATGGTATTGCGCGCTTTCAAGCTGCGCGCCGTGTCGATCACGTGCTGCACCAAAGCCTTGCCTGCCAAACGGTGCAAAACCTTAGGCATACTGCTCTTCATACGGGTGCCTTTGCCGGCAGCCATGATCACCACATCCAACGCAGTCATGTCATTCATCCTTATCTTGCGCAGAATTATCCGTCATGCCTCCCTCTGGCTCGCCCTTGCGGCACTGATGACATTGAGTGCTTGCAGCACCATCAAAGTGGTTTACAACAACAGCGATGACCTGATTTACTGGTGGATCGATGGCTACGCCGATTTGCAAGGCGAACAAAAGCCATTCACGCGCAATGCATTGACCGACTTGCAACGCTGGCACCGCCAGCAACAGCTGCCCGAATACATCGCCTTGCTCAAACGCATGCAAACCATGGCGCCCAACGACATCACGCCCGCACAGGTGTGTGCAGTCACCGAGGACATGAAAAACAGCTTCATTCGTGTGCTGCGCCAAATAGAACCCGCATCAGCACAACTGGCCAGTCAACTCAAGTCAGAACAATTGCGCAGCGTGCGCCAGCGCTTTGACAAAACCAACAAGACGTGGAAAGAAGACTGGCTGGAACCCGACGCTGAAGAGCGACTGCGCTACCGTCTCAAACAAGCCACCAACCGCTTAGAAGATTTTTATGGTCGCCTAGAAAAGCCCCAGCGTGAGGTGCTGCACCAATGGCTCAGCACGTCCCTGTTTGATCCTGCGCTGAGCTACGCCGAGCGCGAACGCCGCCAAGCCGACACACTGCAAACCCTCCAACGTATTGCACAAGAAGGTCCCACAAAACAAGAGTCAGCGCAAGCCTTGCTTCGCGCTTTGGTAGACCGCAGTTTCTACTCACCCAATGAACGGGCTCGCGTTTATGGCAAGGCGTTGTGGAGCGAAAACTGCGAAGGTTTCGCCAAGTTCCACAACAGCACGACGCCTGCGCAGCGCCAACGCATGGTCCAAGCGTTGCACGGCTACGAGCAAGATTTCAAAACACTGATGACCCAAAAGTAAGAGCCGCATTGCGCGGCTCTTGATATGGCGAAGCCCTGGCAGAGTTAGCCCATCGGCCAAACCACCCCGTTGTCATTGAGTAATGCGTCGAGCGGCATGTCGTGCGGCTCGGGCATCAGGTCTGGCAAAAACCCGTGCGTGAAACCCAAGCCCGCCGTGAAGGGTTTGGGCTGCAAAGTGGCCAAGGTGCGGTCATAAAAACCACCGCCATAGCCCAAGCGAAACCCACCGGGCCCATAACCGACACAAGGCACAAACAACAAGGTGGGGACAATCACCTCGGTGTCTTTGGGTTTGGGAATGCCATACGCATCTTCTTCCATCGGGCAACCGGGGTACCACGCGTGAAAGGTGAGTGTTTTGTGCGCCTTATCCACCACGGGCAACCCAATGCGGCGACGCTGCGGCTGGTCCAGTAGCTCGCCATCTTCTTTCCAGCGGTGCAACACCGGCAACGGATCAAACTCGCCCTTGATGGGCCAATACGCACCAATCACGGTATCGGGCCTTCCCACCAGCCAAATACGCATGACGCGTTGCAACAAATCAGCCCTCTCAAGCCTATCGGGCATGTTCAAACGCTCTTCAACGAGCTGCTGGCGTAAGGTTTTTTTGTCCACAGATAATCAAGCCATGAAATTTCGAGTCATTGTGTCACTGTTTGCCAGCGTTTTAATTACCTCTGGCACGCTTCAACCCAGCATCGCCGCGCCTGCGAATCAAACCCAAGGCGATACCGTCATCACCGACATGGCGCAAGCCTACAAACGCGGTGAGCGCAAGCGCTTGAGCGCCCTGCTCCCACAGGCCAAAGGCCACATCCTCGAGCCTTGGGCCGCGTATTGGGAGCTCAAAGCTCGCTTGGACGAAGCCTCTCACAGTGAAGTGCGCGCCTTTTTCAACCGCTATCCCGCCACCTACCAAGAAGACCGCCTGCGCAACGACTGGCTCTTGCTCTTGGGACAGCGCCGCGACTGGACCACCCTGAGTGACGAACACCCACACTACCGCATGCGCGACGACCGCGAGCTGCGCTGCTACTTGCTAACGGTTGAGCTGCTGGAAAAAGGCCCACAAGCCAGTGCCAGCATTGCCGACGAAGTACGCAAAAACTGGATGGGCATGAAAGAAGCCGATGACGGCTGCACCTTGGCCGCCGACCGCCTGTACTTCACCAAGCAATTCAGCGCACTCGACATTTGGCGCAAAGCCCGCTTGATGGCCGAACACAACCGCCCACGCACGGCGCGCAATGCGGTACAAATTGTGTCGCCCACAGACGCATCGCAAGTCAACGACCTCTTGGCCAAACCCCTGCCGTTTCTGAACAAGCAAATCGCCGCCCCCTCTAAAGCCAAACAAGAGTTGGTGGTCATGGCCTTGGTCAAACTGGCCACCACCGACACAGACAAAGCTGCCGCTTTGTTGCGTGACAAATGGCGCCCCTACCTGACTGCCGAAGAGCGCCATTGGGTCTGGGGCGTGATTGGCCGTCAAGCCGCCATGCGTTTGGACGACGACGCCCTCAGCCACTTTGCACGTGTCGCCAACGTCAAAGACTTGAACGACGACATGCTCGGCTGGAAAGTACGCGCCGCACTACGTGCAGGCAATACGCCCAAGTGGTCCGTGGTGGAAAGCACCATTGGCCACATGAGCGCCGAAGCTCGCAAAGACCCCACATGGATTTACTGGTACGCACGCGCGTTGTTGGCACATAAAAAAGTCACGCCACACGTCCAGCAAGAGGCCACCGCCATGCTGGAAAGCATTGCAGGCGTGCGCGGCTTTTATGAACAACTCGCCCTCGAAGAACTGGGCCGCAAAGTGACCGTGCCTGCACGCCCACCGGCCCCTACGAGCGAAGAACTCGAAGCAGCCCGCCGCAACCCCTCATTGCAGCGTGCGCTCTATGCCATCAGCATCGGCCTGCGTAGTGAAGGCGTGCGCGAATGGAACTACGCCACCAACTTGGTGGATGCACAAGGCAAAGCGGGCATGATGAGCGACCGTGAACTGCTAGCAGCCGCCCAAGTGGCCTGTGACCACCAAGTGTGGGACCGCTGCATCAACACCAGTGAGCGCACCCGCTCGGCCATAGACTTTGAGCAACGCTTCCCCATGCCGCACAAAGACGCCGTCATTGCGCGCAGCAAAACCATCAACCTTGACCCCGCGTATGTGTACGGTCTGATTCGCCAAGAAAGTCGTTTTGTCACCGATGCACGCTCGCACGTTGGCGCAGCGGGCTTGATGCAAGTGATGCCGGCCACAGCCAAGTGGACAGCACGCAAAATTGGCCTGACCCATTTCACACCCGACCAAATCAACGATCGCGACACCAATATCGCCATTGGCACCGGCTACTTGAAACTGGTACTCGACAGTTTTGAAGGCTCCATGCCCTTGGCCGCGGGCGCCTACAACGCAGGCCCCAGTCGCTCGCGCCGCTGGCGAGCACCCAATGACGGCACCGGCCCTGTGCTCGAAGGCGCCATTTGGGCAGAAAACGTGCCTTTTAATGAAACCCGTGATTACGTGAAAAAAGTGCTTTCCAACACCACCAACTACGCCGCGCTCATCACAGGGCAGCCACAGTCGCTCAAAGCCAGACTGGGCACCATTGGGCCACGTTCGGCGACAGCTCCAGCTGAGAATCTAGACTTGCCTTAAATCTTATTAATTAGCGCCTACTCACTCAGAAACTCAATCGCCACGGAATTAGGGCTTTTTCATGTTTTTTTCATTTGCCTCTTGAAGTCACAAGAGTTGCCCTAAAATTAGCACTCAATGACATCGAGTGCTAACAGCTCTCTGTCAGTGGCTAATTCGGCCCCTAGCTTTGCTGGCGGCCTGACTTTTAAACCCTTAGTCCTTATTTGGAGATGCAATGAAACTTCGTCCTCTCGGCGACCGCGTGATCGTTAAACGTATCGAAAGCGAAACCAAAACCGCCTCTGGCATCGTGATTCCTGACTCAGCCGCTGAAAAGCCTGATCAAGGTGAAGTTGTGGCCGTGGGCCCAGGCAAGACCAATGACAAAGGCGAGACCAAAGCGTTGACCGTGAAAGTCGGCGACCGCGTGTTGTTCGGCAAGTACAGCGGCCAAACCGTCAAGGTCAATGGCGACGAACTGTTGGTCATGAAAGAAGAAGACCTGTTCGCCGTCGTCGAATAAGTTCACTGATTTAAAGATTTAAGGAAATACAAAATGGCAGCAAAAGACGTAGTTTTCGGCGGCGAAGCCCGCGCACGCATGGTTGAAGGCGTGAACATCCTCGCCAACGCAGTGAAAGTAACTTTGGGCCCCAAGGGTCGTAACGTGGTTCTCGAGCGCTCTTTCGGAGCCCCCACTGTGACCAAAGACGGTGTGTCCGTGGCCAAAGAAATCGAACTCAAAGACAAGCTCATGAACATGGGCGCGCAAATGGTGAAAGAAGTTGCTTCTAAAACTTCTGACAACGCTGGTGACGGCACAACCACAGCGACCGTGATGGCTCAAGACATCGTGCGCGAAGGCATGAAGTACGTGGTTGCTGGCGGCAACCCCATGGACTTGAAGCGCGGCATCGACAAGGCCGTGGCCGCGCTGATCGAAGAGCTGAAGAAAGTTTCTAAGACCACCACCACTTCCAAAGAAATTGCCCAAGTCGGTTCGATTTCTGCTAACAGCGACCACAGCATTGGCGAAATCATTGCCAACGCCATGGACAAAGTGGGCAAAGAAGGCGTCATCACTGTGGAAGACGGCAAGTCATTGCAAAACGAACTCGACGTGGTTGAGGGCATGCAATTTGACCGTGGCTACTTGAGCCCCTACTTCATCAACAACCCAGAAAAGCAAGCCGCTTTGTTGGATAACCCCTTCGTGTTGTTGTTCGACAAGAAGATCAGCAATATCCGCGACTTGTTGCCCACTTTGGAAGCTGTGGCAAAAGCCGGCCGTCCATTGCTCATCATTGCTGAAGACGTCGATGGCGAAGCCTTGGCAACTTTGGTGGTCAACACCATCCGTGGCATCTTGAAAGTGGTGGCAGTGAAGGCCCCTGGTTTCGGCGACCGTCGCAAAGCCATGTTGGAAGACATCGCCATCTTGACCGGCGGCAAAGTGATTGCCGAAGAAGTGGGCTTGACACTCGAAAAAGTGACCTTGACCGACCTCGGCCAAGCCAAGCGCATCGAAGTGGGCAAAGAAAACACCATCATCATCGACGGTGCAGGCGCTGCTGCTGACATCGAAGCCCGCGTGAAGCAAATCCGCGTGCAAATCGAAGAAGCCACTTCTGACTACGACCGCGAAAAACTGCAAGAGCGCGTGGCCAAGTTGGCTGGCGGTGTTGCCGTGATCAAAGTGGGCGCAGCCACCGAAGTCGAAATGAAAGAAAAGAAAGCCCGTGTGGAAGACGCGCTGCACGCCACCCGTGCGGCCGTGGAAGAAGGCATCGTCGCCGGTGGCGGCGTGGCCCTGCTGCGCGCCAAGCAAGCCGCTGGCAACATCGTGGGCGCCAACGCCGACCAAGACGCCGGCATCAAGCTGGTGCTCAAGGCCATCGAAGCCCCGCTGCGCGAGATCGTTTACAACGCCGGTGGCGAGCCCAGCGTGGTCGTCAACGCCGTGTTGAACGGTTCGGGCAACTACGGCTTCAACGCCGCCAACGACACCTACGGCGACATGATCGAGATGGGCATCTTGCACCCCACCAAGGTCACCCGCACCGCGCTGCAAAACGCCGCCTCCGTCGCCAGCCTGATGCTGACGACCGAGTGCATGGTGGCCGAGGCCCCGAAGGACGAAACCCCGATGCCCGCCCCCGGCGGCATGGGTGGCATGGGCGGCATGGACATGTAAGAAGCCGGCGCCACGGATGTGGCGCACTTCTTGGCGTGTCCCGCCTGGCAAGGCCCCTTCGGGGGCCTTTTTCTTTGGTGAGTGAGAAATAGTGCCGCTCTCGCCCCCGCCCGTCGCCCCGAGGCGTGGGGGTCCTTGGCATGACAGGCGCGCGGCCCCATGTTCTGATCTCACCATGGCCATCAATGCAACCCTCCAGGCCCTGCTGGAAGTCGTCGCCGCCGACGTGCCGCGGCTGGCGCGGCTCCTGGTCGACCACATCGGCGCGGCGGTGCAACAGTCCCGCCACGTCGCCCTGCGCGACGCTTGGACGCGCCGGCGCAAGCGCTTCCAGATGGAGTTCGAGACCAGCCTGAGCCCTCGCCTGGCCCAAGCCCGCCAAGGGCAGGACCCCTTCCGCCGCCGCATCGTCAGCCTGGACCAGCTCAGCCTGGTGGACGAGCACCAAGCCCTGCAGGACGTGGGCGTGAACCACGCCGCCAAAGTCTGCCAAGAGGCCTTCAGCACCGAGCTGTTCCAGCTCAACAACTTCTTCTCCGCGCTGGAGGGCATGCAGCACGGCCGCGAGCCCAATTGGCTGCGCCCCGCCCTCTTCGCGCAGGCCATGGCCGAGGCCCTGGCCGGGCACGACC
>JACCDV010193987.1_pt1 | contig 10138 bp, 13 predicted proteins | sample 7446131 | NCBI WGS metagenome assembly JACCDV01 (sample SAMN15323448, study PRJNA562643) | freshwater metagenome | isolation source: river surface water | place: USA:Blue River Watershed | collected 2017-08-17
AGCAATTACCTTAACGAAATATGCTCAATCTAAAACGCTCACCGCAAATTCTAGTAAATATTTGGTAATTAAGAAAATACCCCATTCTATTTGACGAGCTAGAAAACTTAAAGTCTTCTTATTACAGTAATAAGAAAGTGCTTTACTTTACTATCAAAAGTTTCGAGAATTTAGGCAAAAACATTTTGGTTTCAATCTTAGACCTGTTTGAGCTCAACCCTGCTTCTCGAGTGCCTCATACTTCCTTTAAGACTTTGAATGGTGTTAAGGAGGAAATTGCCAATCAACTAAACAAGCTCACCCCCTTCAACAAGGAAAAGGTGGTCCGCTCTCAGCCACAAAATAGAGGGAAGATAAGTGTGTAAAGACGTGTTTGGGTGAGGGCGCCTTCGATTTAATCAAGCAAATAGATAGGTTTTAACAAACTTAGGAATCGGACGATAGCCAAGATTAACATAGGATTGTGATTTTATACTTACCATCAAATAAGCGAATAAATTATCGAGAGTTATTAGCGTTAATTGAATGATCATGAAGTTTATTGCATGATTGCATAGATCCGTTGCTTAATATACTATTCAGCAGTCATTGAGGGGTAAAGCTTGCTTGTCTCTTTGTTTCGAAACTCAGGCAAAGGCTCCATTATAGTACTGCTCTCCATGTTGTTGAAAACCACAGAAGCTATCCTCCAAGGACTTTTGTTAGCTTTCATTCTCGCAATTCTGCGCTCTTAGGCTTTCTAGTTGTGAATAACTTCGTGGAAGCCAGCTTTAATCTAGCCCCCAGTCAGCCACTACAGCTGCTCTCCTGCCTGGATGAGCAGATGCCCATCAGGAATATTGACTGGGAATTTCTCTCCAGTCTTCATCCAGGCATGCAAGCCAGGATAGTTTGACTTGGAGTGTGTCGTAAATAGATCCAAGTCATGATGGAAGCCCGTGATAACATCTCCTAGCTTGGTGTTCCGCATGTCGATCCCAGTTGGGGCTAAATAGATATCGCCTCCATTTATATAATTGGTAAAGGTCTATGGTGCCAAACCTAAGCCTATCGCAGTCATCTAGGCAACTGTCAGTGTTGCATCCTTTAGCTAAGAGCACCATGTCTGCATTATTTATTCGAACTCAGGGAAATCATTGGGCTTAACATTTTTATGATAGTTCATGATCCATCGGAACCTCCAAGTAGGATCTGCAGCGGGCGTTTCGGGTGTTAGGGATTTGTTTGACTCTGTAAGTCTTCTTTTTTCTTATCTGAAGCTTTAGAATTTCTCCTTAAAGCAATGCTGGAAGCCAGCGAACTTAACATCTTATACGATATCAATATCTCTCAAGCCTTGGTTGTATTGCTGGCTACGTTTTTCAAAGTATCTTTCCATCAAATCAAAGAAGGCTTCAGTCCTGGTTAGGTCCACCTGAGGGGCCTTCACATAAAGGAGGCCATATTTCTTTAGAATGGATGAAACGTTGCGGCAATCGGTTTGCCAGTCGTTGGTGCGGGCGAGGTAGTTAGTAAGGTCGACAGAGGGGACTTGTATGTTACTTACCTTGTAAACAAATCTGTTGACTAATCTCATTATATTATGATTATAGAGCAGAATGCAAAAGAGTTTGCTAAATAACTCGAAATAAAACATTCATAATCCTTTATAATATATGTTTTATCATTATGAATCTGGAGTGCTTTATCGCAAAAGGCTCTGTTTCGAGCAATCTATTAATTATAATTTCATTCATTAATCGTTAATCAAAAGATTGTAAGATTTATATTCTTAAAGTCCATATTTGATCTCTTAATATCGATTTGCTTTGCAATCATGAATTCTGTTGGATAACTGCTTCTTAGAAGCGCTCTTTAAGATACTTTTCTGCAGTTATGGAGGGGTAGAGCCTGTCTGCTTGCTTGCTTCTAAACTGGGGGAGAGGCTCAAGAATCTTGCTGCCTTCAACGTTATTGAATACAACTGATGAAACTCTCCAAGGACTTTTGTTGGCTTTCATCCTCGCACTCTTGCGCTCTTAAGCTTTCTAGTTGTGAATGACTTCGTGGAAGCCAGCCTTGATCTCACCCCCCGTAAGCCACTCGAGCTGCTCTCCTGCCTGGAGAAGCAGGTGCCCGTCTGGGACTACAACTGGGAACTTTTGGCCAGTCTTCGTCCAGGCATAGAGGCCGGGGAAGTTTGATTTAGAGTGCGCTGTGAATATATCCCAGTCATGATGATAGCTAGTTATTACATCTCCTACCTTTGTGTCTCGCAAGTCAATACCGGTGGGCGCAAGATAGATGTCGCCATTGTCGAAATAGTCGGTAAATGCTTAACGTTAGAGTCCAAACCCAATCGCCGTCATCTCTGCCACCGTTAGGGTGGTATTCCTGAGGTAGCTACACCACGAGTGCATCACTTCCTAGAACTAGGGGAAGTCTTTCGGTTTCACATTTTTGTCATAATTCATGATCCATCGGAACCTCCAAACCGGGTCTGCAAGGGTCGCTTAAGGTGTCAAACATTAGTTTTCCCCTTTTAACTTACTTTTTTGTTATTTAAAGCTTAAGAATCTATCGGCAAAGCAATGCTGAAAGCCAGCGTATTTCTCATTTTGAGCAAGATCAATATCTCTAAAGCCTTACTTATACTGCTGGCTACGTTTTTCGAAGTACCTCTCCATTAAATCAAAGAATGTCTCATTTTTGGATTGATCAACTCGACTGTCTTTTACATAAAGCAATCCGAATTGCTTTAGAAGGGATGAGACCTGGCGACAATCAGCTTGCCAATGGTTGTTGCGAGTGAGGTAGTTATTGATGTCTACTGAAGGTATATGTATATGGCTTACCTTGTAAACAACTCTATTTATTAGTATCATATTATAAAGATATCGTACCCATTTGATCACCAAGGAGTCATTCTACAATTTTGCAAGTATATCTTTCACTTCACACACTATAGATCAATCGCAGTGCTCACAAATACATCAATTCAGACGCTAATACAATTCAAATGCTTATTAGTCGAAAAGTTAGAGTTTCAAAAGTATAATTAGTGATGAATCTGCGAATAATTATCCTATTTACAATCAATATATTTTATATATATACAAAAAGCATATATGAGGCTCCCACAGCTTACATATTAACTTATCTTTACTCATAGCGTTTATTACAAGGAAAAGAGAGTGCTGACAACCCGATCATAGCAAAAATAGCTGCATTTCTCAATCAATAGTTTTTGGCTCAAATTTGATTAATCCGTGAAGTGATTGGGATAGGGGATTGAAGGATTATTAGTAATTGTTTATGCTGGTTCGTAGTTGATGATCTTCATATAAGCATGATGTTGATTTATGGATATATTGTTGAGTTGATTTATATTTGATAGATGCACATCAAAATTCACGACGATTGCAACAGCTAATTCAAGTCCCTCAAGTTTTAGAAAAAGTACCGGTCCGCTGTCTTCAAAATAGAGAAGGAAGTAGTCGTAAGCCCTCTTCGATTTAGATGGTAGATCATTGCGGGAAGAGAGAATAAACTTGGGTGGAGTTTCTTCATAGCCTCCCCAAGGACGAATGCAGGTTCGCCGCCTACGATTTGGAGTTTAAAACCAATGACGGGATTAATTCATCCAAACTATTTTTCCTGTCCTGGTTGCCTGACAATGCCAAGATCAAGATGAAGACGTTGTATGCAGCTGCCAAGGAAAGCGTGAAGCAATACCTGGAGTTGAACGCCAAGGAAATCACCTGCACGGCAATCGACGACGTAAACTCATTATTATTCAGTACACTGAGGAAGGCCTTATCAAGTAGTTCAATAAATGATCCCCTTGATTTACATATCTTATCAGATCCCAAGCCATCCATCCCTCTTAAATATACAACCTTATCCATACTAATTTTGTACTCAATAGGCAATAGTTTCTGTCTATCACATCCAACCAATATATAGCCTTGGCCTTCAAATTAGGCGAGTGCTTTGAATGATAGCAAATATTTTCAGTAAATGCTTTTGATACATATTTGGAGATATTTTTTACTGTTGAATTTATTGCCATTTATAAATTGGGATGATCCGCAAAATATTCCAATCCTTCGCACCCACCCTCACCAGGAGCCGCATTGCTTTCTCTACCCAACCCAAGCCCTCCTCTCTGGCTCCCACAGACACCCTCGTAAGTTCCCCTTAATGCAGTTGCCCAGACACATTGGCCCAAACGAGGCTGAGACTGAGTAGATGCTCAAGTTCTTGGAGGTAAAGTCAGTACAGGAGCTCATAGAGCAAGCCATCCCTTCGACCATCCTAGATAAGACTGCTCTGGAGGACAACCTCATCGGCAGTGCTATCTCCGAGCATGAGTTCCTGGACAAGATGAGGAAGATAATTGATAAAAACCAACTTTTCAAATGCTACATCGGAGGAGGCTACTATCCCACCATCACGCCCGCAGTCATACAGCGCAATCTGCTCGAAAATCCAGGGTGGTACACTGCATATACTCCCTATCAGGCCGAAGTCTCCCAGGGAAGGCTGGAGTCCCTCATCAACTATCAGACAATGGTGCAAGAACTCACTCGCCTGTAGTTCAGTAATGCCTCGCTGCTCGACGAAGGAAGTGCTGGAGGTGAGGCCCTTTATATGAGCTATAACATCCACGAGGGACAGCGGAAGAAGATATTTTTGGATTAAAACGTATATATCCCCACCAAAGCAGTCATACAGACCAAGGCTAAGTTCCTCAACCTCTAAGTCATCGTTGGCAAATACTCTTAGTTTTTTGATAAGCACAACCCATCTTAATTCTTTGGTATCATAGTTCAAACCCCTGACTCAAAGGGAATCCTTCATGACTTCACTCAACTCTTTAAGCGAATAGATGACTCTTAATCTAAAGTGGTGAAAGTCGTTGCCTCAGACCTGCTTGCTTTGACGCTTGTGAAAGCTCCTGGAGATATGGGAGCTGATATCTGCTTCGGATCAGCCCAGAGATTCGGAGTTCCCATGGGCTTCGGTGGGCCATACTCTGGATTCTTCTCCACTCGAGAGAAAAACGTGAGGAAGATGCCTGGAAGAATAATCGGAAGGTCGATCGACGCCGACAATAAGCTGGCCTACCGCATGGCCCTTCAGACTAGATAGCAACACATTAGAAGAGAGAAGGCGACTTCCAATATATGCACTGCCCAGGCTTTACTTGCCAATATTGCAGCCATGTATGCAATTTACCACGGCCCTGAGGGATTGAAGAATATTGCTAATCGAGTCAACTATGCCGCACAGGTCACCTCTCGTATTTTTGAACATTACGGTTTTACCCTACTTTCACAGGAGAACAAACTAGCATACTTCGATACTATTACAGTGATAGACTGCGATGCCAAGAGATTAAAAGATTAATTCTAAAAGAATAGGATCAATATTGCAGTGATTGATTCCAAATCAATTTCCCTTTCTTTCAACTAACTTACTAAAAGTGAAGACTTAGTGGAAATCGGCCGTGTCTTAGCTGAATTCACCCAACAACCTTAGGTCAACATTTCCTCTTTGTAAGGACCAGCAACTCCCTTGCCATAGAACATCGCAAGAAAAGATGCGTTTATGAGTCAAAAAATATTCAACTCCATTCACTCATAGAGTCAGATGATGAGGTATCTGAGGCACTTGCAAGAAAAAGATATCAGTCTTGACCGATCAATGATTCCCCTGGGCAGCTGCACTATGAAACTCAACTCTGCAAGCGAAATGGCTTCACTTACCCTCCCTGGACTCAACCTCCATCCTTTCGTGCCTTACAGCCAAGCAGCTGGATACATCCAGATTATTGAAGAACTTAGGCTGCATTTGAAGTCAGTGACTAAATTTGATTAAATTAGCTTCCAGCCTAATAGTGGCGCCAGTGGCTAGTATGCAGGACTGCTCACCATTGCCCAGTATTTGAAAGCCAACGGACAGGGACACAGAAATATCTGCTTAATACCCAAATCTGCCCACGGAACCAACCCTGCCAGTGCCATCTTAGCAGGCTTTAAGGTCATTGTTGTTGAGGTGGAAGACGGAAGAGTGGACATGAAAGATTTCAGAGCCAAGGCCTAGAAATACAAGAATGAGCTTGGAGCTTACATGATCACTTTCCCTTCCACTGCAGGCAAATACGAGGACACTGTGCAAGAGATGTGTTAGGTCATCCACAAATACGGAGGCCAAGTCTATATGGATGGTGCAAACATGAATGCACAAGTTGGCTTCACCTCTCCAGGGTTCCTCGGGGCAGATGTGTGCCATTTGAATCTTCACAAGACATTCGCCATTCCCCACGGTGGAGGAGGACCTGGCATGGGACCCATTGGAGTCAAAAAGCATTTAGCTCCCTATCTTCCTACCCATCCTTTCTCAGAAAAAATGAACAAGAATTCCCTTGGAACTCTCACTGCTTCGGAATTCGGGTCAGCTTCCATCTTAACAATTTCATACGCTTATGTTTGCATGTTAGGGAAAGAAGGAGTGCGAAAGTCAACGGCCTTTGCGATCCTGAATGCAAACTATTTAATGAAGAAGTTACAGAAATACTTTAAGATCTCCTACATAGCTGGACAGTAGCGGTGCTCCCATGAATTCATTATCGATCTCACCCAGCTCAAGAAGGACACTGGAGTATCTGAAGAAGATGTGGCCAAGAGACTAATGGACTTTGGCTTCCACGCACCCACCATGTCCTTCCCTGTTGCCGGGACCCTCATGGTCGAACCCACAGAATCCGAAGATAAGTACTAGCTTTGATATCATAGAGGATAGCTCGATCGATTCGCCGACGCGTTAATCCAAATTCACAAATAAATCCACACTATTCCTGAGATCGTAAAGAATGCTCCCTACACTGCTGAGTATCTTTTGAAGCCCAACTGGGAGCACAAGTTTACTCGTGAGCAGGCAGCCTACCCTCTCGACTGGGTCAAGAAGCGAGGCAAATATTGGCCAACTGTGCGCAGAATTTCCAACCCCTATGGAGACAGGAATTTGATATGCAGTTGCCCTGAAGTGTCCAACTACGTTGAGTGATGGATTGATGAATGATTATGATTATGATTGTTATAAATGAGTACGGGCTATTGTGAGTTATATTTAAAACTTTATTTGAAACTTCATGGATCCTCAGGATGCTGAGCTAGAGGAGGGGAACTCGGAGGCAGACTAAAAATAATAAGGGCTTTTCGATGGAGACGAAGACTAGGAGAACCTCATGGATGATGCAGAAGAAGGAGATGTGGCCTCGTCCGACTCAGAACTACAGGTGCAAGACCCTTCTCAGGAAATGGGCCAGAGCCAGCAAGGGGTGAAGGTAGAAGAGGAAAACGACGATCCCATGAAAGAATACTACGAGAAGGAGAATTCGATCCTGCAATGGCTCTCCAATAATCCCGGCCAAAAGTGGGTGGACAAGGACTTCCCGCCTTCCAACTCCCAATTCTACGAAGATACTGCCAGCTTGCCCACTTGGGGAGCCGTCTTCAAGAATCTCGAGTGGAAGCGGCCCGATGAAGTGATCAAGGATCCTCGCTTCATGGTGGTGGAGGAGGACAAAGGGGGCAAAAATATAGATATTGATACCAAGCACGGACTGTTCGCAGCCAGCCATTTCATCAGCGCACTCACCATCGTGGGCAACCGCACCCACTTCATCGAGAAACTCATAATTGAGAAGGAGTATTTCGATAAGGGCTTCGTCTCATTCCAGTTCTTCAAGAACGGCAAGTGGACTCAGGTAATCGTTGATACATTACTACCTTATGAAAAGTAGCAGAATAATAGAATTTGTCTCTATAGCTCCTGCAGCAACCCCCAGGAGTTTTGGATACAACTCATGGAAAAGGCCTACGCCAAACTCCATAAGAACTACGAAAGGATCACTACTCTCACCGCTCTTGACTCACTCGTTGACCTAACTGGAGGACTCTCCTAATATGTGGACCTGCAGTCTAAGTACTAAAACAAATAAGCTAATGCCCTTTGGGGAGTACTATATACCTATCTTCAACAAAAGTTCTTACTCTCCGCCATCAACACTTCCGAAAAGAAGACACTCAAAGATGCAGATCAAGGCCAGCAAGGTATTCTCTAAAACCACTACTACACAATCATGGATATGAGAGATTTCCCGAAGGATAACTTGAAACTCATCAGGGTTAGAAATCCATGGGGTAATGAAGGAGTGTGGACTGGTCCTTTCTGTGAATAGGCTGATGACTGGTAAAAGTTCAAGGCAGTCAAAGAAGATGTGAAGAATGTAGTTAAAACTAAGAAATCAGATGGTTCATGGTGGATGAGTTTCACTGACTTTGTGGTTCAATTCGAAAAGGTCATTATTAATAAAGTGTTTCCTTAAAGTTGGTAGGTTTATTCAATCTAATCTCAGTGGACTGCTAAAACCAATGGTGGTAAGTGCCCAACGGGTTTCTAGAAGGCAACAGGTAACTAAACAAAGGAGGCTTTCAAGCAAATCGGTGATCATACTCAGCCATAAAGCGATGATAGATGGTTTAACAATCCTCAATTCAGGATTAAGGTAACAAAAGACACAAAGGTTTATATAAGTTTGATGTTGTAAGATGAGAAGATAAGTGGACAGCCTTATGTATCTTGCGGATTCATGGTTGCGTCAACCAAGTCAAGGACTGAAAGGTTCTGGTAAAGACCACCTTAGGCAGATATTATTGCGTAAGTCAACTATCACTCACAACTTCCCCTACAGCGCGAAGTCACTCAAATGATTGTGCTCAAGAAGGGAGAGAAATCCCCAGGAACATATATCATTGTGCCCAACATCAACGATACAAAGGAACTCTTCAAAAAGGATTAGTTTAAGCGCTTCTATCTTCGTCTATTCACTCCGGATTCACTTGATGTGACTGAGATACCCGAGACCTTAGAGTTCACTGTTGATGGATCATGGACATAAACTTCTGCAGGAGGGTCAAGGAAAGTTGAAGTTCAAGAGGACGGCAACGGTAAGAAGAAAGGTGACTTAAAAGATAACCCAAGTTGGTGCAAAAATCCTCAATACTTTGTCACCATTCAACAACCTACACTGGCCAAGGTGATCCTTCGGAAGGCAGGGACAAAGAGATACAAAGGATGGAAAGTTGGAGTAACAGTTTGCAGATACTAAGCTGTATAATAGCAAAAGCTATAGAAGGAGCCTAGAAGGGACAAAAAGAACGCTGGGCACAACTTGCAAAGACTGCTTCAACAAACTAATTAATTCCTAAAGGCTCCAGTACTAGGCGATGTCGAACGTAAACTACTTATTGAGTCTAACGAGAAGTTCAAAGAGTCAGTGTATGCAAGTGAGGAATGCTCTGCTCTCTTCTTCAAGTGGAATCCCACCGAAGGACCATTCATTATCATCCCATCTTCGGATGGCGAGGAAAGAGTGTTCAACTATCGGCTAACTATATACTCTAACAATCCGGTGTAGATGATTAGGTTGGATGAGACAAAGAACCAAGTGGCGATTGGCAAGTGGTAGAAAGACATTACAGCTGGAGGGTGCCACTTGAACGAGAAGGAGAAATAGCCTTCACAGGTAATAAATGTCTTATTTAGAGGACTTGGTCGATGAATCCTAAGTATTTGCTTACCTTCAAAGAAGAAGATGTTATTACCTATGACTAGCCCATCTCTCTCAAAATCACCCTCTCGATTGCTTAGAAGAACTGGAAAAAGCTTAACCCCAATACGGTTAGTGGGATGATTGGGTTATATCTTCTGTAAAAGAGATAAGGCAAACTCACTTACTCTCCAGATATTGTGATTAATCAAACCAACTTCCTCCCAGTTAAGACAACAACACTGTCAACCACTATTGGGGGAGAAAAGCCCATTCTCAAGGGAGGGTACATCATAATGCCAAGCACATATGAAAGCAAGGTCCAGGGCTCATTCATCCTGTCAGTCAAGTGCGACCGCCCCTTCGAGCTGACCCAAACTAAGTGAACAGCTTTCATGATCGATTTGAAATAATCAATCATAATATTATTAAACTCTCCTCAAATATCAAAAAGGTGATGATAGTAGATAAAAGTTGAAATACAATTTAAAGAAGCATTTAAATCCTAACGATTTTAAGCTATCAAACTTATTGAATTTA
>JACCDV010061252.1_pt1 | contig 10128 bp, 8 predicted proteins | sample 7446131 | NCBI WGS metagenome assembly JACCDV01 (sample SAMN15323448, study PRJNA562643) | freshwater metagenome | isolation source: river surface water | place: USA:Blue River Watershed | collected 2017-08-17
AGGGCCCCATGGCCATGGTGGCCTGCGCACATTGCGGAACACACCTGCCGCAGACCGAAGCTTTGAGCGAGGGCGGCCAGTTTTTTTGCCATGCCGAGCACCGCGACCGCCATGCCCGTCGATAAGCCATCCGATTGGGACGGCGGTTGGTGGCGTCATGCCCGTCGCTGCGACTCACCCAATTTCGGCCCAAGGCCCGCTGGCGTTGAGATTGACTTGGTGGTGATTCACTCCATCAGCCTACCCCCGGGCGTGTTCGGCACACCCCACGTCGAAGAACTGTTCACGAACCGGCTCGATTGGGACGCGCACCCCTATTTCCAAACGATCCGAGGCGCAGAAGTTTCCAGCCACTTCTTCATCCGTCGCGATGGCGAAGTGGTGCAATTTGTCGACGCCGATGCGCGAGCTTGGCACGCTGGGCGTTCGAGCTGGCGTGGCCGTGAAGGTTGCAACGACCAATCGGTGGGCATCGAGCTCGAAGGCTTAGAAGGTTTGACTTTTGAATCGGCGCAATACAGCGCTTTGGTGCGCCTGTGCCAAGACTTGCGCCAACGTTACCCTGTGGCGGACATCGCAGGTCACGAACACATCGCGCCGGGGCGAAAGCAAGACCCAGGTCCGGGTTTCGATTGGGCTTTTTTGCAACAGCAACTGGCTTGGGAAGATCGGTGTTTTCCCGAAGTCTCGCCCCCCATCTGACTAAAACCCAAACACCGTTTGAGTCGACTCGATTCACAGGCGCTCGTCGGCAGCGTCTGCACCATTGGGCTTTGCGCCGCAAATGCGTTGGCAAGCCTGACAAAACCTGAATGACTTGCGCCGATCGCCCATTTTTTGCGGCCTCCAAGGCACATCTGACAAAACAAATAAAACTGCTAATTATTAATACCTGAACGGGCTCGAAAATACCATTTGAAAAAGAGGGTGTTTTTTCACTCAAACACTATGGGTAGTGGTTAGAATCGTTCCCGCACACCAGATATGGTGTTTGACCGATTTTCGCCCCGCTCACGACTTGATAGTTTGTGCGTGCTTTTTTGAAAGCCCCGATCCGCCCCAAGACGGGTCCGAACAAGCCTCCAAGCCCCAGCGCTGACCAGAACAAACCCCAGAGGAAAACCCATGCAAACCAGCACCATGACCACCGCGCCGAGCCCCATGAGCGCCGGCGTGAGCCCCAAAAGTGAACCCTTGGCTTTGAGCAACAACGCCGCGTTTGCCCACTACCAAATCATCCGCCGCAACGGCGCCGTGGTGTCGTTTGAACCCAGCAAAATTGCCGTGGCCTTGATGAAAGCGTTCTTGGCCGTGCACGGTACCCAAGGTGCGGCATCGGCCAGCGTGCGCGAGGACGTCGATGCCCTGACCCAAAACGTGGTGCGCGCCCTGATGCGTTCGCGTCCCAGCGGTGGCACTTTCCACATCGAAGACGTGCAAGACCAAGTCGAGCTCGGCCTCATGCGCAGTGGCCACCATGAAGTGGCGCGCGCGTATGTTCTTTACCGTGAGCGCCGTGCCCAAGAACGTGCCCAACAACCCACCACGCCAGCCGCCGCGCAAGCCCCCAGCTTGTTTGTGACCGAAAATGGTCAACGCAAACCCCTGAACTTGGCCGGCTTGGAAGCCCTGATCCGCCAAGCCTGCAGCGGCCTGAGCGCCGACGTCAAAGCCGAGCCGATCGTCAGCGAAACCATGCGCAACCTCTACGACGGTGTGCCGATCGAAGAGGTTTACAAAGCCGCCATCTTGGCCGCTCGTACCCACATCGAAAAAGACCCCGACTACACCTACGCCACCGCGCGTTTGTTGTTGCACACCGTGGTCAAGGAAGTCTTGGGTGAAGAAATGCCCATCGATCAAATGGGCAGCCGCTACGCCGACTTCTTCCCTCAGAGCATCAAAAAGGGCGTGGAAAACCAGCTGCTCGACGAAAAGCTCTTGCAATTCGACCTGCCCCGCTTGGCCGCGGCCCTCAAGCCCGAGCGCGACTTGCAAATCGACTTCATCGGTCTGCAAACCCTGTACGACCGCTACTTCTTGCACGTGCGCAAAACCCGCATCGAACTGCCCCAAATTTTCTTCATGCGCGTAGCCATGGGCCTCTCGCTGGGTGAAGTGGACCGCGAAGCGCGCGCCATCGAGTTCTACGAAGTGCTCTCGAGCTTTGACTTCATGTCCTCGACCCCCACGCTGTTCAACAGCGGCACGCTGCGCAGCCAGCTCTCGAGTTGCTACCTGACCACCGTGCCCGACGACTTGGACGGCATTTACGAGTCCATCAAAGAAAACGCCTTGCTGTCCAAATTTGCTGGCGGCTTGGGCAACGACTGGACCCGCGTGCGCGCTTTGGGCGCCCACATCAAAGGCACCAACGGCGAATCCCAAGGCGTGGTGCCCTTCCTCAAAGTGGTCAATGACACGGCCGTGGCCGTCAACCAAGGCGGCAAGCGCAAAGGCGCGGTCTGCACCTACTTGGAAACGTGGCACTTGGACATCGAAGAATTCCTAGAGTTGCGCAAGAACACCGGCGACGACCGCCGCCGCACCCACGACATGAACACGGCGAACTGGATCCCCGACCTGTTCATGAAGCGCGTGATGGAAAAAGGCCAGTGGACCTTGTTCTCGCCCAACGACGTGCCCGATTTGCACGACCTGTTTGGCACGGCCTTCGAAAAAGCCTACTTGGCTTATGAAGAAAAAGCCCTGCGCGGCGAAATCAAACCCTCGCGCCAAGTGCCCGCGACCGACCTGTGGCGCAAGATGCTGTCCATGCTGTTTGAAACCGGCCACCCTTGGATCACCTTCAAGGACGCCTGCAACGTGCGCAGCCCGCAGCAGCACGCCGGCGTGGTTCACAGCTCCAACCTGTGCACCGAGATCACGCTCAACACCAGCGACACCGAAACCGCGGTCTGTAACTTGGGTTCGGTCAACTTGGCCCAGCACCTGAAAGACGGTCCGAACGGCAAAGAGATCGACCACGACAAGCTCAAGCGCACCATCAACACGGCCATGCGCATGCTCGACAACGTGATCGACATCAACTACTACGCCGTGAAGAAAGCGCGCGACTCCAACCTGCGTCACCGCCCCGTGGGCTTGGGCATCATGGGCTTCCAAGATGCGCTGTACCAGTTGCGCGTGTCCTACGCTTCGCAAGCCGCCGTGGACTTCGCCGACCGTTCGATGGAAGCCGTGTGCTACTACGCCTACTGGGCCTCTACAGAATTGGCCAAAGAGCGCGGCACCTACTCCAGCTACAAAGGCTCCTTGTGGGACCAGGGCATCTTGCCACTGGACTCCCTGGACTTGTTGGCACAAGCCCGCGGCGGTTACGTTGAAGTCGACCGCAGCTCGACCTTGGATTGGAACGCCTTGCGCAACAAGATCGCTGCCGACGGCATGCGCAACTCCAACTGCGTGGCCATCGCGCCCACCGCCACCATCTCCAACATCATTGGTGTGGACGCCTCGATCGAGCCGAGCTTCGGCAACCTGTCGGTCAAGTCCAACTTGTCGGGCGAGTTCACCGTCATCAACGGCTACCTGGTCAAAGACTTGAAGCGCTTGGGCCTGTGGGACGACGTGATGGTCATGGACCTCAAACACTTCGACGGTTCGCTGCGCGCCATCGACCGCGTGCCCAACGACATCAAAGACCTGTACGCCACCGCGTTTGAAGTCGACACGCACTGGTTGGTCGAAGCTGCGGCTCGCCGTCAAAAGTGGATCGATCAAGCGCAGAGCTTGAACATCTACATGGCTGGCGCCTCCGGCAAGAAACTCGACGAGACCTACAAGCTCGCTTGGCTGCGCGGCCTGAAGACCACCTACTACCTGCGCACCACCAGCGCCACACAAATCGAGAAGTCCACCGGTCGCACCGGTCAGCTCAACGCCGTGTCATCGAGCACACCGGTGGCCGCTGCAGCTGCACCTGTGGAAGCCGCCACCGACATCAAGTTTTGCGCGATCGACGATCCCGGTTGCGAAGCTTGTCAATAAATTCGATGCTGCATCACAACACATTGCACCTGCGAAATGCTCAGTTGCTTTGCATTTCGCACTTACGCTCACATAATTCACAGAATTGGAATCATCTATGTTGACTTGGGACGAAAACGCCACCCCCGCTTCTGTCAAGCCCGTCACCGCCATGCCCGTTCAGCCTGAAGCTCGAACCAGCGCGGCAGCACCGTCGACACCGGCCACCGCTCACCAGCGCGTCAACGCTGCCGACAAGCGCATCATCAACGGACAGACCGACGTCAACCAACTCGTGCCCTTCAAGTACAAGTGGGCATGGGAAAAGTACTTGGCGACATGCGCCAACCACTGGATGCCGCAAGAGGTCAACATGAGTCGCGACATCGCGCTGTGGAAAGACCCCAACGGCCTGACCGAAGACGAGCGCCGCATCGTCAAACGCAACCTCGGCTTTTTCACCACCGCCGACTCGCTGGCCGCCAACAACATCACTTTGGGTACTTATCGCCACATCACGGCGCCTGAGTGCCGTCAGTTTTTGTTGCGCCAAGCATTCGAAGAAGCGATCCACACCCACGCTTACCAATACATCGTCGAATCCTTGGGCTTGGACGAAGGCGAAATCTTCAACGCTTACCTTGAAGTGCCTTCGATCCGCAACAAAGACGAGTTCTTGTTGCCCTTCATCGAAGCCATCATGGATCCCAACTTCAAGACCGGCACACCCGAGACCGACCAGACTTTGCTGAAGTCGCTCATCGTGTTTGCTTGCCTGATGGAAGGTCTGTTCTTCTATGTCGGCTTCACGCAGATCTTGGCGCTGGGCCGTCAAAACAAGATGACTGGTGCCGCCGAGCAGTACCAATACATCTTGCGCGACGAATCCATGCACTGCAACTTCGGTATCGACTTGATCAACGCGATCAAGCACGAGAACCCCATGTTGTGGACCAACGAATTCAAGGCCGAGATCAAAGACCTGTTCCTCAAAGCCGTTGAACTCGAATACCAATACGCCGAAGACACCATGCCTCGCGGCGTGCTGGGCATGAACGCTTCGATGTTCAAGGGTTATTTGCGTTATATTGCGAACCGTCGTGCCACACAAATTGGACTTGAAGCCTTGTTCCCTCATGAAGAAAACCCGTTCCCCTGGATGAGCGAGATGATCGATCTCAAAAAGGAACGCAATTTCTTCGAGACCCGTGTGATCGAATACCAAACGGGCGGCGCCCTGTCTTGGGATTGAGTCCTGAAAACACCACACATGTTTCCCTCTTTAAAAACCCTGTTCTCTGCGCCTTGGCGTAGGGACAGGGTTTTTTCACTGAATTCAACCCTTTGCAGTCTGACGTGGATGCATTCACACGACTGCAAAGCGCTGAATCGCTTCACCAGCCCCTTGCTGGATGAAGTGCTCTTTGCAACTTGATCAAGGAGAAGAAAATGGCAACTGCGAAAAAGGCCGCTCCGGCCAAGAAGAAACCTGCTGCGAAAAAAGCAGCTGTGAAGAAAGTTGTTGCGGCCAAAAAGCCAGCAGCTAAGAAGCCCGCCGCTAAAAAACCCGCTGCCAAAAAAGCAGTCGTGAAAAAAGCGGTTGCGGCCAAAAAGCCAGCAGCTAAGAAGCCCGCCGCCAAAAAACCTGCTGCCAAAAAGCCAGCAGCCAAAAAAGCGGTTGCGGCCAAAAAACCCGCCGCTAAAAAGCCAGCAGCCAAAAAGCCTGCTGCCAAAAAAGCTGTCGTGAAGAAAGCGGCACCAGCAAAAAAAGCACTGCCGGCTAAAAAGCCGGCTGCCCCTGCTGCCCCTGCGGCTCAAACGAAGTTGACCCCTCAAGCTGCCTGGCCGTTTCCAACGTCCACCAAGCCCTGAGGTTTGACGCTTCCTTCCACCCTTGGGTGGTGAATAGCCCAACACGCAAGTGTTGGGCTTTTTTCATAGGCTTGCTCAGCCTGTACAAGTACGCATCAAGGGTAGAACAGAGCGATGCGGTAACCCGACATGGTCTGATCTGCTGCCAAAGCGATCGACAAGCGCAACTTCACAGGCCAAGCCTGACCAGGCTCCAACACAAGCGGCGCATCGGGCCAATCTTGGGCCATCAAGACACGACGCGCCAAAACTTTGTCTTGTGCATCGGTCAGGCTGAGTTCCAAAGAAGGCAATGCCACCGGCCAAGCTTGGGTGTTTTTAAGCACGACATCGAGCGCATGCAATTGCCCCAACAAACGGACCAAGCTCGAGCTGTCGATGATCACAGCATCGAGCTGTCGAACCGGTTCAATTCGACACCCCAAGGGTTGACAAATGGCTGTGAGCACGGGCTTGAGTGAGGGTTGCCATGCGGCCAAGCGGTGTCGGTCATGAATCGCCCATTGAAGCAACAGAGCCACCAAGGACAAGCAAACACCCGCCCACAATGAAGCCCGAATGCCGGGCGAACTCCAAAACACCTGTTTCTTGACTTGCCGCACAAAGCGAGGCTCTGGCTCAGGAACGGTATTGAGCAATTCATCGCTATCGGCTTGGAGCACATCGATGTGCAACACTGGGTCTTGATCGACTGACATGGTCTCAAACGCCATCCAGTCTCTCTCCAGTCCCGAGCCATCGCGCAAGACATCTGGGCTTGCATCGGCTTGAGTTCGTGAATCGCTGAGTTCGGCCAAGCCGTCCAACACCCCTTCCAGCGCCGAATCGTGTTGTGAGGACTCAACCTCTTTGGCTTGGCGCGCCCATGCGTGGTCGGGAGGCTGCTGCTGTTCATCCACTATGTTGGTCAAAACAGGTGGTGTCGGCACCCAGGGTTTGATGTCTTGGTTGGCATCAAAAATCTCCGCGCAGTGACCACAACGTACCCAACCTTGTGAGACGCGAAGTTGATCGGCCACCACCTTAAAGGAAGTTGAACACGCAGGGCAGCGGGTGATGAAGCTCATGCCCTCATTATTGCAGGGAGACGGACTTCAGCCTCGGTGAGCGGTCATGAGCACCCAACCTTCTTGTTCATCGGCCACCGACAAACTCAGCCAGGGCGCGTAGGCCTCTTGTAACTCAGCGGCCTGGCGCGACAAGATGCCGGCCAACACCAAATGCCCACCTGCGGCCACATGGGCACACAGCAAAGGGGCCAAAACCTTGAGCGGTGTGGCCAAGATATTGGCCAAGACCAAGTCGTACACACCACTGGCCTGATCCGGTAAACCGCTGTGCAGGCTCACATGATTGGCATGCGCATTGAGATCGGTGGCGGTGACGGCGGCAGGGTCGATGTCGACCGCGGTCACATCGGCGGCACCCATGCGGGCCGCACCAATGGCCAAGATACCGGAACCACAACCATAGTCCAACACGCGTTGTTGGGTCAGGCTGCGCGAGGCTATCCAGCGCAAACACATGCGGGTGGTGGGGTGGGTACCGGTACCAAACGCCAAACCAGGGTCCAAACGGATCACTTGCAGGGCACCTGCAGGGGGTTCGTGCCAACTCGGGACGATCCAAAAATCGTCGGTGATGGCCACGGGCTCAAACTGCGATTGGGTCAAACGGACCCAATCTTTTTCGGGCACGTTTTTCACACCCAAGACCTCACAGCCGACAAAGAAGTCTTGCGCGCCCAACAAGTCAGCCGCCTCTTGGGCCAACGCTTCGGTACTGAACAAACCCACGATGCGTGAACGGCACCAGCCTTCTTTCGGTGCGGGCATGCCGGGCTCGCCAAACAACGCGGTTTCGGCGTCGGTCATGGCATCGGCATCTTCGACCGACACACTCAAGGCGTCCAACGCATCCAAGGCCTCACCGACCGTTTCCACGGTCGCCTCGGGCACCATCAACACCAATTCAAACAAAGCCATGGGTCAACGCTCGTGTCGACTCAGCCACTCTTCCAAGTAGTGAATGTTGGTGCCACCAGCCACAAAACTGGCGTCCACCATGATTTCGCGGTGCAAGGGGATGTTGGTTTTGATACCTTCAATCACGGTCTCGGACAAGGCCGTGCGCATACGGGCCAAGGCCTGTTCACGCGTGTCGCCGTAAACGATCAGTTTGCCGATCATGGAATCGTAATTCGAGGGCACAAAATAATTGGTGTAGGCGTGAGAGTCCACCCGAACGCCAGGTCCGCCAGGCATGTGCCAAGCGGTGATGCGACCGGGTGAAGGCGTGAACTTATAGGCATCTTCGGCGTTGATGCGGCACTCAATGGCGTGACCGCGCAACTCGATTTGCTTTTGCGTGAAGGGCAACTTCTCGCCAGCGGCCACGGCGATTTGGGTGCGCACGATGTCCACGCCGCTGATCCACTCCGTCACGGGGTGCTCCACCTGAACGCGGGTGTTCATTTCAATGAAATAGAACTCACCGTTTTCGAACAAGAACTCGAAAGTGCCCGCGCCGCGGTAGCCGATTTTTTTGCATGCGGCGGCGCAACGCTCGCCGATGCGTTCGATCAACTTACGGGGGATCCCTGGCGCAGGCGCCTCTTCGATGACCTTTTGGTGGCGGCGCTGCATGGAGCAATCGCGCTCGCCCAAATAGACCGCATTTTTGTGCTGGTCGGCCAAGACCTGGATTTCAATGTGGCGAGGATTCTGGAGAAACTTCTCCATGTACACCTCGGGATTGCCGAAAGCGGCACCGGCTTCGGTTTTGGTGGTTTGCACGGCGTGCAGCAAAGCGGCCTCGGTGTGGACCACCCGCATGCCCCGACCGCCGCCACCGCCGGCAGCCTTGATGATCACGGGATAACCCACGGCCTTGGCTGTGCGCTTGATGACGGCAGGGTCGTCGGGCAAAGCCCCTTCAGAACCCGGCACACAAGGCACACCAGCGCGAATCATGGCTTGCTTGGCGGAAACCTTGTCGCCCATGATGCGGATGGACTCTGGGGTTGGGCCAATAAAAGTGAAACCGCTTTTTTCCACGCGTTCGGCAAAGTCGGCGTTTTCACTCAAAAACCCATAGCCCGGGTGAATGGCTTCGGCGTCGGTGACTTCGGCCGCCGAAATGATGGCGGGCATGCTGAGGTAGCTTTGGGCCGAAGGCGCAGGACCAATACAAACGGCTTCATCGGCCAGTTTGACGTATTTGGCGTCGCGGTCGGCTTCGGAGTACACCACCACCGCTTTGATGCCCATCTCTTTGCACGCACGCTGGATGCGCAGGGCAATTTCGCCGCGGTTGGCGATCAGGATTTTCTTGAACATGGTCCTGCCGCTTATTCGATGATCATCAAGGGCTGACCGTACTCCACCGCCTGGCCGTTGTCGATCAGGATTTGCTTGACCACACCGGCCTTGTCGGATTCGATCTCGTTGAGGATCTTCATGGCTTCCACGATGCAGACCGTCTGGCCCACCTTGACGGTGTCACCGACCTCAACAAAGGCCTTGGCACCCGGGCTGGCAGCACGGTAGAAGGTGCCCACCATGGGAGAGGTCACCGCATGACCGGCTGGCTCAGCGGGTGTGGCCACCACGGGGTTGACGTCCACCACCGGCGCGGGTGCCGCTGCTGGGGTTGGGCTGGGCGCCATGGCGTAGGTCACTGGCGCAGGTGCCATGCCAGTGGGCATGCTCTTGACGATGCGGACCTTGCCTTCGGCCTCGGTGATTTCCAGTTCAGACACGTTGGATTCGGACACCAAGTCGATCAAGGTCTTCAATTTTCGCAAGTCCATAGCTTCTCCAATAAATTGCCGCCAATTCGGCGCCATGTTCGTTCATTGTTTGGATTGAACAACAGAGCATGGCAACCATGAATGGGCCACAGTTTACCGCAAAGAAAGGCTTTGTTAGCCAGACCCCCGCCTATTGACCAAGGAAGGAAATTCAATTTACCGACAATTAATCACCAAATGGGCTCAGAAGCTATCAATTGACAACATTAAGAAAATAAAGCACCCAGACGATCCAAATCTGCGGCCGTCAGCTTACCAATTTGGCGGTGCGCCACTTCGCCCTCAGGAGAAAACACCACCGTGAAAGGAAGCCCACCAGTGGTGTTACCCAAAGCCCGACTCAGGTCGACCCCTGGCAAGCCCGCCATACCGATCGGAAAGCTCACCGGCAAACGTTGCAAAAACTTCTGCACCGCGGGTGCTTGATCCACCGCCAAACCAAAGACTTGCCAACC
>JACCDV011189600.1_pt1 | contig 10126 bp, 9 predicted proteins | sample 7446131 | NCBI WGS metagenome assembly JACCDV01 (sample SAMN15323448, study PRJNA562643) | freshwater metagenome | isolation source: river surface water | place: USA:Blue River Watershed | collected 2017-08-17
AAAGCACAAAGTGATAATGATCAGTTGATAAAAGACCTTTCAGAATTTTTTGAAAATAAATTAAAATAAATTTGGTACAATAAAAAACTTTTTATACTTTTGTACTATAAAATTAACAAAATAACAAAAAGAGAGAAAAAACTTTTAATATATAGAATTATGAACACAATTACTCTAAATACAAATTTAACGCTGAATGTCTTATGTTTAAGACGTGAGCCGGGTTTTGCCTTATTTAGAGCAAGTGATTTTAGTTGGTAATAGCTAAATTTGTAATCTAAAATATGTAAAACCCGAAACTCAAAAAGTTTCGGGTTTTTTTTATGAATTGAAAAAGTTAAAAATATGAAAACAATAGAAAAATATACAGTTATTAAAGATTTGATAAGAAAAGCTAAGAGATTCCTTTATAAGGATGAAAAGTATTCAGATAGGATAGGACAAGCTTACTATGGAATAACAGATAATGGAATATTTGGTGCAAATATTATGGCAGGTATCATAACTGGAATAAGACTTACAAATGATAAACCAATATATGAAATAACATACGGTAAGTCAAGTGTATGGACATCAAAAATAACAAAAAATAGAAATGAATTACTAGACTTTCTTAAAATAGAAGAATTAAGTAAAATTAAACAAACTGCTAAAGTTGAAGTAAAATATAAAGATTAAATAATGGCCCCGTAGCTCAGCTGGATAGAGCAACTGCCTTCTAAGCAGTAGGTCACAGGTTCGAATCCTGTCGGGGTCACAAAAAATGTCAAGTGGTAAATGGGAAATGCACCACGAAAATGAATTCCGTTTGTAGGCTGGGATCGATGCCGAGGATGAAAGAAGTAGTGGGGGTTGTAGGTTCGAATCCTATCTTGACGACAAATATGCCGAGGTGATGAAATAGGTAGCACATGCGAGACTTAAAATCTCGTGCCTTTATGGCGTACGGGTTCGATTCCCGTTCTCGGTACAAAAAACATATGCCCCGTTAGTCCCGACTGTCTTCTAAACAGTTAAGGGTAATTGGATGCTGAAAATACAGGTTCGAATCCTGTACGGGGTACAAATCACTTGTCGGAGTGGTGGAATGGTAGACACGCAGCACTTAAAATGCTGTGCTCCGGAAGGGGCGTGAGGGTTCGAGTCCCTCCTCCGATACAAATAAGCCGAGGTGGTGGAATGGTAGACACGCTGGTCTAAGAAGCCAGTGTCCGAAAGGACGTGCGGGTTCGAGTCCCGCTCTCGGTACAAAATATCGAAATGATGAAATGGTAGACGTGCTATGCTCAAAACATAGTGTCCAAATGGACGTGTGGGTTCGACTCCCACTTTCGATACAAAATATGCGTCTGTGGTGGAATGGTAGACACGCTAGCCTTAGGAGCTAGTGTCCGAAAGGACGTGTGGGTTCGAGTCCCACCAGACGTACAAAAAAATATAATATATTAATATATAAACTATGATAAAAAAACTAGATGAATATTTTAATATGTTATCAGAAGCATTTAATAATCCATTAAAGATAAAATGGATTAATAAAGATGACATTCTAATAGGGTTATTCAGTACAAATAATAATACCTACAGTATTAAATGTATTAATAAGGGTTATAATATTTGGAAATATGATTTTTATATTTTGAACGAAAATGATAATTTTAGTCCAGAGCTAACAAATAATGAGAAAGATAAATATAGAGTTTTACCGACTGTTAAATCTGGAATACAATACTTATTAGATAATAAAAAGGTTGATGCAGTAATTTTTGGAGCAACAGATAAATCAAAAGGTAGAAAAAAGTTATACGAATCATTTTGTGAAGAATTTTCAAAATTAAACAATCTTGAATTTTATACAAATATACAAGATGATAAACAAATTTTTATAATGTTTAATAAAAACATCAATAAAAAAACACTTATTGATACTACTATACAAATAGTAGATGAAGAAAAAAACTAAATAAAATTTGGTAATTAAAAAAACATATAGTATCTTTGTACTATAATTAAAGAAAAACAAAAAGGGACAATAAAAATATAATATATAATAACAATGAGAACAAATACTGTAAATATTAATGTGATTACGATTACGAATTGTGTGAATAGCACAGCTTCGGGTAATGAGATATGTATGGTATAAAGCAAAGTTATATTATAAAAGATTTCTAAAGACCCGAACGTAAGTTTGGGTCTTTTTTTTTATACACGCCGGTGTCGCATAGTGGTCGATTGCACCTACCTTGTAAGTAGGAACTCCAACACCGCAGGTTCGAATCCTGTCACTGGCTCAAAAATATTCTTCCGTAGCTATAATGGTCAGAGCGGTGGTTTGTTAAACCAAGGGTTACAGGTTCGAATCCTGTCGGAAGAGCAAGAGTAATGCTTAATGGAACAGATATATTGAAGATTAGCTCGCACCTAATTGGATATAAGGATGTTTAAGTTGCGAATCCCCGTAGAGGGAACAGAGGCTACATTAAGGTGCGACATTACTCCATTATTCCTTCGTAGCTCAGAGGCAGAGCGGCACCCTGTTAAGGTGAGGGTCGGGATCTCGGAATTCCCCGAAGGAGCAATACATCGGAAGGTGTAGTAATACAATACACAATAAGCTAGAATAAAAGTATTGTACGGTGATTACCTCAGAGGACAGAGGGCCAGTCGGATACACTGGTAGTCACAGGTTCGAGTCCTGTATCACCAACGAAATATTCTCCTATAGCTCAGTTGGTAGAGCAATTGACTGTTAATCAATTGGTCCCTGGTTCGAGTCCAGGTGGGAGAGCAAATATTACTGGGTTGCCGTAGCCAGGTCGAACGGTTCGGACTGTTAATCCGACGAGCATTGCTCCACCGTGGGTTCGAATCCCACCCCAGTAGCAAAAATATAGGTAGTTAGCTCAACTGGTTAGAGCACTCGCCTGATACGTGAGAGGTTATGGGTTCGACTCCCTTACTACCTACAATATAATAGTATATTTTCCCTATTAAATTAGTAATTTAATGCTATTATGTTACACTTTATATAAAGTGTTCGCTTGTAGCTCAGCGGTAGAGCAACCCTATAACACGGGGTTTGTCACTGGTTCGATCCCAGTCAAGCGTACGAAAATAGTCCTATAGCTCAGTTGGTTCAGAGCGATTGTTTAACACGCAATAGGTCGTCGGTTCGAATCCGTCTAGGACTACTGAAAATAACGGCATATACCAGCCCAACCTGATAAGTTGGAGAACTGTAGTTGGTAAGTTGAAAACGTGGGTTCGAGTCCCTCTGTGCCGACAAAAAATAAAAAATAAAAGATATGAGTACAGGTCCCATTAAATAAACTAGATGAAGTCAACTTAGAATACAAAGGTGCAAAAGTACACGCTTATAAAGTTGAATGGCAGGAAGAAAATGATAAAGGTAAATTAGTAACTAAAAGAGAATTTCATTGTCAGTTATATAGAAATGATAGATGGTTAAACTTAGGTGAAATGAGTGATGGTTCAAGATTTACAGCGGTAGCACAAGCAGTAAACGAAGCAAAGTGGTTGGTTGATTATGATTTAGAAAAAGAATTAGATAGTATGTTACTATCGGTGGGATTTTTAAGAGAAGATTTATTCAAGTATAATAGACTTAGAATAACTGAAAGATTAGAAGTAAAAGAGAAATTATTACATGATGTAGATTTAGTTGGGTTAAAACAACTAGAAAAACAAGAAAGAGATAATGAAAAGTTAAAAAAAGACTTTGACATAATGTTACCATTCTTAAAGGATCAGTTCAATGATAATGTTAGACTTTTAATAGTTGGTAGATTTTTAGTTACTAACTTTAATGATAAACTTGAGTCTTTTTTAATGTATTAAAATAGAAATGGGACCGTGGTGTAGTTGGTTAAACATGCCATCCTTACAAGATGGAGCCGCGGAGTATAACGTAGGTTCGAATCCTACCGGTCCTACAAATATAGGTATATAGCTCAGATGGTTAGAGCGTGTCGCTGATACCGACAAGGTCGTAGGTTCGAGTCCTACTATACCTACAAATAGATGGCAACACATAGAGTTACTTCGTGAATGGTTCACAATTTGACTTGAAATCAAACCCTTGAAGGTTCAAATCCTTTATTTCACTCTAGTGAACTTTCCTCTATTCTTGGTTCCTTAGCTCAGTTGGTTCAGAGCAATTGCTTTACACGCAATAGGTCGTAGGTTCGAATCCTACAGGAATCACAAATGGTGCTTTGGTCGAGTGGCTAGGCAGAGGACTGCAACTCCTCGTACACAGGTTCGAATCCTGTAGGCACCTCTAAAAATGCTTCCTTAGCTCAGTTGGTAGAGCACCTCACTTGTAATGAGGATGTCGTCGGTTCGATCCCGTCAGGAAGCTCTAAAATATGGTATAGTGCCTGAGTGGTCGAAAGGTGCGGTCTGCAAAACCGTAATGATTAACTTCATCATCGTAGGTTCAAATCCTATCTATACCTCAAGTTGTAAGTCGGTGTGACCTTAACGTCCGAAATTCAAATAATACAGTAAAAGGTGACGGGTGTAGAGAGAGACACAAAACTGCCGATATAGCTCAATTGGTTAGAGTATCTCCTTGGTATGGAGAAGGTTAAGGGTTCGATTCCCTTTATTGGCTCAAAAAAGACCTCTAAATGAGGTCTTTTCTATTTTTATTTGTATCTTTGTATTATATATTGATATGGAGAGATACATTTTTTTTATATATAATATATGAAAAATGTAAATATAAAAGATGTAATACTTTTATCAGAAAGTAAAACACACAAACAAATTGCAGAAATATATGGCGTTTCTTCTTCTTACATAGGAAGATTATTAAGAAAAAATAATATAAATACTAAACGTTCAAGATTAAATGAAAGTAAATTGAATTTCAATATAAATTATTTTGATGAAATTGATACAGAAGAAAAGGCCTATTGGTTAGGATTTATTTCATCAGATGGATGTCTTAAATCGAATAAAGTTAGACTTGTTTCAAAAGATGAAGAAGTTATAGTAAAATTTAAGAATGCAATTGAATCAGAACATAAAATTGTAAGATCTATAACGATAGATAAACGTAGTGGTAAAAAACATGAATTATTTATAATTTCAATAACTAATAACATATTCACTAAAAAATTAGAGAGATTTATAAATAATGATAAAAGTAATAATTTTAACCTTCCAAAGATGGATAAAACTTTATATCCTTTTTTTCTTGCTGGTATGTTTGATGGTGATGGTTCTTTTTCTATATATGGTACTAATAAAAATAAAATAAAAGCAAGTTTAATATCCACAAGAGAATGTTTAGAACAGATAATAGACCTATTAGAAATAGAAATAAATCTAAAAAAGAGACCAAAAATATTAAAGCATTATACAACATATAGATTTTATCTATATAAATATAGTAAGTTATTCCTAGATTATATTTATAATAAGGATTATGACTATCTATTCTTAACTAGAAAATATGAAAAATATCATGAATATAGAAACAAATAAAAAGAGAGTCTATGTAGATTTAGACGGTGTGTTATGTGACTTTTTTGGAGCTTTTCGAAAAGGTAGAAAAGATAATCCAGATAGAAAATACCCACAATCTAAAATAGGTTTTTTTACAGACTTAGAACCTATACCAGATGCAATAGAATCTTTCAATAAACTAAAACAGCATTATGATGTTTGGATTTTAACACGTCCTTCATTTAATAATATACACTGCTTTACTGAAAAAGCTCAATGGGTATTAGATTACCTAGGTTTCGATGTTCTAGAAAAAACTATTCTTTGTGGTGATAAATCTTTATTAAAAGGTGACTACCTTATTGATGATAATGGACAACACGGACAACCTCAATTTGAAGGTGAATGGATTGAATTTGGATCAGAAGAGTTTCCTGATTGGAACTCAGTTATTGATTATTTGATTAATAATAACCTTTCCCAATAACAGAGTGTCTAACACCACCTCTTGGATTTTCAACGTCTCCCGTGTATCTTGGAATTAAATGACAGTGAAATTGCATTACTGTTTGTCCTGCTGGTTCACCACAATTCATTCCTATATTATAACCATCTGGTTTATATTTAGATTCAACTATCTCTTTTGCTTTATCAAGCATTTCGGATAGTTTGTTCTTTTTAGATTGACTTAAATCAAAATAAGTTTCTTCTGATCCTTTTGTTATGATAAGTATATGACCTGGACTTGTTGGAAATCCATCAAACATAATAAAAAAATCATCATCATGATATAAGATTTTATCATCTTCTATCATATGTCTCCCAAACTTTACATCTTCATTCAACTTAGTAAATTTTCTCATTCTAAACCTCTTTTTTTTCTAAAATTTTCTTGATTATCTCTAAAGATAATATCTATTTTATAGATAGAAATATTACCAATATTATCATTTATAATATTTTGAATTGTTCCAAATGTATTTAGACCATTTATTTCTATTCTGTATATATTATATTCTTTTACTAAAATATTTACGAATGGTATAAAATAATCTTTAATATCATCCCATTTAATGCGATCTTGCTTTGATCTTATTGAGATTATAGGAAATGTTTTTCTACACTGACTTAAAGTTTTACTATCAATCACTTCTAAATAGATATTTGGATCATCTAACATATAAGATAGATAATTTCTACAATAACTTTCAATATCTAAAATATCATACTTTTCATTAAATTTAACTATATACTTCATAAATCTATCTTTTTATTCAAATAATGGGAAACTTGGTAGCACAAGACGAGTGTTTGCATTATCTGCAAATACCAAATATTTAGAATCGTCTCTTATAATTGCTTGATTTAGTATCTTATTATGAGTATCTTCTGGTATAATATCAGTAAATAGTCTTATATTAGTCATCTTCATATCAGAGCCTAAGATAGACGGAGTTACTCCTTCCATTTGGAAATAAGTAGGCTCGATATCTTGCTCATCTGAATAAACTGGTCTCAAGAAATTATTAATTAATTTACCAGCATCTTCTTCAAAATCAACATCACGTTTGTAAATAAACTGTGTCATTTTTCTATTTCTTTGGTCTATATTACAAACATAGCAATACCAAACCTCTTCATCTAAAATAAGATCAGAATTTGTAGTATATTCATTAGTTCCTAATGTAAGTGTAATAACATCATTTACTAAGTTTATTTTCCAACCTTGTGTATTAATATCATCATAATAGTTAAAGAAATTATAAACTTCACCTTCAATATAATTATTTATACTAAACCAAACAGTAAATCCAATATTATCAGAAACCTTTAATATAGGATCTAAATTTTGATAACTTATAGCTAATGTACCAGCATCTACTGAATATAGATCATAATTTGATTTGGATATAACTGTTGAAGAGTTTTCAATAAGTTCTCTATTTATCTTACATAAGTATTCTAATCTAACTAAATCTTTAGTAAGTGGCTTAGTCTGAACTTTATTTGCGACAGCTTTTTTATCATCAACATTTTCAACACCAAATAGCTGATCAATTGTACTATTTTGTGTAAGCATATCAAGTTTATTCTTGATTTCAACATTATCAGGTTGAACATTTGCTTTTTGATTGTATTTTTTCAAGATAAGTTTATAGTAAACCGAGTTGTTATTAAATCCTCTAAACTGAGTAACGTGATCTACAATAAACATTCTACTTAAATTACAGAAATACATAAAATCTTCCTTACCTGGTCTTCTCTGAACACCAAATACAGTTTTGAATTGCTCTTTTGTAATATGAACTTCCATATTTTCAAATAAACTTAAGTCAAATTGATTCATAGTTATTTGCGAATCTGGAAACTCATTATTATTAACAGATACTTTTAGATCACCTTCACATACTATATTATATAGTTGATACTCATGCATTGAATAATCATGTCCTTTAACATCAGGATCTGTTACAAAGTATATAACAGGATGACCAAAAATCATTTGAGCATCATTACTTAACTTATTTAATAAATTAAGAGCCGAATTTTGTTGATAAGGGTTATATAAAAGAGCTTGTTGATCTGCAGTCATAGTTGGTAAAGTATTACCATCAGTCGAACAAGCACCACCACCTGATTGATTTAGATTTGTATTTGGAATAAAATTACCATTTGCATCAAAAGTACCATTTAGATTTGATTGACAACATTCTCTTAAACCATAAAGATTTGTTTTTTGATAATCTAAAGTAACATTTTGGAAATTACCAATTAGATTAATATCTTGTATTTTAACAGCACTCCCTGTATTATTTTGAACAGAATATTCAACTTGGAAAAATCTCGTAGGAGTCAATCTTTTTGTAGAGACATTTTCCTTAGTTAAAACCTCCCACTCAGACCAAGTTCTTGAATTATCTTGAGAATATCTCCATTTTAGATCAACACCTTCATATCCTGTGGATGAAATTATTTCAACATCATCTAACCTAAAAACCTTAAATATAAAAGGTGGTTTTATAACTGTGCTTTCTCCATCTAATAAAGATATAGCTGAACCATCATCAATAACCTCTCTTAATATCTCACCTTCAATTTTATATTCTAATATTCTAATAGATCCAATTGTATTTGTTCCTTTTCTAACCCATTTTATGTCTAAGTAAAGAGGGTCTTTAGCATCTATTGTAGGGAAATTATCAATTTTCTTTTTAAGATCATACCATGTTGTCCATTTAACACCATCTCTAGATAATCTATAATACTGAGCTAAGTAACGAGTATCAGTTAAGCCTAAGGTATCATAAGTAAAATTGGTTATCTTAGAAATATTTTGTAAATTTGTAAAACTAATCACATATTCCTCATCTATATTATTTAGGTAAGGAGTAGCATCAGCAGCAGATGCAGATGCGGAGATATTAAACTTATCTGATATGGTAAAAGTACCGTCTAGCGTATTATTTTCTATTACAAACATAACTTATATATTAAAAAAATAAGTTTTTATTTTGTATAAATCAAAATAAGTTGTATATTTGCATGATAAAATATAAAAAGGTAAAAAATTCACTATGAATATTAAAGAAAAGTTTCTATCACTAACAACAAGAACTTATCCTCACGGAACTGAGCATGAGTTATTTCATCTTTTACCAAGTAATTTGCAAGAAGATGAACATGGTAACCTATTTATTAAAATAGGTGAAAGTGATACTATGTTTACCGCTCACTTAGATACCGCAACAAAAGCATTATCAGACGTTGTTCACGTTTTTGAAGATAATATTATTAAAACTGACGGTACATCTATATTAGGTGCCGATGATAAAGCAGGTGTAACCGTTATGCTTTATATGATTGAAAATAATATTCCTGGTTTATATTACTTTTTCTTAGGTGAAGAAGTAGGATGTATCGGTTCTAAAAAAGTAGCAGAAGTACATAAAGTAAATAAAATTGAAGGTATTAATAAAGTTGTTTCTTTCGACCGTAGAGCAACAAGTTCTATTATTACATTTCAATCTTCTAAAAGATCATGTTCTGATAAATTTGGTGAAGCTTTAGCTAAAGCATTAAATGATGCAGAATCTACATTCGACTATAAATTAGATAAAAATGGTGTTTTAACAGACTCTATTCAATTTACAAGCATTTACCCAGAATGTACTAATATTTCTGTTGGTTATTATTCAGAGCATACTTTCTCTGAAAGACAAGATATTGTTCACTTAGAAAAACTAGCTAAAGCTTGTTTATCTGTAAATTGGAATGAATTACCTGTTGATAGAGATCCATCTAAAGTTGAGTACGATTACTCTTGGGGCTATGGTGGTGCTTGGGGTTGGGATGATGATTATGGATATGGTGGTAGAACCAACTATGGTCAAGGTGGTTATAACCTTACTAACGCATATTCTAACGATTATGGTACATCAAGAGGTTATAACTCTAATACATATCGTCCAAAAACTGAGAAGTCTTATTTCTATGACGAGTTATTCCAATATGTTTCTATGATTGAAACTAATGCTACAACTGGTAAAATAGTTAAAGTTGATTTGATCGAGGATCGTGTTGAATATGAATATCAACTAATCAAAAGATTATTTGAAGATTTAGAATTACACTATACTAAGTTTGAGTG
>JACCDV010157466.1_pt1 | contig 10125 bp, 4 predicted proteins | sample 7446131 | NCBI WGS metagenome assembly JACCDV01 (sample SAMN15323448, study PRJNA562643) | freshwater metagenome | isolation source: river surface water | place: USA:Blue River Watershed | collected 2017-08-17
AGTATAATAAAGGTATTTAAAATCAAATCTTCTCACTTCTACGAATTTAAAGAAGCTTCTGAAAAATGAGTTGTTCTTCACAAGATAGTGATGAAGCCGTGACAATAAAGGCCTAAGAGGAGATGAGAAGTTGGCTTAGTACGTGAGATTTGGCAAGTATATTATTAGTCAGTAGCAAAGCTTATCTTGATATTTCTACGCTTTCTGTGGTCTGCAAACTGAGGATGAGAATGTTTTGGAACATTCCATTTTTGATAAGCTCCTCCAAAACATTAATTCTTTTCTCATTATAAATATAGTTCGAGAGGATGGTCAAGCACGGCAAGATAACTAACGCCTTATTGGCTTAATTTGAATTTATGCATTCTTGAGCAAGTTTCAGTACCTTTCCTATAGCCTTCTCTCCACCTTTCATTTGACTCACAATCCATAAGTATTCAGGAAGTTTATTTGCCTTCTGGCTTCTACCCGCGTCCAACAGTCCAACAGCGAAACTTTCTTCATCTAAAATACTGTATTTGCGGTTGTGGTTCAGATACACCTTAATAAGATTTTTGAAGTGTTATTGTACTTGGCTGTCGTTGAGGTAAAAAATATTCAACATTTTGCTGTGATAGTTCTCGATGCGTGAGAGCTCGTTTAAGTACCCTCCATAAGTTTCAATGCAAATATTGTGAATCTTCTTTATTAATATGCATATATGTGACACTCGATTTCTCCACAGGGGGTCTGAGCTAATCTCGAACAGCGTGCACAACAAGGAAAAGATATTATTACAGTTCTATGAAGTTTGGGCGAACTGTTAATACCTAAGATTCCATAGAAGCGGTTAGCATGTTGATGCCTGCCTAAGTAAATTGATGGTTTTGCGCTTTTAAGAGTGAGACCAGGCTCGTATGATATTGAAAGTGTTCTGCTTGGAGGATGAGAGGGGCTATTTTTCGACAGTTATGGTATTGGTTGTAAACATAATGGCGCAATATTATATTAAGAATATACAATCATTAGTTCAAAGGCTAATAATGAGGCAAAGAGTCCATCTTTTGTATCATCTAGTTGTTAAGTAAATTTGATTTTCTTATACTATTGGGGCTGCGCTTGGGACTCCATTTCTATTCCTCCTTAAAATGCTTCAAGATTTCCTCAATTGTCTAGAGAGGCTTGTTTGATTGGAAACCAATATCAGGAGTATTAAAACCATTGTACTTAACTTTGATTTTGGGGCAGTTTTCTTAAGCACTTATATCAAAGCATCGTGATTGTTAATAATTTTTGGCCTAATACTCTTTGAGATCAACCTGCATAAACTATTTCCAAATCCTAAAGGAATCAATGAGTTGGTTCAAATCGTTCCTTTATTGCATTTAATTGATCAGTATTTTGCTGATTCGGAAGATGAAGCTCAGATGGCCCTGATTTATCATATGCATGCTGTGCAGGAAAATAAACTTCCTGTTCCTGAAATGCATTATCAAACTTCCCAAAAGGCCCCTCTTGTGGTTCTATCCATTCTACAAGTATCGCTTTTTGAAATTGCCGTAATCCTGCGAAAGAAGATGCTGCACAATTTTAAAGATAACGTTATGTATGACATTATTCCAGCGATATTTCTCGAGAAAGGCCTAAATAATGAAGGGGTTACTTGCACAACAATAAAAAAGTCAAAAGTTTAAAATTTTATCTATAAATCTTATATTTAGTTGATCGATAATATCTTTTATACTAACTCCAAAATACTATATCCCAACAGGCCAAGCCTTTCAACCCTTTCCCCTGAAGAAAAGTTGATACTTTCATTACTTTTCTCAGGCAAGAACTTGATCAAATAGTCAAGTTTACTTGCTATAGATGCAGCTGCTCGACACAGCAACTTTTAAATCTCAAGTTTATTAGATTTGTCTTTTTATCCGTACTGGGTGTTGCTTAATTTGAAGGACTAAAGTAGTTTGAGGATATTAATGCAGATGTAGATGATTCCTTAGCAGTATTACTCATATTGCTAGCTCATGCCTAATCTTCTAAAGTTCGCCAACATCTTCTAGATGAAGGTCTAATTAATGAGCACAATCAGCTTATGAACGAGATCCAACTCAACTGCTCCTATATTGATGGTTAAGTCTGATAGGAAGTCCTTTAGATTTAGAGTAACAGTACCATAGGATATCATCCTCTCGTTTGCTTGCTTCTCTTGAGGGCGAGGACTATATTCAAAGATGGAATCAACCAAGCAACGAATGATTTCTTATGAGACTGCCTATGTATCATTTTCATAGGGGGCCTAGCAGCAAAAAACAGCAGTGTATAGGACTTTAAATATTTGTTTGTTATAGATATTGTTAATAAAAGTCTATTTTATAGTGGGGTTATGGCTGATAATACTGAGAAACCTGCTTAAAGTTTAAGTACTTTCTGAGCAAATTTTTTACAAAAAGGTAGATAGATATCTTCGAAGGCGTTTAGCAACTCATAATCATATTGGTGAAGCTTCAAAAAGGAAAAGAGTTCTTAGTGACACAGCTTTTAGTCTGTAAAGGCAATATTAATGATAAAGGTGTATTTCTTCAATAGATTAATGACAAAATATCTTGCTTCGTGGCTCAGCTAGCCTGGCCTGAAGGCGATGGACAATAATGTTTGCAAAACTTTTACATCGACACTAACTTAACAAGCTGATTACCTCATATAAAACTATATTTTGTTTTGCAGATACACATTCTTCATCAAATAGTCCACAATATTGTGCTCTATCTACTCATGTGCATCCTTTCTCTCATCGCCATGTGTCCCTTATTTGTTCCTTCTCATCCCAATTTATTATAAACATAATTAGTGCAAAACAAAAAAACTAATGCCCTTTCAAGGACCCTTTCCTCCACATCTTTAACTTTTATTGAGGGGAAAGATATACCGGCAACAAAACAAAAAGGTTGGGTGGGGTTCGTACTGAAGATAGATTGATGTTTCAGGCACTACATTGTCATCATCACAGTTGATAAGACAGGGATTAAACATTCATCATTGATCATTTCTACTTCAACAATTAATATTATAATTAATTAGTAATCATTTACGAATAATCTTTTTCTTCTTCTTTATTCTCAGCTACTTCTCAAGCTGCCTTTCATACACCTCCTTCTACTTCATAAGTTGCTTCTTCAAGTGAGGATGGCGTAGCATGTAATCCTCGCTAAATCTGTTTATTTCAAAATCTGGGTCCTAGGCCACTACCTTAAAACGATCGTCTATTTCGGTCTCTTTTACCTCTATCTTCTTAGGCATCTATTGATTTACCAGCTATTCGACTTTCTTCTTCCTGCGCTCCAGGATATTAGCCTGTTAAAGTTTTCCTTTAAGTTTGTTGAACAGTCTCAAATGCATCAAATAGCCATGCATGTACTCCTTGAGCATCTTTGTGTTGATCAAATTCTAGCAGCCAAGCTCGCTAACTTCCTGCTTGCTCACGAACTTGTACTAGTCATACACAACCTTACTGTGCTCCTCCTCAAGTTCCTATGTAATGTTGTCCACATATGGCACCCACTTGGGGCCAGGACCAAGCTGAGGAATGAAGTAACATCCGATTTTGGAGTCCTACAAGGCAGCAAGCATAAGGCCACTTGAGTTAACTGTTGTGAACATGTTAATACCATGGTCAGGCTCAATGCTTGTAAAAAGCTTGCCTTATCCGTCTGTTATCTTTATTTGTTTCTTGTTGCTGAAGAGAATATTTTTTGCACTGTTATTCATGAAATGAATGGAGTTTATTGGTTAATTGTATGAGGAACGGATCGAAAATAGCTTTCTATCGAATCGGAAGTCATAAAGATTTAAGACAGAGCCTTCTCCAGCTCCAAGAAGCAGGCCTGAAGGATCGCATTTTACGTGAGAAACAGGGTTAGCTGTTTGTAGTTTACAAGCTCTCTTTCTTTCCCTAAAATCCCAAACCTAAAGTTCGTCTCCTCCACAGACAAGTACATTAAGTTGTTAATTAAAGTGCATGGAGTTGATATGGGAGTCAGTGTGAAAGGGAGTGAGGAACTTGCCCTCTTCAAGGGTGAGTCTATAGATTTAGTTAACTGAGGCTGATATGCAGAGATTAGCATTAAAAGGATTGTATTAAAGGTCTCTAGGATAATGAGGAATCCTTGTTTTGTAGTGTGCTCCATATTGTGCGTGGAAGTCGATTGAGCGGTCATTTTGAGCCATCACGATCTTACTGTAATCGTCGGAAAGTATTTTGAACTTGACGACCTCGCAATCCACCCCTCGCAGGCATTTGAGCGATAGCTCAGCAGTGTCAAATATTTTAATTTGAGGAGCATATATGCCTGCAGCCACAATATATCTCTCATCCTTGGATATTTCCACCTGGTTAGTCGAGATCTAAAATTGGAAATCTTGAATCAACTCTATCCTCCTGCGGAACTACTCATCGTATCTGAGTGACTTGCTGGATTTCTTAGCGTCATTGATGAATTGAGTCTATGTTTTTCCAGCGGACATGTTGTAGGTCTTCACCCCATTGATCTCAGTCACTTTGTACATCAACAATCTATTATAACCAATATTGTTAATTAAGCCTAACAATCACATATATCGGAATGAAGAAAATATTAATCAAGATAGGACAAGGCAGCAAGGCATTGCTAAGGATCGATTTTCCTTATTCTTTGTAAATTGCTTGCAGGGAACGATTAAATTAGTAGGTTTGGCCTTCTTACAATGGTGGAGATGGTAAGAATAAGCGCGCGTTGATACTTCCTTTTTGCATTTGTAGCATTCTCGAAAATAGCATATCTTTATGTGCTAATCGTATTATTTTTTCTTTAAAGAGGCGAAGCAAACCTCACAAGTCAGTTCAGTCTATCCGCAAGTGAATGCTAAATGTTCCTATAGGCTAACATTTAACTATTCTTGACATTTCCCACATTGCTAATGTTTCTCATTCTTGTGAGCTGCTAACTAATCTTTACTATCAAAGATAACTGGGCATAGTGGGCATCGAACAAGATCTTTTGTGATAGAAACTGCGATGTTTCGAATGGTTTGATACTTTTACCAACTTTTCCTTTGCTGCTCAACCCTCACCATCTCCTCATCCGCACGCCTGATTTAATTAATAGTGTTAGTTATGGATTGCCTAATGTCAATTAGCTATCTTTTGGTGATCATTATGTCCTTGTACATTTTGACAAGACCCCTTTCTCTCATTGTATTGAATTAGCAAATATTAGTATATTTTGTATTCCATAGTAAGCCTATTTAAATCAAAATCAATTTCACTTTTTTTATTTACTTTGGCTGCGCTGCTTTTCACTACTAAATGGCTTTCTCTTCTTCGCAAATACGTTTTCACATATCCTTGTGTGTTTTTCAAATGAGCTCAAATTGAACTGCCTTCCACACACTGGACACTCCTTCCTTTACATATTAGCAGGATCTACATCCATCATTTCGTAATTTGGCTAGTTAAACGGTTGTGGTTAAATATTATTCTTTTACTCTATCTTTTTGCCTGTTTGACCTTAAAAATCAAGCTTTTTAAATGTCATCTATTGAGGTTGGTTTTATTTCAATGAGATGATATTGGATCCTTCTTTCTCTTTGGTTCTCAATATAGGCAAAGAATCCGTAGATTCATCTGTTTTTACGTTTATTGCTAGTATATTGTGATGGTCTCTCGATTGCTTATTGGCCTATCTTTGATTGAATTTGATGATTTTTAAATAGTTTTAGCATTTGGCTGAGTAATATTTATTGGGGTCGTAATGGTTTCTCTTAGAGTTGGTTTCTTCGATATTTGAAATTTTGGACTAAGCCAATGAGGTCAAATGGTCAGGGATGATTCGATAGTGTTCTTCTAGAGAATTATCTTTTAATTTCTGTGGAGTAACATTTTTCTTCCTCTTAAGAAAGCGAAAAGGGTCATGGGTCTTAGACAGATTCATTCAAATTAAATAAAAAAAGCATAAGATAATAATCGGTTCAACTATCCTATATAGACTTTGAATTCAAACTGATCGATTTTCTTCAATACTACTCACTACTGCCTTGATACTTTTGCTAATAATTTGTCTTTAAAATTGATTAAGCAAAAGTGGAGTATGAGTTATGTATTTGGATATATAAGTGAGTTCTTGGTGATATAAATTTAAAAGATTTTAAATATTATTTGTCAATGCAGACTTCCGCGCCAAAGATTTCCTAAGTGAAGGACGTGACTCGAATTGAACGTATTGGTGCCCACTCCCACATTCGAGGACTGGGTATAAATGAATCCTTGGATCCTCGTCAGCGTGCACAGGGCATGGTGGGGCAAGTAAAAGTTACATTATTGAGTCTGAAGCAAGGCGAGCTGCCGGAATCATCCTCGAAATGATCAAATAGGGCAAAATTGCAGGACGAGCCATACTTATCGGAGGGCAGCCAGGAACAGGCAAGACTGCAATCGCTATGGCCATGGCCAAAAGCTTAGGAGAGGACGTCCCATTCACAATGCTTGCTGGATCTGAAATCTTTTCACTGTAGATGAGCAAGACCGAAGCCCTCACCCAAGCTTTCAGACGTTCAATCGGAGTGAGAATCAAATAAGAAAGTGAGATTGTTGAAGGTGAAGTAGTCGAAATCTAAATTTAAAAATCCTCAAGTAATTGTTGACTTAAATAGCTTCCGGGGCAAAGACCGGAAAGATTACACTAAAGACCACTGAGATGGAGACTGTGTATGATTTGGGACAAAAGATGATCGAGGCGATCCAGAAGGAAAAGATCATTACTGGTGATGTGATTACTATTGATAAGGCCTCAGGAAAGATTTCCAAGGCAGGAAGAAGCTTCGCAAGAGCATCTGATTATGATGCTATGGGTCCACAAGCCAGGTTTGTCAACTGTCCAGAGGGATAAATATAAAAACGCAAAGAAGTTGTCCACACAGTCACCCTCCATTAAATCGATGTGATCAACTCGCGCTCCCAAGGCTTCCTCGCCCTCTTCTCAGGCGCAACAGGAGAAATAACTCAAGAAGTTCGAGAACAAATCGACAAGAAGGTCTCAGAATGGAGGGAAGAAGGCAAGGCTGAAATTGTGCCTGGAGTCTTATTTATTGACTAAGTCCATATGTTGGATATGGAATGCTTTTCTTTTTTGAATAGAGCTTTGGAAAGCGAAGCTGCTCCAGTCGTCATCCTCGCCACCAATAGAGGAATCACCAACATTCGAGGCACCAACTACAAAGGGTATATGCTATATTATTTAGTCCTCATGGATTGCCTTTGGATCTCCTTGATCGTTTACTCATCATCCAAACAAAGAATTACAGCAAAGACGAGATCAGGCAGATTCTCTAAACCCGATGCGAAGAAGAGGACGTTGAGCTCACAGAATAAGCCTTAGATTTCCTCACCTAGATCGGTGCATCCACAACTCTCCGTTATGCTATCCAATTGATCACAACTAGCTCTCTCTTGGCAAACAAGAGAAAAGCCAGCGAAGTCGACTTGGTTGATATTAGACGAGCATACAGCATGTTCTTGGATGTAAAGAGGTCAAGTGACTACTTGAGAGACCATCAAAAAGAATATATGTTCAGTGAATAGACCCAAGTTGAAAAGATGGTAGCCGAGTGATTAAATTCATATCTAATTCATATGAATATTCAAATTGATCAAATTGATAGATATCAGTTATAAGTTGCAGTTAGGAAATATATTTTATTATTAAAGCAGACAGTTGAGGATGAAAGCAAGTCCATATTCCAAAGGCTACTCCCCCTATATCAGGGAGGGGCAGTCGTAGAGTGAGCAGGGAGCTCTAAGAAGTAAGGCATTTTCTCATTTGGACAACATAGAGCACAATTATTCACAATATCAAAACAGTAATCTTTCTTCAAACCAAGATAAAATCGCAGAAATAAAGAAAAAATATGAAAGGATCTTGGCTAAAAGCAATAATAAAACTAACTAAGAGAACCAAATTGCACCCACCCTACAAAATGATGTGGGCAGGTCAGCCTCCAAAAACTAAAACTATGACTAAAATACACATAGAAGTCAATTCAGTAGGTCATTTCAGACACCAACAAGCAATAAAGACAGGAGAACTGTTGAAATCATTGATGCGCCTGAGGTCAAACATTTAGGCACCAAGCCTTATGCCTTAAGGGAATATGCCAATCCTGCTAAAACTTAGGTGAAATCACACCTATAAAGCAACAGAATGACTTTAAATGCCATGAAAAGCGAGTTGCAGTCCAAACTTAGAGACCTCTCAGCCAAAACTGATCTCACTTCTCAAATACGAAACCCACCAGTTTCGAGGGAGGAGAAGAAAACAGAAGAGACAACTGCATACTAAGCTATTTTGAATAAATACTCGAAAGATATCACCCAAAATAGAAATAAAAACTATAGTGATGTCCGGGCAAGCTATGCTCCCAATTTGATAGAGGAGAGCCAAGTCAAGCCCTACTAGAAAAAGGAGTCCTTATAGTAAAAAATCAAAGAAACTTCTATTTCAAGCTATATAAATCAACCCAAGCCAGGGTAAAAACCAGGCAAGCAGAGATAACTCTCAACTATTAGCTAAATTTCTAACTCCAATCACTCCGACATGCAAAATTCAGGAGACAATTCTCACAAAGTCCATAAAAATAGCAAACACTCGGATTTGAATGAAAATAGTTAATCGCATATAATAGTGTAAAAGCCAAGCACTATTGAAAGTAAGTACACAAATTCAACTTGGATGAAAAATGTTACTTCCTATCTCGAGACAAAAGACAAATACAAAGAGCAACACCATAGATAGCAGTACAAATAGCCTTAGTTTAAACTTCAAAAACTGTAAGCATCTTAGGGCTTGTCCATTACAAGAACCACAACCTAATAGAACTTCATGAATATGAATCGATTAACCCTTATTCAAGAAAGGTTCGAACAGAAATAGAAAACCCCCCAAAACAATCGTCCATAACATACAGTAGTCTCTAAATTAGACTCAAATAGAGGTCAATACTAGCCAAAACTAATAAACCCGCCTTCTTAAATTTCAAGCAAGGGAAATCCGCCAGTAGAGTAGAAGACATAGATCCAAAAGTTGAAATAAAAATACAACATTAATACTACTGCATCTAAGTACACAAACCCATACAGATAAAAAAGGTCTTAGAAGAGTGTAGCTAGCGACAAACATGAGCCTAGAAACAGCTAGACAATAAGCAAAGAAATTTAAAAGCTGGATAGTCGAATTAAGCAAATAGAGCTCAATAAAAAAGATCTCAACATGAACTTTAGGCCATATGAAGTATCCAAAAGCGTCTCTAAGGCTAACAACATCTCGGAAAGCAATAGAACCTCAGCTTCTATCTCAACTTACTAGAAATCATAAGTCTATAAGTGTAGTGACAATCCACTACCCAGCCAAAACCTCAACAACTTGTCAAACGCAAACCTTTCTTCAGGAAGTAAGGATAAATACAATGCAAGATATCAAGCATATCTCTAACGAGTAAAACCATTATATAGTGAAATAACCCTTCCTGAAGGGACAAAAACTTAATCCAGTGGCTTTGCTATCAAACTCATGCCTGTTCAAAATAGCTATGAGGAAGACTAAACTTAAAAATCATTCTCCGACCTCACTTCCAAAAGTAGGATGAAGGAGTACATGAACAAAGTCGAGCTCGAGAATAGAACTGACAATGGAATAGAAGAGAGAAAGAAAAAGCTACAGTAAAAGGTATAAAATAGCAACAATGTGAAGTTACTGGTGAAAACCATCGGGCAGCAAGCAGTGTACGATTAAGTACTAAGAAACAATAAAATCTGGTTTGCCAGTGAGGCCAAAGAAAAGAAGTGGAGTTAGCTCAAAAATTAGCTTAGCGCCCTCGGCATCAGCTTAAGTGACACACAGCTAAAGGAAATATTCTCAGTTGACTAATCCTAGAATAATCCATTCTTTTCAGTCTCTGACAATAAATGCAGCATGAAGTCCCTAGCGCAGAGCTACAAGCAGGCCCAAAGACACTGGTAACAAAAAATCCTACACAAATTCAATCGAGGTTAGCTTGAAAGATAGGGATTGAGTGTGAATAAAATTGACTACTAAAAGAAAGGACATATCCAGGTTG
>JACCDV010044629.1_pt1 | contig 10122 bp, 4 predicted proteins | sample 7446131 | NCBI WGS metagenome assembly JACCDV01 (sample SAMN15323448, study PRJNA562643) | freshwater metagenome | isolation source: river surface water | place: USA:Blue River Watershed | collected 2017-08-17
ATAACCTCGCGCCCCGGAAAATGAAAACGAAGCGCTGACGCGAGTGATCTAACTCCGGATGGGTTATGCGCTCCATCGAGCAAAACAACCGGATCCTTTGACACCACATGCAATCGACCTGGTGATACCGCATCCACCAGCGCTTGACGAAGCACCTCGTCATCAATCGATCGAGTGCCAGAGCCTAGGAAGGATTCAACAGCCGCGATAGCGGTTGCAGCATTTTCAGCCTGGTGCGCTCCCAGCAGCGGCATCCACAGCTGTGGATACTCCCCAGCCAAACCTTGAATTGAGAACCTAACGCCATAACCATCTGCAGAAACATCGCTAAATCCGAAGTCTGACCCCGAGAAAAGGACATTCGCCTTGGAGGAAAGAACTCGCCTGGCTTCGGGGGTCTGTGGCGAGGAAACAACAATTGACTCAGGTTTGATGATCCCGCTTTTGGTCAGTGCGATTTCCTCGATTGTGTCACCCAGTGATTTCTGGTGGTCTAGATCGATTGCGGTGAAAACAGCAACATCTGCGTCGGCGACATTGGTCGCGTCCCACTCACCACCCATACCCACTTCGAGAACTAAAACGTCGACCGCCACATCACTGAACACCTGAAAAGCGATAGCCGTCATTGCCTCGAAGAAGGTCAATGGGTTTTCCCCTTGGGCAACTAGCTCGGCATCGACAATCTGCAGCAGCGGCTTATTCTCAAGATAGGTCTCGATAAAGAGTTCATCAGACACTGCCTCGCCATCAATCGCGATGCGCTCGTTGAAGCTAATCAGGTGTGGAGATGTGAGACGCCCAGTTTTCAACCCGTGCTCTCTAAGAATGCGCTCGATAATTCTGGAAGTCGAGGTCTTCCCATTGGTCCCCGTGATGTGAATGACCCGATAGTTTTTCTGCGGATCTCCCATGACCTCAACTGCTCTGGCTGTTGGGGCCAGACGAGGTCGAATTTGGTTCTCCGGCTGCCTGGCATAGAGCTCAGCCAAAACCTGCTGCATGTCTGTGGTGGACTTAGCCAACTTTCGACAGCTCGATTCCGAGGTTGCCGCTCTCCCCGATTTGAACGCCTTCAACTGCACCCTCGGAGATAGCTAGCGATAGCGCCAACACCTCTGAGGAAATCAGCTCGGAGTGCTCTTGCAGCGCCGCAATGCTCTCAGCATCGGCCGTGAGCGAGAGATTGATTCGATCTGAGACGTCCAAACCGGCATCCTTGCGAGCCTGCTGGATGTGGCGAATAGCATCGCGGGCACAGCCCTCTCGTTCGAGCTCCGCGGTCACCTTGGTGTCAAGCAGAACAAAACCCTCCGCAGTGATGCCGACTCGGAAGTCATCGCTGACCGCAGCCGCTGTCATTGAAAGCTCGTACTCACCCTCAATCAATGCCGTTCCATCAACCACCACTTCGCCAGCAACCAACTTCCAGTTGCCCGCCTTGGCTTCTTTGATTATGCGCTGGACATCACCTCCAACGCGGGGTCCAAGAGTCCTGGCGTTCACCGCTAGGGACTTGGAAAGTCCGAACCTGCTGGCAACCTCGTCGGTTGCCTTGACGACCGAAACTCGCTTCACATTGAGCTCATCGGCAATGAGATCTGCGTAGTTGGACAGTTCGTCGGAGTTACTGGCGATTGTTAGTTCCGCAAGCGGCAAGCGCACCCTCAGACCTGCCGCCTTGCGAAGCGACAGGGCGACCGAAGCTGCCTCGCGAATCGCATCCATGTCCGAAACCAAATTGAGATCCCTTGGGAACTCGGATGCATCGGGCCAGAACTCCAGGTGCACCGAACGACCACCGGTAAGTCCGCGCCACATTTCCTCAGCGGTCAGCGGTAGCAGCGGAGCTACGGCGCGCAACACAGCCTCCAGAACGGTGTAGAGAGTGTCAAACGCTTCTTTGTCGCCCTCCCAAAAGCGGTCACGAGAGCGGCGGATGTACCAGTTGGTCAGAACCTCTGCGAAATCGCGGACCTTGGCGGAAGCGTTGTAGCTGTCGAAAACATCCAGATCTGCCTCGAGCTGTGAAATCAGAACTGAGGTCTTGGAGAGGATGTATCGATCAAGCAGCTGACTGGAGGAATGAGAAGGCGAAGCCTCATAGTTTGAAGCATTCGCGTAGAGGGCGAAGAAGTAATAGCTATTCCAAAGTGGAAGCAGAGCCTGGCGCACTCCCTCGCGAATTCCCTGTTCGGTTACGGAGAGATTGCCACCACGCAGAATTGGGCTTGCCATCAAGAACCAGCGCATCGCGTCAGAGCCGTCGCGGTTGAAAACCTCGTTGACGTCCGGGTAGTTGCGAAGCGACTTGGACATCTTTTGTCCGTCATTGCCAAGCACAATGCCGTGGCTGATGGCGTTCTTGAATGCTGGTCGGTCAAACAATGCCGTTGAGAGAACGTGCAGGGTGTAGAACCAACCTCGGGTTTGGCCCACATACTCAACGATGAAGTCTCCAGGAAAGTGGGTGTCAAACCACTCCTGATTCTCAAACGGGTAGTGCACCTGAGCGAATGGCATTGAGCCGGATTCGAACCAGCAATCCAGCACTTCAGGGACGCGCCGCATCATTGATTTTCCGGTCGGGTCGTCAGGGTTCGCCCGCACTAGCTGGTCAATTTCTGGGCGATGGAAATCTGTTGGTCGAACCCCAAAGTCTCGCTCTAGCTCATCTAGCGAGCCATAGACATCGATGCGCGGGTAGTTGGGGTCATCACTTCGCCAAACTGGGATCGGAGCTCCCCAGAATCGATTGCGGGAGATGGCCCAGTCCCTGACGTTCTCCAGCCACTTTCCAAAGCTTCCGTTCTTGGTGTGCTCGGGAACCCAGTTGATCTCCTGATTGAGTTCAAGCATTCGATCGCGCAGCTTGGTGGTCTCCACAAACCAGGAAGAAACCGCCTTGTAAATCAGGGGGTTCTTGCAGCGGTAGCAGTGTGGATAGGAGTGATCATAGGAAGCCTGGCGAACCAATCGACCCATGGCCTTCAGGTCAGCGGTGATTGGCTTGTTGGCCTCAAAAACGTGCATTCCCGCGTAAGGCGGAATGTTGGTTAGATACTCTCCACGCTCATTGATTGAAACGTAGGTAGGAATCCCAGCTGCCTGGCAAAGGTTTTGGTCGTCTTCACCGTAGGCGGGGGCCTGGTGCACAATGCCAGTTCCCTCGTTATCGGCTACATAGTCACCAACGAGAACCTGCCAAGCATGGGCGATCTCATACTTATCTGGGTCGGCATAAAAGTCGAAAAGTCTCGCATACCGAAGACCCTGAAGCTGTTTACCCAAAATTTTGGTGGACACTGCTGCCTCGGCTGCATCAGGAGTGTCAAACCCAAGGTCCTTGGCGTAGTTTGCAAGCAAGTTGGAAGCAATGAGGTACCGACCAGTTTCTGCGGAGACAACTGAGTATTGAATCTCTGGTCCGACAGCTAATGCAAAGTTGGTTGGAAGGGTCCATGGAGTGGCTGTTCACGCCAACAACTTCACGCCGTCAAGCTCATGACCAGGTGCCTCGATTGGGAAGCTAACGGTAACCGACTGATCCTGACGAGGTTTATAGACCTCGTCATCCATCCGGAGCTCGTGGTTGGAAAGAGGTGTTTCACAGCGCCAGCAATAAGCCAGAACTTTGAAGCCTTCGTAGATCAGGCCTTTCTTGTGAAGCTCCTTGAAAGCCCAGATCACACTCTCGGTGTAGTTCAAATCAAGAGTTTTGTAGTCATTGTCAAAATCCACCCAGCGAGCCTGGCGAGTGACATAGGTCCGCCAGTCTTCGGTGTACTTCAGAACACTTGTTTTGCAAAACTCATTGAACTTGGCAACGCCGAACTTCTCAATTTCCGGGCGTCCAGAAATACCGAGCAAGCGCTCTGCCTCAACCTCGGCCGGCAGTCCATGAGTGTCCCAACCGAACCTTCGTTCCACGCGCTTGCCTCGCATCGTCTGGTAGCGAGGAATGAGGTCCTTTGTATACCCCGTAAGCAGGTGCCCATAGTGTGGCAAGCCGTTTGCAAAAGGAGGGCCGTCGTAGAACACGAATTCATCCGCATCGGCAGAATCTCGCTGGTCGATTGACTCTTGGAAAGTGCCGTCCTTGGCCCAGTGAGCCAATACCTCTTCCTCAACCTTTGGGAAGGAGGGCGATGGTGCTACGCCAGAATCTGGCTTGTGCTTTGGATACATCATGGCTTTCGGGAGGAGTTCTACAACTTATCAATGTTAACCTAGAGGAGTTGTCGAACCTGGAGTCTTCCCAATTGAACGAAAATCTTCCTGATCCACTGCGCCAAGCCAGCGTGCCCGAGAAGGCAACCGTCGACGGCTTGGAGCAAAAGTGGGTTCCGCAGTGGGAAGCCAATGGCACCTACCGCTTCGCTGAGGGCGGCGAGGTCTATTCGATTGACACTCCTCCCCCAACTGCATCTGGGTCACTGCATGTCGGCCACGTGTTCAGCTACACCCACACAGATGTGATCGCCCGCTACAAGCGCATGCGCGGATTCAATGTCTTTTACCCAATGGGGTGGGATGACAATGGGCTTCCCACCGAGCGAAGGGTTCAGAATTACTACGGTGTGCGCTGCGATCCACAGCTGCCCTATGACCCAAACTTCACCCCGCCGCAGGAGGGTGGAGACAACAAGTCTTCAAAAGCAGCGGATCAACTCCCTATCTCAAGGCGCAACTTCATCGAACTTTGCGAGAAGCTCACCGAGGAGGATGAGCAGGCCTTCGAGAACCTCTGGAGAGACCTCGGACTCTCCGTGGACTGGTCTAGGACCTACCGAACCATCAGCAAAGAGGCCCAGAAGGTTTCCCAGCAGGCGTTTTTGAATAACCTCGCGCGCGGCGAGGCCTACCAGGCAATGGCCCCGACACTATGGGACGTAACCTTCCGCACAGCGGTTGCCCAGGCCGAGCTCGAAGATAAAGACATGCCTGGCGCTTATCACCGGGTTGGTTTCGATGGACCTGAGGGCAAAATCTTTATCGAAACCACAAGGCCTGAGTTGCTACCAGCCTGTGTTGCGCTCGTTGCTCACCCAGATGACGAGCGATACCAGCACCTGTTTGGAAAGACCGCAAAGACGCCAATCTTTGGTGTCGAGGTTCCAATCCTTGCCCACAGGCTTGCCGTCAAGGACAAGGGTTCAGGCATCGCCATGATCTGTACCTTCGGCGACGTGACAGACGTCATCTGGTGGCGTGAACTGGATCTTCCAAACCGCGCAATCATTGGCTGGGACGGAAGGATATTGCCTGAAGCGCCCGATGTCATTGCGCAGGGCCCAGGAGCGAAGCTCTACTCAGAGATGGCCGGGAAGACCATCTTCAGTGCCAAGGAATTGATGGTTGCCGCACTGAAAGAGTCTGGAGACATGATTGGGGACGCAAAGCCGATCGTTCACCCTGTCAAGTTCTTTGAAAAGGGCGATAAGCCGCTGGAGATCGTCTCTACCCGCCAGTGGTACATCCGAAATGGCGGAAAAGACGAAGCTCTAGCCTCCCGACTGATCGAATTGGGTAAAGAACTAAAGTTCCACCCCGACTTCATGAGAGTGCGCCTTGAGAACTGGATCAACGGACTAAACGGTGACTGGCTGATCTCGAGACAGCGCTACTTTGGTGTGCCAATCCCAATCTGGTATCCACTCGATGCCAACGGAAACCCCGACTTCGAAAACCCGATCGCACCATCTTCTGAGCAGCTCCCAGTTGACCCCTCTACTGATGTGCCAGCTGGATACACCGAGTCTCAAAGAGGGCAGGCGAACGGTTTCATTGGTGAACTCGACATCATGGACACTTGGGCGACATCATCCCTGACGCCTCAGCTAGCTGGCGGTTGGCTAGACAACCCAGAGCAGTTTGCAAGAGTCTTTCCGTTTGACCTTCGACCCCAAGGTCAAGACATCATCCGAACCTGGCTATTCTCAACTTTGCTCCGGTCTGAGCTCGAGCACGGCCAGCTGCCTTGGAAGAACGCTGGAATCTCCGGATGGATTCTGGACCCAGACCGCAAAAAGATGTCCAAGTCAAAGGGAAACGTCGTCGTCCCGAACGACCTACTAGAAACTCACGGATCTGATGCGGTTCGTTACTGGGCAGCAGCCGCTCGACTAGGCACCGATGCGGCCTTTGACGAAGGCCAGATGAAGATTGGTCGACGCCTGGCAAACAAGGTTCTAAATGCAGCCCGATTTGCCCTCACCGAAGCTGTGCCAGCGGGCATAACCGAGGTAACCGAGCCAATTGACCGCGCCATGCTAGCCAAGCTTCGCGGTCAGATTGCAATCGCAACAAAAGCTTTTGAGGCCTACGACCACACTAAAGCTCTGGAAACAACCGAGACCATGTTCTGGGCCTTTACCGACGACTATGTTGAGCTGGTCAAAGACCGCTTCTATGGAAACGGCGGACAGACTGCGCAGGAGATCGGAAGCGCTGTCATTGCGCTGAGGCTTGCAACTGGGGTTTTCCTAAGACTTCTCGCTCCATTCATCCCATACGCAACAGAAGAGGTTTGGTCGTGGTGGCAAGAGGGCTCGATTCACCAGGCAAACTGGCCTGGCGAAGCTGAGCTTGATGGATTCGTGGGTGAGGAGCTTGTTGACCTAGCAGCACAAGCCCTTATTTCGGTTCGCAAAGCCAAGTCAGACATGAAGCTTTCGATGAAGGCAGAGATTGCGAGCGCGACGCTAACCGGTCCAGCTGAGCTAGCGAAGATTCTGACCGACCTCAAGGCAGTGGGGAAGATTTCGAACCTAGTGCTACAGCAAGGTAACGAAGTAGCGCTCTCTGAAGTGGTGTTCGTCGAAGCCGAATAAGCTGGGTGGATGGTAAATCCACTATTGACGAAGTCCCAGCTGGCCTTTGAGCTTCCCGACTTTAAGAACCTAAAAGACGAGCACTATCTCCCTGCATTTGAGCATGCAGTTGCCTCGCACAACGAGGAGATCAGCGCCATGCTGGCGACGAGCCCCGTTACCTTCGTGAACACAGTTGTTGCGATGGAGCGAGCTGGCGACCTACTGAACACCACCATGATGGTCTTCTACAACAAGTCCTCGAGTGATACCAACGAGACCCTGCAGGCGCTAGAGGCTGAAATCGGACCAAGGCTCGCTGCACACATTGACTCAATCCGTCTCAACCCTGCCATCTATTCGCGCCTCAATGAGCTGGATCAGCAGCGAACCGCAGGAGCACTATCACTAGATGCAGAGAGTGATTGGCTGCTTTCCAAGTACCTCAAGGACTTCAAATTCGCTGGAGCTGCTCTATCTGAGAGCGCGAGAGCGCGAGTAACTGAAATCAACGAGCGAATCTCAATGCTTGAGGCGGAGTTTGACAAGCGCTTGCTCGCCGACACGAACGACCTGGCAATTCACCTCGACTCCCCCGAGCGACTCTCCGGATTGACCGATGCTGAAATTGCTGCCTGCAAACAAGCCGCAACCGATCGCGGCCGCACTGGGTACACCATCCCGCTATTGAACTACTCCGGACATCCACTTCTGGCAAGTCTTGAGGACCGCAGCCTGCGGGAGCAGATTCTGAAGGCAACGCTTTCAAGGGGTCAGAGGGGAAATGCCAATGACACCAGCTCTGTGGTCAAGGAGCTATTGGATCTTCGCCGGGAGAAAGCAGCGCTATTTGGCTTCAGTACCTACGTTGACTATGTCACCGCTCAACAGACCGCAGGCAGTGGTGCGAATGTCCACAAGGTCCTGCGTTCCATCGCCCCAGCAGCTCGTAAGAATGCAGAAAAAGAGGCCGCCAAGCTACAAGAGTTGATGTCCCTTGAGGTTGAGGGGAAGCTAGAGGCCTGGGACTGGAACCGTTACACCGAGCAGCTTCGCGAGAAAGAATATGCAATCGACGTGACAGTTCTAAAGCCATACTTCGAACTGAGGCGCGTGCTGGAGGACGGAGTCTTCTATGCCGCAGGCCGACTATTCGGGTTGAGCTTCTCGCGTCGCGATGACCTTGTCGGTTACCACCCAGACAACTGGATTTATCAGGTGAAGTATGAGGACGGATCCGATTGCGGACTGTACCTCTTTGACCCATTCGCGCGTCCTTCAAAGCGCGGTGGTGCATGGATGAACAACCTGGTTGACCAATCAGATCTGCTCGGAAAGCTTCCAGTTGTCGTGAACAACATGAACATTCCTAAGCCAGCACCTGGTAACCCATCGCTAATGACCTTCGATGAGGTCAATACCCTGTTCCACGAGTTTGGCCACACCCTCCATGGACTGCTGTCCAAGGTGAAATACCCAAGATTCAGCGGAACCAGTGTCGAACGTGACTTTGTTGAGTTCCCCTCGCAGGTGAACGAGATGTGGATGCTATGGCCAGAAGTGCTGAAGAACTATGCCGTTCACGTTGAGACCGGCGAGCACCTTGGACTCGAGTGGGTGGAAAAGCTGACTAAGGCTGAAGGTTTCAACCAAGGATTTGAAACCACTCACTACCTGCAAGCTGCCATTCTGGACCTCGCTCTGCACTCTCAAACCGAGACTCCAGATGACCTAATTGCCTTCGAAGCAGAAGCAATCAAGGATTATGGCTTGGACTTCTCCCCTGTGCCTACCCGCTACCGCACCAGCTACTTCGCCCACATCTTTGCCGGAGGCTACTCAGCTGGGTACTACGGCTATATCTGGAGCGAAATCCTGGATGCAGACAGTGTGACTTGGTTCAAGCAAAATGGCGGTCTGTCGAGGGCAAATGGCCAGCGCTTTAGCGACTATCTGCTGTCCCGCGGAGGTTCGAAAGACTCTATGACCTTAGTCAGAGAGTTCTTAGGTAGAGAGCCTTCGATCCAGCCACTACTTGAGCGCAGAGGGCTTGTAGCCTAGCCAGACCAAGACACCTGCAACCAAGGCCCAGAAGGCGCCACCCACGCCATAAATGGTTATTCCGCCAGCGCCAATCAGGAAGGTAACGATTCCTGCGAGGCGCATAGAGTCATCTGCAACGGCGCTCTTTAGCGCGCCCGCGAAGGTGTTCAAAAGCGCAAGGCCAGCAAGGGCAAGTAGAAGTTCCCTTGGAACCGCTAAGACAAAGGCTGCGAACGGCGCTGCGAAGATAGCGAACAGGATGTAGACAAAACCACCCCAACTCGAAGCTATCCAGCGCCTTGCGGGATCCTTTGCAGCAGGCTCATCGGCGTTCAAAGCCGCTGTTATGGCGGCGAGATTTAGGCCAAAACCGCCAAAGAAGGCGGTAACTGCAGAGCCTGCCCCCGTAGCTGAGAACACCAACCTCGTTGGAAGTTTGAAGCCTAGAGAGTTCATGATTGCAAGACCCGGCAGGTTCTGAGATGCCATCGTTATTAGATAGAGCGGGACCCCAATTGCAAGAACGACACCCAGATCAAAGCTAGGCATGACAATCAACAGCTCGGGGAAAAATGCGCCTGGTGAGTAGCCAGCGGCCTCTGGACTGAAGGCAATCAGCACGAAACCAAGTGAGATTGAGACAGGTGAAGCCCAAAGCGGAAGCAGGCGGTTTAGAACAAACCAAACCAGCAGGACAGGAACTATGAGGAGAGGAAACTCAACACCTGCGTGAACTGTCGCGATTACAAATGGAAATATCACACCAGCAAGCATCGCCGCAGAGATTTGCGGCGGGATCTTTGCAACCACTTTCCCAAGCCATGGCCAGAGACCGGTCAGCACGATAAGCAGGCTTGAGATTAGAAATGCTCCAACCGCCTCGGAGAATTCAATACCGAGCATCACAGATGAAGCTAGAAACGCGGCGCCAGGTGTGGACCAAACAACGCTTACCGGCATTTTCAAGTGGTAGCTCAAACCAAACGACAGCACTCCGTATCCAATAAGCATTACTGCCAGGGCCGTTGCGGTTTGGGATGTGGATGCACCCATGGCACTTAGGCCAGCAATGGCTATGCCGAAAGTCGCAATCGAACCAGTGGTTGATGCAACTGTGCCTGCAAGATAGGGCGCAAGTCTCTGGTTGCTAATTTTGCAGCGCCTTAGGCGGACTTGTCTTTGAGTCTTTGAATCGGTAGCACCTTCGGCATTGCCTTGGTGTCGACAATCTCTCCGGTAATCACGATTCGACCCTGTTCTGCAGAGC
>JACCDV010909953.1_pt1 | contig 10122 bp, 8 predicted proteins | sample 7446131 | NCBI WGS metagenome assembly JACCDV01 (sample SAMN15323448, study PRJNA562643) | freshwater metagenome | isolation source: river surface water | place: USA:Blue River Watershed | collected 2017-08-17
CCATCTGATGCGACAATCCCAGCATCGTTCCCGTTGAATCAAACAGGGCAACCACTAAGAAAGTAAAAATTAATGGCCACACTTGCTTAAGATTCGAGGCTAAAAATTTAAAATTAAAATTTGTGAGACTAAAAAGCTCGTGAGAACTTGCATCCGCTACATTCGCTGAACCCAAGGATGGCCAGGCAAAAATCCCATGGAAGTCACTGACATGAAACACCAGCCCCAGCAGAGTGATGACCAGAATTCCTATCAAAATCGCTCCGGGAATATTTTTACTGTCCAACACAGCAATAAGTAAAAAACCTAAAAAAAACAAAACCATACTTGGACTATCAATGGATCCAAGCTGAACCAACGTCACAGAAGAGCCGACAATCAAATGAATATTTCTTAAAGCAATTAAGCCAATAAAAAAACCAATGCCCGCGGCTATCGCACACCCTAGAGAATGCGGGATGGCCTCCAAAATCAACTGCCGAACGCGAGTCAGACTAATTAAAAAAAACAAGATCCCAGAGATAAAAACTGCCGTCAATCCAATGGAATAAGACAACCCCATTTTTTGAACGACGACATAACTAAAAAAAGATAACAATCCTAATCCTGGGGCCATCGCAAAAGGCAAGTTTGAAACCCACCCACATAAAATCGACGAAAAAGCCGCGACTAAAGCAACCACCCAAAAACTTTGCTGCAGATTCATTCCCGCTTCATGGAGCATCTGCGGCTCAATAATCACGATATAGGCCATGGTCACAAACGTCGTGAGGCCGGCAATACACTCTTTTCGACCCGACGTCCCATTTTGCTCAAGATTAAAAAAGCCTCGCCGCATGTGCAGCACTCCCACACCTTTTTGATGGGCGGTTTATATCATATTCGTAGCATATTTATATTGATTTACAGCAGGTTTAGATTTACAGCTCTGATAGCTTTTAAAAACCATCTAATCATTAAAATTTGACTGAAAAAAATGGAAGAAATTTAAGATTATTAATAAAAAAAGGAATAAAAAAAATGAGCTCCCTCAGTAGCCACAGCCATGAAGCCCATCCCTTTAAAGTCCTGATTGTTGACGATATCCCCGCCGAAAGAAGGTTAGCAAGTCGACTGTTTCCAAGAGACCCTGATTGTTCAGGCGCGCTCGAGATTATCATGGCCGGAGATGGACAAGAGGCATGGGAAATATATGACAAAGCCCTACAAGAAGGTAAGCCTTTCCACCTCGTGTGCTCAGATCACGAGATGCCACGTCTCTCAGGAGCCGAGCTTTTAAAAAATATTATCGATCGCTCTTTCAGTCTCAGTCCAGCTGTCAGGCCAGACTCTCGATCCACTGGTCAGACTTCTCCTACATTGATTTTACGCACCAGCCTCAGTCGAGGAGAGTTTGGGGATACCCTTTCTCCTGAGATCCATCATCTCCAAAAAAATGGATCCCCCGAAGAAATCTCACAGATCAAAAAAGTCATTAGTGACGCCCGTGCAAAATATCTCAGCCCTCCAGTTTCTCCGGATGTTAGGGATAGTGGAGAAAGCAAATTTATCCCCTCGGATGAACGAAAACTCCCAGCATCTACTGCTATCACCCATGAAAAATCTTGCTGGCCTTCTTGGTGCTGTTTTGGACCTTCGTCTGTCAAGAAAACTGCTAGCCGTGGTTATCAATCAAGCACGGATTCAGAAGACGATCATCGGCCTTAGATCATATATTTACTGAAGAATGACACGATTGCACAGCGTCTTTTTTTGCTCAAAAATCTCTGACCCTAACATCAGGGCAACATTTTTAATGGAGGTGCCAAATGAGTGGAGCTAGACAATACGACAAATATGAGGACCGAGCGATTGAAGCCTCAAAAGCTGCCGATGCCGCGTACCAAAGAGCTCAAGAAGAGCGACGTTCCGCAGCCGAACGAGAAGCAGCACGAAGAGAATACGAAGCCGAGCTACAACGCAAATGGGCGGCAGAAGAGGACATGAAAAGGCTGGTAAAGGAAGCCGAAAAGGCTAGGCACGCTTTGACATATGGAAACTTTACATCCAGATACGCGCGAGAGGAAGCAGCGAAAAAAGCGGAGTACTATAACGGCGTAGGCGATGGTGGCTGTGCAGTGATGTAAAAATTTTGCTCACTATCTAATTTAAAAAATGCCTCGAAAAGAGGCATTTTTTTTATGTGGAACTGATATAAAAATTTCCATCAATTTCACAACATTTCAGATTCAGTTCAGATTAAGTCAGATTTTTGAGCGCTTGAATTTCTACATCAACTTACACTAACTCAAAACTTAAAAACTATTGGCGGCTGTGAAATTATTAGTTACTATCGCGGCCTTCTTGTTTTAGTGCTGTTGTAGCTCAGTTGGTAGAGCAACTGATTCGTAATCAGTAGGTCGGTGGTTCGATTCCTCTCAACAGCACCATCTTTCAGGGCAAATAATTAAGCCGATTCTTTAACATTAGTAAATATTAGTAATATTAATGCGGCATCGAATGAATCAAGCCTAAGATCCCTTCCCAGACAATAGAGACCCCTATCGAAAGTAATAAAAACGCAGTGACACGACTCACGACATTCGTCCCTGTGTGACCCAATCGACTAAAAATCACACCAGACCATCGATAGCATAATGCGACTAAAGCCATCACAACAATGACCGAAGACAAACTGGCGAGCACGCCTTCTAATCCATAAATATTTTCATTGGTGAGTCGTGTTGCTAAAGCAATCATCACCGCCATTGCACCCGCACCTGTGGTTAAGGGCATCGTTAAAGGGAAAAATACAACATCCTCGCGATGTTCTTTTTCTTTTTGTTCTTCACTACTAATTCTGGGCTTTGAATCAAACATACTCCAAGCCGTAAAAAAAACTAACGCACCCCCGGCAACTTGCATACTGGCGACAGAAATACCAAAAAAGCGAAGCAACACCGGCCCAATAAAAAACGTCGCGAGTAACAAAAAAGTTCCGTACATCGCCACTCGATAAGCCGCTTTGTTCTGAGACGCGCGAGACATATCTTTAGTCATTGATAAAAAAACAGCAGACATTCCAATCGGATTAATCACCGCAAATAAAGACGCAAAACCATACATAAAAACATCAGAGAAAATATTCATGCTTCACCTACATCACACCTGAAGATTCATTTTTTAAACCCAAAAAAAACCAGCGGAGCTAAAACCTCAACGCTTTAGCTCCGCTGGAAGATATAACCACAAAACTGCCAAAACAAACATCCCTAAATTTAAACTATTCAGGAATTTAACGAGTTAGCGATGTGTTTTTATCTTATTCATGCGAACTCATCACTTTCCAAGTTCCATCAGGTTGACGGCAAGCTTCACCGTACATTTGCTGTTCTTTACCTGCAATCACAGCGGTTTGTGTGAATTCTCGACAATAAGTCTGAGCACCCGATTGAGCGTCTGTCTTAGGAACTGCAGGAGTCGTTGGCGTAAAGGTATAATGCACGCCTTGATCGTTGTTCCATTGAACCGTCTGATTTGTCTGCGTTTGACCTAAAGCGCCCTGCATATTCATTTTATCTTGATCATCCATGGACTTACCAATCGCACTTCCCGCCAACGCACCGACCAACACGCCTACGCCTGTTCCTAACAATGCGCCGTTACCACCGCCAAACTGCGAACCTATGAGTCCACCGATGACGCCGCCACCGACAGTTCCAATACCTTGTTTCGTCATTTGACCATCTTCACACGCCACCAAAGACAAGGCGCACAAAGCGACCATGGAGCCAGAGGCAACTTTATTCAACCATTTCATTATGTAATCTCCTTACTTTCTTGATGTAATTTCAACAAACCAAACCCTGGAAAATCGCCCATATATTATGCTTAATTTTTATTAACTCTTTATTAATTAACTAATTAATAAATTAATTAATAAATTATTTATGCATCATGCTTTTAATTTTTAATTTTTAATTTTTAATTTTTTTATGTAACTCCATAATCTCAAAATCATAATCATTTTCAGTATTTGCAACAAAAGACTGATTTGAAAAAATCTCCCACTCTTCTGGAGGCAATGCAGGAAAAAAAGCATCGCCTTCGAGGTGTGTTTTAATTTTGGTGAGATAAATTTTATTCGCCGATGGTAAAAAAAGCTTATAGATTTCTGCACCGCCGGCCACAATAAGTTCTGGGCCCTCTAATGCTAAAACTTCTGCAACATCATGAAATACTTTGACCCCTGGATAATGAAAATGTGGATCTCGAGTTAATACATAATTTTCGCGCCCTGGCAAAGGCTTTCCAATCGCCTTCAAGATAGACTCAAAAGTTTTACGACCCATCAGAATTTTTTTGCCTAGAGTCGTCTTCACAAAATGACGCATATCCTCTTTGAGCTTCCACGGGAGCCCCCCTTCTCGACCAATCACCCCATTTTCTGTGGCGGCAACAATAATCGAAATATTTCTACTCACTTCAGGCTGATTCAATATTTTGCTCCCTTTCATTTTTTAACCATTTTCAGCCAATTTCAGCCAATTTCAGCCATCCAAAAACCCTATCACACGGCCTCTCGAGCATTTCCTACATGGTTTTTAGCGAAAATTAAATACATCGTCGGCACAATAAATAACGTGAATAATGTCCCAATCAGCATTCCAGATCCAATCACCAATCCCACATCAAATCGACTCACAGCGCCTGCACCGACTGCGAATAATAAAGGCAAAACGCCGACGATCATGGTCAGCGTAGTCATTAAGATGGGTCGTAATCTAATCGCCGCAGATTTCTCAATGGCTTCTCGAATACTTAGGCCTTCTTTGATTTGAAGCTGATTCGCGAACTCAACCATTAAGATCCCATGTTTTGTGATTAAACCTATGAGAGTAATTAAACCAATTTCACTGTAAATATTCAGCGTCGACAATCCTAAACTTAAGGGAATTAAAGCTCCGCAAATCGACATCGGAACCGAAATTAAAATAATTAAAGGATCCCGAAAACTTTCAAACTGCGCGGATAACAATAAAAAAATAATAATCATGGCAAAGATAAACGCATAAATCATGGCGTTCCCCTGACCTAAATAGCTCCTGGCTTGTCCCTCAAAGTCATAGCCCATCGAGGGTGGCAGCATAGAATTTAATAATTGCTGAACATAGGCAATGCCTTCGCCTTGGGAAACAAAAGGCATCATCGCAATATCAATTTTGGCAGAATTTAATTGCTGAAACTGTTCCAATGATAATGGTGTTCCCTCGGTAGAAAGCGTAATCAAAGACCCCAGGGAAATCAGTTGCCCGCTCTGGGAAGGAATATAAATATTTTTCACTTGTTCAGGGTTATATCTAAATTTCTGATACACCTGAGGAATCACTTCGAAACTATATCCATTTTTACTGAAATAATTCACATTATCGCCGCCATACACAGAGGCTAAGGCCTGCGCAATATCTGACATGCGAACCCCTAACTGAGCGGCTTTATTTCGATCAATCCCCAGTTCTAATTCAGGCATATCAAATTTTAAATCTGAGCTCACATAAATAAATAACCCACTTTTTTGCAACGCTTTGACGATTTCTTGGACCATGGGGTACATTTTTTCATGTTCTTGAACTGAAGTAATATCAAGGGTAATTCCAGGGCCAGATTGCATGCCTGGCAAACTTGGCCAGGGGAATGCGAAGACTTGCAAACCCGGGATCTTCCCTACTTTTTCTGACACTTCAGGCACCAATTGCATTTCTGTTTTGTGCCGCTCAGACCAAGGCTTTAAAATCATGCCTGAAAAGGTTTGATTCCCGGATAAAAACCCTTCCACAATAAAATAATCTTTCGTTTCCGGGAAGCTCGTAAAGATATCCGCAAGCTGCACTCGGCTGTTTTCCAGTTCTTTCAACGTTGCATTGGAATTCCCCATACCCACTGCACCAATCACACTCATATCTTCAGTCGGGGCAAGCTCCGTTTTGGCACCAATAAACAAAAAATAGCAGCTCGTAATGACAACCACCGCCACAACGACCGCAATGGCATGATAATTTAAAACAGATTTCAGACGGCCCGCATAAAAAATTTTAATCTTATCAAACACCTGATCAATTTTTTTAACGATCTTTTTCTCACGTAAAGAATCATCCAATACTTTTGAACACAGCATGGGAGAAAAAGTCAGGGCGATCACTCCCGATAAAATCACCGTCACTGCCAATGTAAACGCAAACTCTGTAAATAATGCCCCTGTAAAGCCTCCCATAAAACCAATAGGGACAAACACTGCTGCTAACGTCAGTGACATTACAATCACCGGCCCCGTAATTTCTCGGGCGCCTTTAATCGCAGCCTCCACGGGGACTAATCCCGCTTCCACATGCCGATAAATATTTTCAAGTACGACAATCGCATCATCAACCACAAGCCCGATGGCTAAGACCATGGCCAATAGCGTTAAAAGATTAAGACTAAAACCCATCATTAAGAGCCAAAAACACACCCCAATTAACGACAACGGTATAGTCACAACGGGAACCAAAACCGTTCGAAACGCACCCAAAAATAAAAAAATCACCACCATCACAATTAAAGTGGATTCCAGAATGGTTTTGATCACTTCTTTAATGGCCTGTTTGATATAATCTGTGGCGTTATAAACCACGTCTAATTGCAGACCTTGCGGCATGGAACGACGAATTTCTGGAAGGACCGCCAACACTCGAGCCACAACACTTAAAGGATTTGCTCCCGCGGCGGTATTTAAAGCCGTAAAAATCGCAGATTTCCCATCGAAAATCACTTGATAATCATAACTTTCTGCCCCTAACTCCGCATGACCGACATCTTGAATTCGAATTAAACGCCCTTGGATATTTTTGATCACGAGCAAATTAAATGCGGCGGCATCATGTAGATCTGTCGTCGTTCGAATATTAATCAGACGATATTCTCCCTTGAGCACCCCAGCCGAGGCTTGAATATTATTGGCCTGTAAAGCTTGGGAGACTTCTTCTGGAGACACTCCAACGGCGGCCATTTTTTGGGGATCCAACCAAATTCTCATGGCATAGGCTTTTTCTCCCCACACCGTAATTTTTTGAAGGCCGCCGACAGAAAGCAATTTAGGATTCACGACTTCTTCGATGTAAGAAGAAATTTGTTCGGGAGAGAGCGTATTACTGGTAAACCCTAACACTAAATCGGGCAAGTCATCCCCTGTCGATAAATCAATCGTAGGAGATTTGGTCCCTTGCGGCAGTGTCCCTAAAACGGCGTTCACTTTTTCCGTAATTTGGCTCAATGCAGCATTGGGGTCGTAATTTAATTTCATAAAGACAGTAATAGAACTCACGCCCTGGCCACTACTGGCCGTCATATAATCAATACCATCGGCGCTCCCAATCGAGCGTTCTAGCGGCGTGGTCACAAAGCCTTGAACAACAGCGGGATTCGCCCCCGGATATACAGTCGTGACCGATACTTTTGCAAAAGTCATATCAGGATATTCTCGAAGATTTAATTTAAAAATCCCCGCAATCCCCACCACTAAAATCAACAAACTCACAACAGTCGAGAGCACAGGACGGCGAATAAAAATATCCGTCATTCCCCATGCTTTATTTTGATGCCGTTGGTTATCGCGCTTTTGATCTGGTGTTTCCATTCTTTTTTCCATGCTTTGTTCTTAATAATGCTGACTAAGAATCTGCCAAGACGGCATCCGGAATATTCTTGCTGGCCTCTGCGATTGAAATGGGAGAACCATCCTGCAGTTTCATTTGACCGCTGGTCACAATTTCATCCCCAGGTTGCACACCCGATAATAAAACGGTCTGTGAACCCTGAGAGTCACCCACTTTAACTAACACTTGTTTAGCGATTTTCTTTGCCTCGCCTTCCACAAGAAAAACAGAGTCTCCATAAAGCGTTGAGACAATATCATCTTGATCAACAACAACCGCATCTTTTACTTTTGGCAATAACATATTGATATTAATCATCATTCCCGAATAAAGGGGATGCTTAAGGTCCGTATTTTGAATCAAGCCTCTGACCATTAACGAATAGGTCTGACTGGAAAAGTAATTATCTATATATTTGATATTGTTATTAAAAATAAAATCAGGATAGGCATCAACCGTAAAATTTAACCCTGAACCTAATTTAATTTGTGCGAGTTCTTGCTGCGTCACAGGGAACTCAACCCAGAAAGATCGTGGATCCACAATCATCCCCAAATTATCGCCAGGATTGACATATTGTCCCAAATTCGTGGGCATAATGCCGACTTGGCCGTCAAAAGGCGCACGAACAATATGATCTTCAATGCCTGCCAACACCGTCGCCACTTGGGCCTGATCTTGCTCAAAAGTCGCAATGGCATCATCGAGCGATTGCTTAGACGTTGCATGGTTCAGATATAACGCTTTTTGGCGTTGTAAATCGATTTTTGCCAGCTGTTCTGCAGCTTTTGCCTGCGCAAGTTGAGCATCTAAGGCTTCATGATTTAACACAATAATAGGGTCACCGGCTTTCACCCATGTTCCCGATTGAACCATATATTGCTGAATCATACCGCTGGATCGAGCGGTTAAATTTACCGAGTTAACGGCTTCTAACTGACCCGAAGAACTGAGCATCGGCTGCCAATCTTGAGCGTGAACTGTTGTACTCGTGACGACAGCCGGAGGCATTTCAAAATGAGCCATATACCCCCGGATCATAAAATACATCACAATTTTAAATCCAAAAATACTTCCGAAAACAACGAATAAAGCCAGCAACGTTAGCCATAACCTTTTTTTCATTTTTACATCCTAAATATCTTCAAAAAAATCTCTAAAAAATCCGTCTTTGAGAACGACCATTCTCGGCTTTATTCACGCCCATAATCACAACATTCAAAATGATTAAAAATACAAAATATATCCCAGCCCAATCGGCCAAACTCAAGCCCAAACCTCTCCAATCAATTTTGGCACAATCTCCCGACCCCTGAAGCACAATTTTGAGCGCATCTAAAACAGGATAGGCTTGAAATAAAAAGTTCAATCCCGGCCCACATCCCGGGACAGCACTCGGGGGCAACGACTGCAGGTAAATCTGACGCAGGGAAAAAGCCAATCCGATTAATGCCATTAAAAAGCCGACTACAGCATAACTCATGACTGTTTTAAAGCTCATACCCAGTGCGTAAACTGAATCTCTAGCTTCATCATGTGAAGTTTTTTGCCCCGCTGTGGACGCTAGTAAAAGCCAACCCACATGTATTAAAAAAATTAAAAAAATAACTGTAGAGATAATCAAAAACACGCGTTGAAAAATACAAAGAGAACACGGCACGAGGTGCACATGAATTTCTAAAAAAAAGGTAAATCCCAACACCCCGAAAGACACCCAAAATCCAACCAAAAAAAGATAAAGTATTCCATATTTTTCAAACTGAGTTTTGATTAAACCTAGCGCTTTTGAGAGCAAAAACATAAGAAAGCCCCTGTGTTCGACAACTTCCTGACACTAGTTCAATTTTTCACCCAGAGCTAGCGGAAAGTGCTTCTTGATTCATGCCACCTACCTGCCATCTCAGAGAAATCAAACAGCCTGAAAAACACCCAAAATATATTTCTCCATTTTGAGGAGGGCTCCGGTCAACAAGACATAGATGGTCTAACGCCTTCCAGACGAGACAAAGCCTCCACTTTATCCATCAGGGGTGCTATGAAATGTGCCAACGCATAGCGTTTATGCCTTGAGCCAACTGTTTTAGGTCCGTAAAGTTTTGCCTTCGCAGCTGCTTGAACAAAAAGCGTTGCCCAAGCCTCTGGAGTCAGATGACGACACATCTCCGGGTTACATAACTCAGCAAATTTCCTCACATTTCTTTTCGCAAAAAAACCCATGTGCGGCAATAAGTTAGATACTCTGGCGAAAAGCAGAGATTGAGTGAACGGTCTCAAGTTTCCGCCTGCCAGCGCCGTAATGTTAATCACCTGAGCTAATTCAGGTCTATAATTGATTTTCGCCAAGACCGCTGATGTTAAAAGCAATCTCGCATGTTCTACTTTCAGGTCTTTGCCCCCAAACGCTTTAATCACCTCATATAATTGAGTGGCACTTTGGATTTTCGCCAAGACC
>JACCDV010485749.1_pt1 | contig 10120 bp, 6 predicted proteins | sample 7446131 | NCBI WGS metagenome assembly JACCDV01 (sample SAMN15323448, study PRJNA562643) | freshwater metagenome | isolation source: river surface water | place: USA:Blue River Watershed | collected 2017-08-17
ACTGGGATAAACACTAAGGTTAATAAGGTGGATAACGATAATCCCCCAATCACCGTGATGGCCATTGGCGCACGAAGCTCGGCGCCGTCGCCACCGACAATCATCGGCAATAAACCAAGTACAGTGGTTAACGTGGTCATCAACACAGGGCGCAACCGAGTCGCACCAGATGTGATCACCGCCTCATCCAATGGCATACCTTCGTCACGAAGTTGATTGATGCGATCAATTAACACAATGGCGTTGTTCACCACGATACCTGCCAACATGATGAAACCAATGAACACGATGACCGAGATGCGCGTTTCGGTTAGATAAAGCCCCAGCACAGCGCCAGCCCCAGCCAATGGCACAGTAAACAGGATCAACAAAGGTTGCAGTAGGTTTTCAAACTGAGACGCCATCACTAAATACACGAGGAATACTGCCAGCAATAACGCGGCAATCAACGAATTATAAGAACGCTCTAACTCTTCGCTTTGCCCAACTAAGTTGGCGGTAACACCATAAGGCCATGGCTGTGTTGACAATAACTCGCGAGCAGCAGAAGACGCTTGTTCAATATCGCCGTAACGCAAGTTCGCACTAATCACTGCAACACGTTGCTGACCAATACGGGTAATTTCACTTGGCCCCACTTCACGTTCAATGCGCGCTACTGCTGACAATGGCACCGGTGATGCAGAACCTGGGTTGACGATGACTTGGGCTAGATCTTGTTCTGAACTACGAAATTCTTCAGCTAAGCGTACCCGGATATCGACTTTGCGATCTTGGACACTAAATTGACCGGCGACCTCACCTCCAACGTAATTGGCGACCCGCTTCGCGACATCTGAGGCCGTAAGACCAAGCTGGGCTAAGCGTAAGTGATCAAAATGCAAGGTGATCTCGGGTTGACCCCGACGTAAGCTCGTTTTGATATCGGTAAAGCGATCGTGTTGTTCCATCACGGTAACAAATTGCTGGGATGCTTTATTTAAAGCGGCTAAGTCGTGGCCTGCGATCTCAATTTCAAGCGGCGTGCTAAAGCTAAATAACGCAGGGGCATCGATTTTAGCAGTTAAATCAGGAATGGCAGCCACGGCCGCGCGCATTGCATCCATCACCTGCGTTTCATCGGCCTTGGTGCTGCCCGTTTTTAAAACCAAGTTTAAGCGGCCCCAATGACTACCACCCACATTCGGATCGACGGTCATCTGTTGGCCTGTGCCTGCTTGGGCGTAGCTTCGTTCAACTTGAGGATGTGTTTTGGCGACCTCAGCAAGTTTCACCAGCACCTCATTGGTGCGTTCAATCGATGTGCCCATCGGCAACTGCACTTCGACATAAAACTCGCCTTGGCTCATGGCAGGGATCAGGTCAAACCCCAGCTTAGGAATTAAGGTGTAGCACATCGTGGTACCAATCAGCACGATTGCCATGGTTTGCATCCGAGCACGTAAAACGGCGCTTAATACGTGGCGATATCCCAGCTCCAAACGGCTTAAAAGCTGATGCGTCAGCGCAAGTATTGGCGCTGCAATCAAGCCAAGGAGCTTGCCAATCAACCGCCACAGTGTGACCACTAAGGTTAAAAGGCCACTAACTACCAAGCCGACGCCGCGGAACAACCACACCACAGGCATCACCAGGTAATGCCATTTCTTGCTAGGTGCAAATCGAGTTGCAGCTTCAACCTGAACATTGGTGGGTGTGAATGATTTTTGCCAAGACGCCATGGCTGGGATCAGCGTTAACGCCACGAGTAACGATGCTAATAAGGCATAGGTAACCGTTAAAGCTTGATCACGGAACAGTTGCCCAGCGACGCCTTCGACAAACACCAACGGGAAGAACACCGCGACGGTTGTCAGCGTCGATGCGGTGATCGCCATCGATACTTCGCTGGCACCTTTTTTAGCCGCCTCAAGCGCCGGCATGCCTTGGTCTTTATAACGTTGAATGTTTTCTAGAACCACAATGGCGTTGTCAACCAACATACCAATCGCCAGCGCAATGCCACCCAAGCTCATGATATTCAGCGTAATTTCTTGTGAATACATCAAGTTAAAGGTAGCCACCACCGATAACGGAATAGAAATCGAGATGATGATGGTCGACCAAACATTGCGTAAAAACAGGTAAATCACCACCATGGCTAATAAGCCGCCTTGCCAAGCCGATGACTTCACTTCATCGATAGCATCGGCAATAAAGGTGGATTGGTCGTACACCATGGTTAATTCATAACCCGCCGGCAGGTTCTTTTTGATGTCATCCAGACGCGAAGTCAGCGCTCGAGCAACTTGCACTGTATTGGCGTCACCTTCTTTATAAATAGCCACTTCGATTGCTTGTTTGCCGTCCACATAGGTAATACTTTGTCGATCTGCAAATGCATCTTTTACCTCTGCCACATCAGCTAAACGGACATGACTACCATTGACGGTCGCAATGTATAAGTTACGGATCTCGTCTAAGTTGGAAAATTGATTGATAGTACGGACTAAATAATCATGCGACGCCGTTTCCAAACGCCCGCCTGCTTGATTGAGGTTTTGCTCCAACAGCCGTTGATTCACCGTGGAAATATCCAACTTCAGTTGGACGAGTTTCTCATTATCCACTTGGATCTGAATTTCTTGGGTTAAACCGCCGTCCGGTTTAACTGCAGCGACCCCTGGCATTGCTTCGAGCTTACGACGTAACTCCTCGTCAGCGAAGGTACGTAACTGTACCTGCTGCGCATTGCTTAAGCCCTGCGCGGCATCAGAGCGCGTTAACGCCAAGCGAACGATTGGATCTAAATTCGGATTAAACCGCAACAGCAGCGGCTTTTTGATATCCAAGGGTAATAACAACACATCCAACTTTTCGCGGACATCCAAACCCGCCATTTCCATATTGGTGCCCCAATCGAACTCCAGCACCACATCCGAACGACCAGCACGGGAGACCGACTCGACGCGGCGAACCCCTTTAACAATACCAACCGCCTCTTCAATTGGCTTACTGACCAGCTGCTCAACCTCAGCCGGAGCAGCGCCAGTGTATTCAGTGCGAATGGTTAAGGTTGGGTAGGACAAATCTGGTAACAAGTTGACGGCTAAGCGAGCCATTGCCACCAAACCAAATAACACGATTCCGAGCGCAAACATCCACATAGTGACCGGTCTGGCCACCGCGGTATGAACCAGTTTCATAGCATGTTCCTGTTGTATTTATTGTGCGTTGAACTGGGCGGGGTTGCCCCCGCCGCGGAGGGATTAGCCTTGCGTCACGACCGTGACTGTGCTGTTGTCTTTCAGGCTGGCTTGGCCGGCAGTCACGACTTGCTCGCCATCATTTACGCCCGCTAGGATCTCAACCGAGGTGTCGCTTTCATACCCTGTTTTCACAGTTTGACGAACCACTTTGCCATCCTTGACCACAAACACGCTGCTGCTGTTATCCATCGCAAGCACAGCACGCTTAGGGACTAACAACGCATCGGCCTTGGCGTCATATTGCAAATCCACTTGGGCAAACATGCCGGCTTTTAAACTTAAATCGTCATTTGGAATACCAATAGTTACGCGCGCTGTACCGGTGGTTGCATCGACTACTGGGGAAATACGGATGATTTTTGCTTCAATACTTGGCATGCCAGCAAAACTCAAAAATGCACTTTGCCCCACTTTAGCTCGCGCCAATTGGTTTTCAGGCAAATTAATCACCGCTTCTAAATACTGCTGTGAAACCACGTGAAACAAGGACTTAGACGAGAATTCAGTGATCAGTTGGCCAACTTTGGCATAACGCCTAGCAATCACCCCAGAGATCGGGGCGATAATTTTGGTATCCCGCAGCGCAAGCTCCTGCATTCGCACGGAGGCATCTAGTGACTGCACTTGCCATTTTAATTTGTCGTACACATCAGCTGAGACTAGTTTGCGCGCAAACATTTTCTCGACACGCTCTAATTCACTTTTGAGTTGCCCCAGGTCGGCTTTGCCTTTGGCCAGTGCGAGTTGCTGACGCTCTGTATCCAAGGTCGCCAGTACTTGACCTGCTTGCACATGGTCCCCTTCTTCCACCAATAAAGTTTGTACTATGCCAGTGGCCTTGCTGTTTACTTCGGCATCGGCTTTTGCTTCAAGTGTGGTGGTGGTGCGGTAGGTGCTGCTGATCTCACCGCGCGTGGCCTTGGCGGCTTCGACTGGGATACTCACGACTACATCGTCTTTTTTCGGTGGTTCTTCGCTTGCTGCAGAACCGCAACCTGAGATTAAGAGTGTGGATGAAAGCACTGCTGCGGCGATCAGGTTCATGGAAAAAGTCTTACGATTCATAATATTGTCCTTGGCCATTCATTGGTCTATATCGGGCTTGATTGCAGATGCTATGCCAGCTGTAGAATAAGTTTTAATTATTAAATAATATCAATCAGATACAGATGTTTATCTGTACCAAACTGCAACAAAATGTTTCGGTCGACCTTAGTTAAAACCACCAACTTTTAGCAATTTTGCTTACACTCAAGCTGAGTTAAGTAGTCAATTTTTTCAGTTCTGGAGTCTGTACTCTAATTTTAACTCCCCCTATACTGCGTGCCTTTTTGACCTTAATGGTCAGACCACAAGAAGAACTCACAGGGTACACCCATGAAAAAAACTATCTTAAGCAGCGCTCTCCTGCTGTGCCTCGCCACCGGTAGTCATGCCGAAGGCTTCAAACTATACGAACAATCCGTCAGTGCCATGGGCAATGCTTATGCCGGTCGCGGCGCACAAATCGAAGACGCCAGCTTGGTGTATTCAAACCCTGCGGCTCTAACTGCGCTCGATGGCGCTCAGTTGGCCAGTGGTTTAAGCCTTATTCACGTCGAAAGCGAGTACCGCAACGTCAGTGCTAAAAGCGCGAATGGCCAACCTGTTGTTGGTCGAAGCGAAGGCACAAATAGTTTAAATGCACCTGTACCTTTTTTCTTTTATAGCCAGCCGCTGAATGACAAAATTACGGTCGGTGGCGGTTTATACGCGCCTTTTGGGCTGTCATCGGATTATGAAAACGACTGGGCTGGCCGTTATTTTGCTGATGAAACCGCTATTCAAGTGGTCGCGCTGCAAGGTTCGGTCGGGTATGAAATTAATCCAAACTGGTCCTTAGGTTTGGGAGTGGCGCTTAATCGCGTCGACGGCACCTTGTCAAAATACAAGGATCACAGCGGGCTGTGCGAGCTTGGGACCAATATCAATACAATGTTCGGTGCCAACGTTTACCAAAGCGCGTATTGCAACAGTCATTACGAAGTTCAAGGTGATGACTATGCACCGAGCTTTAGCTTAGGTATTTATGGTGAGCCGATGGCAGGACTTCGTCTAGCTGCCACCTTCCATAGTGAAACGTCCTACCACTTAACCGGCGATTCCGTGATTACCAACACCCCAATCACCGGTGCAAATGTGCAAGGTTCGCCTAATTTTATTGTGGTATCCCCCACCTTACCTGCCATTGATAAAAGCACTGGCAAGTTGGCCGTCAACAGCATGCTCACCGAAGCATCGACGCTGGATTTAACAACACCAGCCAGTTTGACACTGAGCCTTGATCACAAACTAAGCAATGTCTTGTCATGGCAAGCCAGCCTTGCATGGACCGGCTGGCACAGCTTCCGCTCTATTGATATCGTCAGTCGTGCGCAAACGCAAACCATCTCGCGCGCTACCCAAACCGCAACCAACTTAAATAGCCCTGGTTACATCGGTTTTATCCCAGAGCACTGGCAAGATAGCTATTCCGCAGCCTTGGGTTTGACCTGGCAACTACAACATGGGCATCGGATTAAAACCGGTCTGGCTTATGACGAGAGCCCGATTGAAAGCGCACATCGCACAGCGCGTGTTCCAACGAACGACCGCTTGTGGTGGACTCTTGGCTACAGCCGACCGTTCGGCGCCCATTGGACGATGGACTTCGCTGCGGGTTACATGTGGATGGATGTGATCCATGTGTCAGAGCGTGAATTTAATGTACAAGAAGTCGCGTTGTATAAATCGTCACTCAATGTCGATTATAAAAACACCGCCGTACTGATTGGTGCGCAAGTGAACTACCGGTTTTAAACGCGCTGAAATAAATAAAGGCCTGAAAAATCAGGCCTTTATTTTTAACAGTTAGTTTCGTTTTAGAACCACTTCGCCCGACACGGTTTCCAATTCTATCCTGCCGTCACCATTACCTAGCGTAGTGTCTAAATTACGCATCGGACCATACTTCGCTTCTTCAACTTTGTCATTGGTCAACTTGTTCTCAATGTCACCACCGGCACTTGCCTCGACGCTGATCCGCGCTGAATCTAAGTCGGGTAACGTGAGGACCAAAGCACCACTGACGCTGCTGCCCGAGATCCTTGGGGCCTTAGAGCCTTTCAAACTGATATCAATTTGCCCATTGACGGTGCTAAATTCAACCCGTTCACTGCCCGTTAGCGCTAAGTTGACTTCGCCATTGACCGTTGAGACTTCAACATCCTTAGCGCTACTGACACTTTGTAATTCGCCATTAACCGATTCCATTTCCAAACTAGCGCCAGCACTTTGGTCTTTGATCTCACCATTGACGGTCGCTAATTTTAAATGGCCCTGAATATTACGACTTTCAATGTTGCCATTTACCGTCTGCAGCGAGACTTTACCGGCAAGTTCGCTGGCATCAATCGACCCATTCACGGTGGTGATATCCGCGCCACCCTGCACGCCTTTGGCTTTGACTGAAGTCGAGACCCCTTCAAAGGACAGGCGAGCACCTTGCGGCACTTCAACTGTCAAGCGAGAGCCACGTTTATCTTCGCTATAGCCATTGTTGTATAAACGACGAGGCATTTTGACTTCAAAGCGAGTCACACCGCCACTGGAGGTAAATTCGTAACCTTCCGCTTCTTCATCCAAGGTGCCCTTGATACTAAACTGCTCTTTGCTGGTCACCGTGATGTCCACATCACCTCGCATCACTTCTAATTCAATCCGTTCATTGGCAGATACTTTTTTACTTTCGCTAACGGCTTTGCCATCCGCAAACACAGGCGCAGCCATCAAAACCATCAGGGTGGCGACCAAGGTATTAAGGCGCATTGATAAACGTTCCATAACTTTCTCCTTAACTGTATGCCTGACTTAATGAGGTCAAGGTATGCATGTATTTAAACTGTTGTTGCTGTAATTGCTGATATTGTCGAATTAAACGCCGGTTGGCCGGCTGTTGTAACAATGCCTGTTCGAGCTGAATACTGGCCTTTTGCCAAATAGCTAGTTGTTGACGCCAGTTCTCAAAGCCAACAGGCACTTGCTGTAATTGTCGAAGTTGTTGCTGGCTGATTCGCGCCAGTAACTGTGTGCGTTGCTGTTTTAATTGCATCACCAATACCGTGGCATCTTGCGGCGCTACTGGTGTAACCACAGGTGTCACAACATGTGCCGCTGCCGTGGACTGCTCGATATCAGGACTTCTCATCAAGACACTTGCCAGCACCACTCCTGCGGCAATGCTGGCAGCGAGCCAAAAGCCTGTGGTGTTAGCCGCCCGCTGAACAGGCACTGAGTGCGTAGACACTTTGCTCAGCGTCTCTAAGTTGGGTGCTGCAACAGGCGGCGACGTTTCAAAGGCAGATACAGCCTGTTGTGGCGTATTGGCCAAACGCGCCGCCAAGCTCTGCCAATCGTCAGCAGGCATCGGCAATTCTTTTGGTAACGCGGCGATCAACTGGTCTAATTGCTGTTCAGTTGTCATCTAACCAACTCCTCAATAACTGACGTGCTCTGTGGTATTGCGCTTTGCTACTACCTTCAGCGATCCCTAATACATCCGCGATCTCTTGATGCGACTGCCCTTCCACCGCAAACAGCACAAAGACCGCGCGCGCTTGATCAGGTAATTTGGCAATCAAACTGTCCAAATCACGACGGTCAATCACTGGGGGATGGACCGCTAAAAACTCCAAGGCGCTGTCATCGTCACATAAACGACTAAGCTTTAATTTGCGCCAATAATCGACAGCGGTGCGAGTGGCGATAGTATGCAACCAGGTCGCAAACAAACTGTCACCGCGAAATAGCGGTAACTGTTGCCACACTCTGACAAACGTCTCTTGGCAAGCGTCCTCAGCCTGCTGACGGTCAGACAACAGCCGCCAACAAATCGCAAACACTTTCCCCTTATCCTGTTGATATACGTGGAAAAATGCAGCCTGATCTCCCTGCTGAGCTTGTGCGATAAAACTTTGCAGTTCAATCGGTTCCACGCATTGTTCCTTGTTGATGTATGACAGTTGTCAGGTAAGTCGCCACACCTGCGTGAAAGGTTTAAATCGCCAACAAAAAAACTAAAAAAAATCCGGCACCAGCCGGATTTTTCGTAAATAAAAATGAAAGATTAACTTTTCAACACCTTAGATAGCAACAGGCGCCTTGATATGCGGGTGCGCTTGGTAGCCCTCTAACGTGAAATCGTCGAAAGTGAAGGCAAACAAATCCGTCACCGCCGGGTTTAGTTTCATGCTTGGCAATGGATAAGGAGTACGTGAAAGCTGGGTTTGGACTTGCTCCAGATGGTTCGAATACAAATGTGCATCACCCAAGGTGTGAATAAAATCACCTGGCTGCAATCCGCACACCTGCGCCACCATTAAGGTTAACAATGCATAACTGGCAATGTTAAAGGGTACGCCCAAGAAAATATCACCACTGCGCTGATAAAGCTGACAAGACAATTTGCCATCCGCAACGTAAAACTGGAACATAGTATGACATGGCGGTAAGGCTTGCTTACCCTCAGCTGCATTCTGCCGTGGCGATTTACGGGTGTCTGGTAATACGGCGGGGTTCCAAGCGCTAACAATCAACCGCCGCGAATCAGGCGTGCGACGGATATCATCCAGCAATTGTTGGATTTGGTCGATCACTTGGCCATTAGGCGCCTGCCAACTGCGCCACTGCGCGCCATAGACCGGGCCTAATTCACCCTCTTCGGTGGCCCATTCATCCCAAATGGATACACCATTCGCTTTGAGATACGCGATATTGGTTTCACCTTTTAAAAACCACAACAACTCATGCACTATTGATTTTAAATGTAATTTTTTGGTGGTCACTAACGGGAAGCCATCAGCTAAGTTAAAGCGCATCTGATACCCAAACACTGACAGTGTGCCGGTGCCTGTACGGTCGGTTTTGCGGTGGCCGTGCTCAAGCACGTGCCGCATCAAATCATGATATTGTTGCATGTAGCAGTCCTTAAATGTGTCGTCGATGTCGTGGACATCAAACAGAATGGGGCTTGCTCAGTTGGCAAGGAGCGCCTAAGTTTGCTTGGCAAACGAAAGAGTTCAGGCGCGTAATTGATTCAATAATTGTTTTTGATCTAAAAAGCGCTGGACTTGCAGCCGTACTTGTTTAGGTGACGTGCAGGCTAACACTTCCGGCAATAACTGCCGCAATTCACCAATATCAACTCGGCGTAATAACCATTTCACTTTGGCTAAATTGCTTGGGTTCATACTAAACGAATGAAAGCCCATGGCCGCTAAAATCAATACACCCAAAGGTTCGCCACCAAGTTCACCGCAGATACTGATCGGCAATTGTAATCCCTGCGCTTGTTGGCCAAGCATATTCAGCGCACGCAGCACCGCAGGGTGCAAGGCATCATATAAATTACCAACCCGTGGGTTATTGCGATCCACCGCCAGCAAGTATTGGGTTAAGTCGTTGGTGCCGACCGAACAAAAATCAACTTTACGAGCCAACTCAGGCAGTTGATACATGATGGAAGGCACTTCAATCATGACGCCAACTTTGGGTTTAGCGACGATGCCTTCGCCGTTGAATTCATCGTCCACTTCAAACCAAGCTTGACGGATCAATCTTAGCGACTCATCCACTTCGGACAGATCGGAAATCATCGGCAACAAGATATGTAAATTGTTGTAGCCAATGTTAGCCTTGAGCATTGCGCGGATCTGCACCAAGAAAATTTCTGGGTGATCTAAGTTTAACCTAATGCCGCGCCAACCGAGGAAGGGGTTTTCTTCGTTAATCGGAAAATATGGTAGTGGTTTATCGCCACTCACATCCAAGGTACGCATCACCACAGGCTTGCGGGG
>JACCDV010794460.1_pt1 | contig 10120 bp, 7 predicted proteins | sample 7446131 | NCBI WGS metagenome assembly JACCDV01 (sample SAMN15323448, study PRJNA562643) | freshwater metagenome | isolation source: river surface water | place: USA:Blue River Watershed | collected 2017-08-17
ATTTGGGAAAGCCTGGTTGGCCGCCCGCACGGCATCATCCTGGTCACCGGCCCCACGGGTTCGGGCAAGACCACCACGCTGTACTCCACGCTCAAGCGCGTGGCCACCGACGAGGTCAACGTCTGCACCATCGAAGACCCGATCGAAATGATCGAGGCCTCCTTCAACCAGACGCAGGTGCAGCCCGCCATCGACCTGGGTTTTGCCGAAGGCGTGCGCGCCCTGATGCGGCAGGACCCGGACATCATCATGGTCGGCGAAATCCGCGACCTGGAAACCGCCGAGATGGCGATCCAGTCGTCGCTGACGGGTCACCTCGTGTTCTCAACCCTGCACACCAACGACGCGGCCTCGGCCATCACCCGCCTGACCGACCTGGGCGTGCCCAGCTACCTCATCAGTGCCACCGTCATCGGCGTGCTGGCCCAGCGCCTCGTGCGCACCCTGTGCCCGCACTGCAAGCAGCCCGACACCGAGCTCGACGAAAAGACCCTGGCCGAGGCCATCCGCCCCTGGCGCATGAATGGCAAGGTCAACGCCTGCAAGCCGGTGGGATGCCTGGAGTGCCGCATGACCGGCTTCAAGGGCCGCGTGGGCCTGTACGAATTGCTGCCCGTGACGGAGACCATCCGTGGCGCCATGCACCCGCAGGTCGACATGGCCAGCCTGCGCCGCACCGCCGCCAAGGAAGGCCTGCGTCCGCTGCGCCTGTCGGGTGTGATGAAGGTGGCAGAGGGCCTGACGACGCTGGACGAGGTCCTGCGCAACACGCCTCAGTGGGAGGCCTGACTGGAGGCGTGATCCACCGGGTCTTCCGGGCAAGCCCCCGCGAAGTTCGGGATTTCCACCTCGCAGCAGACGCCATGCGGCTCACGCACCGACCAGCGCACGCTGCCGCCCAGTTGCTTGACCCGCTTGCGCACCCCGCCCAACCCCAAGCCGTGTGACCAGGCCTCGGGCGCGGTGCCGATGCCGTCGTCGCACACCGTCAGCCTCAGCGTGCCTTCCTGAAGGCTCAGGCTCACCTGCACCCGCCGCGCCTGAGCATGGCTGATGGTGTTGCTCACCAGTTCGCGCAGGATGCGCGTCAGCGCCGACCACTGCACCACGTTCAGGCCGATATCGCGCTCGAACTTGACCTGCCAGTCCAACTCGCAACGCGCCACGCTGAGCCGATGGCTGATGTCTCGTTTCCACTCGCCAACCGCCTGGTTCAGGCAGTGCGTGTGGGCGGCAAGGCCACGTGTGAGCGTCTTGAGGTCCTGGATGGTGTGGCGGATGTACTCCTCGATCTCGGGCGAGGGCGCCTGGTACATCAGCGTCAGCAGGCGTGCACCGATGTCGTCGTGCAGGTCCTGAGCGATGCGCAGTCGCTCCTCGCTGCGGCCCTGCTCGACGGCCTGATCGAAGCTCAGCGCCCGCTGCAGCTGCTCGACAATGCGCTGGGCCAGGGCGCAGTCGTCGCGCGTGAACAGGTGCTGCCCTCGGCGTGCGTGTTTGACAACCAGCACCGTTCGGCGAGCGTGCGCCGATGCCGTCAGGCTGGGCACAGGCACCAGCATCAGGCCTCCGTCCTGCTTGAGCGTCACCTGGTGCAGCGGCCCTTCGGCCACCGTCACATCGAGCGGGTCGAACAGGTCGCGCATCAGGCGCGACATCGCTGCGCTGGCGCTCTCGGGCTGCAACTCGATCTGCCGCGCGATGCGGTAGAGCTGCTGGAACACCTGCTCCATCGAGAGCGAGTCGGGACGAGGCAACTGCGTCAGCAGCCAGCGGCGAAAACTCAGGTACAGCCCCATCGACAGCATCAGCGAGATCGCCATCGATGCCAATTGCCCCATCGAGAACACCGCGATGAACAGCAGGTCCAGGGAGGCGGCAACCGTGCCCGAGGCAGCCAGCAACATGAACTCCCGCTGGACCTGGCGCGTGCCCGAGAAATAGGGGGCGATCAGCACCATCGAGGTCACGAAGGCCTGCCAGCCAGCCACGCCCCAGGTGCTGATCTCAAGGCTGAGGTCGGGGCGCTCGCGCGTGAGCCAGACGGACAGCGTCAGCAGGCCCCAGGTGAACGCCCCGATCAGCAGCACCCGGCGCATCAAAAGGTTCAGCGGATGGGGCAGCCTGCGCTGCTCTGACACGGTGACCGCGATGGCGCACATCGCCAGCCCTCCACAGCCCGATTGCAGCAGCCACCACGCCTGTGCGGCAGGCAGCCTGCCATGCAGGGCCCACAGCGCCAACGCTCCCAGCCAGGCGGTCGCGGCCTTGAGACCCCAATTGGGCGCTGGAGTCGAGTTCAGCAAAGCGATGTGCACCAGGCCTGCCGCGCCCAGCAGGTCAAACAACGCCCGCAAGGTCGTGTCCAGCGACAGCAGCCAGGTGGGTGTGAACAGCCCGAGGTTGCTCTCCAGCGCCATCAGCAGCAGGTTGCCCGCCTGGGTCAGCGACAGGAGCGCGAAGCCGCCGTAGCGCCAGTCGGCGTTGGACAGCAGCACCATGGCGCCCATCGAAGCTACCAGCAGGGACAGGCCGGCCAGCAACCAGTACACCGGAGTGATGCCGGTCCAGCCGCGTGGCGCGATCAGGATGGGGGCGTCGGGGTGGCCCTGGAGTTTGAGCCGCACCATGACCCCGTTCGGGCTCCACTGGTCCAGTGCGTTGGACAGCCCGACGTGACCCGCGACGAAGCGCCGCAGCCCGTCTTCGTCAAGCAGCCAGCGTCCACTGGGGAAAAGGGCCAGCGGCGGGATGGGGGCTTCGACCCGCGGCCGGTCGGGGGCGTCGCCCTCGTGCTCGATGACGATGCCCTGAAGCAGCTTGCCCTCCAGCGGGCGCAGGGGAGGGTAGTCCGCGGTGTCCAGTCGCACCTCGCCGGCTGGCGTGACGGTGAGCGAGAAAGGAAAGCGGGGTTGGCTGGCCAGCCAGTGGGCCAGCAGCAACACACCGGCCAGCGACATCACCACGATGGCCACCATGGCCTTGAGTCGCCAGCCCACCCAGCGCGGCAGGCTCAGGGGCTTTTGGAGGATGGCCTCGAGGCTGGGCCAGGAGGGGGGCAGGTCGGCTGGCGGCTCACAGGCCGGTGCATCGGCGTCGTCTGCGGTCAGGCGGCCGGCCATGGTCGCTCAGGGCTCAGACCAGGCCTTGCTTGCTGGCAAGGACGGCGGCCTCGGCCCGGCTCGAGACGTTGAGCTTCTTGTAGATGGACTTGATGTGGTCGTTGACCGTGAACCACTTGATGCCCATCAGCGCCGCGATCTCCTTGATCGTGAAGCCCTTGCTCAGGTAGGTGAGCACCTCGCTCTCGCGCGGGGTGAGGCGCTCGTGTTCGCTGGCGACCAGCACCGTGGCGGGTGCGGCAGAACCTGCCCCCGTGTGGTTGGCGGCCTGGGCGCCAGGCAATGGCTCGCCGGTGCGGAAGTGCGTCAGCAGCCGGCGGGCGATGGCCGGCGAGAGCGGGGGCTGTCCGCGCACGATCTTCTGCAGTTCTTCGACCAGCACCTCGAAGCGGTCTTCCTTGAGCAGGTAACCGTCGGCGCCGCACTGCAGGGCCGGGAAAAGGTGTTCGTCGTCGGAATACAGCGTCGTGACGATGCGCGTTGCCGGGTATTGCGACAACTCGGTGAGCAATTCCAGCCCGCTGCCGTCGGGCAGCTCCAGATCGACCAGGATCAGCTGGAAAGGGTCGGCCTGCGGACTGGCCCGCCCCCCGGCCGAATGGCCCAGGATGCGCCTCACCGATTCCAGGTCACTGGCTTCGGTGATGCCGCCGACGTCGCTGAAGCTCTCCCGCACCACGCGGCACAGGAAACCCCGAGCAACCGGGTTGTCTTCAAGAATCAGTACCTTGACAGCCATGGATTCCTCCCGAGGCTGCTGGGTGCATTGGCCTGGGTTGATGATGCGCCCGACGAGCGGGCATGAGGGGGATCAGCCATTCGGATGATTGCACAGCTCGGATTATCGGTCTGTCCGGGGGGTTGCGTCATCACCGTTGCACCCTGCTTGCATGTTTTGCGCCCACCTGTCGTTGCGCTCCTACAATGGTCGCATGCGAATCCTGATTGCCAACGATGACGGTTACCTGGCTCCCGGCATCGAAGCCCTGGTCAAAGCCTGCGAAGGCCTGGGGGTGGTGGACGTTTTCGCCCCCGAGCGCAACGCGTCTGGCACCTCCAATGCCCTGACCCTGCATCAGCCCCTGAGCCTGCACACAGCGGCCAACGGCTTTCGCTACGTCACTGGCACCCCATCGGACAGCGTTCACCTGGCGCTCACCGCTGGCATCGTCCCCAAGCCGGACCTCGTGCTCTCGGGCATCAACAATGGCGCCAACATGGGCGACGACACCCTTTACTCCGGCACCGTGGCCGCAGCCACGGAAGGCCACCTCTTCGGTGTGCCCGCCATCGCTTTCTCCCTGGTCGAGAAGGGGTGGGCCCACCTCGATGTGGCCGCTCGCGTGGCCCGGCAAGTCATCGTTCAGGCCCTGGAGCGCCCACCGGCTGCGCTGCCTTGGCTGCTCAACGTCAACATCCCCTCTCGCATTGATGCCGACCAGGCCCCCTGGGCGATCACCCGCCTGGGTCGTCGCCACGCCAGTTTCCCGGCGGTGCCGCAACAGAACCCGCGCGGTGACCTGTTCTACTGGATCGGCCCGGCTGGCGAAGCCCGCGAAGACGGCGAAGGCACCGATTTCCACGCCATCCGACAGGGGAAGGTGTCCATCACGCCCCTGCAGGTGGACATGACCGATCACCAGCGCCTGCCTCAGTGGCAGCAGTGGGTGGGCGGCGCATGAGCCAGGGCCAGGCCGAGCGCAAACCGCGCCGTTTTCCCCTCCAGCTCGAGCAACTGCCGGCCGGCGCCTCTGCGGCCGCGTCTGCGCGTGCCAGCCGCGAGTTGCTTCGCCCGCAGGCCCCGCTTCAGCACGCCGTGGACGATCGCCAGCGCCAGAGCCGCCCCCAGGGCGTGGGCCTGGATTCGGTGTCGGTGCGTCAGCGCATGGTGGCCCGTTTGGCCGCCGAGGGCATCAACCACGCCGGCGTGCTGGACGCCTTCGCAAGGGTGCCTCGCCATCAGTTCGTGGACACGGCCCTGGTCAACCAGGCCTACGAGGACACCAGCCTGCCCATCGGCCTGGGGCAGACCATCTCCAAGCCTTCTGTCGTGGCAACCATGATCCAGGCGCTGTGCACGCGTCCTGGCCTGCAGGCCGAGCAGGCGAGCCGGCCTCTGGGTGCCTGTCTGGAGGTGGGCACGGGCTGCGGTTACCAGGCCGCGCTGCTGGCGTTGTTGGCGCGGCGCGTCGTGTCCATCGAGCGCCTGCGCGATTTGCACCTCAAGGCGCGCCAGCACCTCGACGCGCTGCGCACCTCGGTGCCAGGCATGCCCGACATCCGCCTCGTCTACGGAGACGGCATGCTGGGGCACGCCCCGCAGTCGCCTTATGACACCATCATCGCTGCGGCAGGGGGCTCGGCCCTGCCGCAAGCCTGGCTCGACCAGCTGGCTCCAGGGGGGCGCCTTGTTGCTCCGATGGAAGAAGCCGGCCGTGGCCAGGTGCTCACCATCGTCGATCGCCTGCCCGATGGCAGCCTGAAACACAGCCGGGCCGGGGCCGTCCTGTTCGTCCCCCTAAAATCCGGCATGACCTGATGGCGCCGCCAGGTGTTTCCCCTGCGGCCACACACACATGCTCATGAGCCCTTCCATTCGCCTGGTCGCTGCGGCGTCCGTCCTGATCATCCTGGCCGGTTGCGCCTCGTCGACCCGCCGTGCGCCCGTTGAAGACCAAGGCCGACCCGCCGGTGGCTCTTCTGCCTCGGCATCTGCCAGCGCGCCCAAAGTGCTGCCCGGTGCTGAAAACGCCGGCAAGCCTGGTTACTACACCGTCAAACCCGGTGACACGCTCATCCGCATCGCACTGGAGTCGGGCCAGAACTGGCGTGACATCGCCACCTGGAACAGCCTGGAGAACCCCGACCTGATCGAGGTGGGGCAAGTGGTGCGCGTGGCGCCGCCTGCCAGCGAGCCTGTCACAGGCGTGGTGGTCAAGCCGTTGGGCGCGCCCCGGGTCGAGCCACGTCCGACCGCTGCGGCCCCTGCTGGCTCCCGCGCCCCGGCCACCACTCGCCCGACAACGCCGGCATCAGGCGGTGCGGCGGCTTCGGCGGGGGCGGCCCCTGTCCCTGCTCCCGCCATCCCGCCTGCCACCGAGGCACGCGAAGGCGAAGAGCCCAATTGGGGCTGGCCGGCGAGCGGTCCGGTCCTGGCCAACTTCGAGGAAGGTCGCAACAAGGGCCTGACCATCGGTGGCAAGGCCGGTGACCCGGTCGTGGCCGCCGCAGACGGTCGCGTGGTCTATGCCGGCTCAGGCCTGCGTGGCTACGGCAACCTGGTCATCGTCAAGCACAGTGCGGACTTCCTCACCGCCTACGCCCACAACCAGGCCTTGCTCGTCAAGGAAGACCAGGCTGTCAAGCGCGGCCAGAAGATCGCCGAAATGGGCTCGACCGACGCAGAGCGGGTGCAACTGCACTTCGAGATCCGCAAGAAGGGCAAGCCTCTCGACCCGGCTCGCCAGTTGCCGTCGCGCTGAGTCCGACCTGCTGCGCGGCACCGTTGCCACGGTGCACCAATGAGACAATCGGGGGATGACCGCTGCATCCCCCGATTTGCTTTCTGGCGCCGACGTTGCGCCTGCTGTTGTGACCCCTGACGTTGCCGTCGATGTGCCACCTCACCTGGAGTGGCTGAGCGTCGAATCCCTGGACCTCGAGGCCCAGGGCGTGGCCCACCGTGCCAATGGCAAGGTCGTTTTCATCGAAGACGCGCTGCCTGGCGAAGAGGTGCGCGTCAGCGTCAGCCGCCGCAAGAACAACTGGGAGCAGGCCACCCCGTCCGAGCGCCGCCGCGAGAGCTCCCAGCGCACCACGCCGCGCTGCGTGCATTTCGGGCTGTGCGGGGGCTGCAAGATGCAGCACTTCCAGCCGGCTGCCCAGGTTGCCGTCAAGCAGCGCGTGCTCGAAGACAACCTCTGGCACCTGGGCAAGGTGCGCCCCGAGACCCTGTTGCGCCCCATCGAGGGCCCGACCTGGGGCTACCGCTACCGCGCCCGCCTGTCGGTGCGCCACGTCGTCAAGAAGGGCACCGTGCTGGTGGGTTTCCACGAGCGCAAGTCGCGCTACGTGGCCGACATGACGAGCTGCGAGGTGCTGCCCCCGCACGTCAGTCGCCTGCTGGTGCCCCTGCGCGCACTCATCGGCTCGATGGACCAGCGCGACCGCCTGCCGCAGATCGAGGTGGCCGTGGGCACCGATGTGACCGTGCTCGTGCTGCGTCACCTCGAGGCCCTGAGCGACGCCGACGTGGCCCGCCTGCGCGCCTTCGCCACCGAGCACGGCCCGGTGGGCCGCGGGCAGCAGACGCTGTCGTGGTGGCTGCAGCCCAAGGGGCCGGACACCGTGCACCCGCTGGACGAGTCCCTGCCCAAGCTCGACTACACCTTGCCCGAGTTCGGCATCACCATGCCCTTCAGGCCGACGGACTTCACCCAGGTCAACCACGCCATCAACCAGGTGTTGGTGGGGCGCGCGCTGCGCCTGCTGGCCGTCCAGCGCGAAGAGCGCGTGATCGACTGGTTCTGCGGCCTGGGCAACTTCACCTTGCCGCTGGCCACCCAGGCCGCAGAGGTGCTGGGCATCGAGGGCAGCGAGGCCCTGGTGGCCCGCTCGCGCGAGAACGCGGTGCACAACGGCGTGGCCGAGCGCACGTCGTTCGTGGCGCGCAACCTGTTCGAGATCACGCCGCAGGAATTGGCCAGCTATGGCCACGCCGACAAGTGGTTGGTCGACCCACCTCGCGAAGGGGCTTTCGCGCTGGCCAAGGCCCTGGCCGACCTGCACCAGGACCCGAGCCTGGTGCCCGGTTGGGTGCCGCCGCGCCGCATCGTCTACGTGAGCTGCAGCCCGGCCACCCTGGCGCGCGACGCAGGCCTGTTGGTGCATCAGGCGGGCTACCGCTGCGTGTCGGCGGGTGCCGTCAACATGTTCCCGCACACCGCCCACGTCGAGAGCATGGCGGTGTTCGAGCTGGCGGGTTCCGAGCGGGCTGGCTGAGTCACCCCGCGCGGGGTCTCAGGCGACCCGTGCCGCTGCGTCGTTTGGCGGCTCGGCGTGCAGGATGCGATTGCGGCCCGCGGCCTTTGCCGCATACAGCGCCCGGTCTGCCCGGTCGATGGTTCGGGTGAGGGTTTCGTCTCGCAGGTGGTTGCCCACGCCGGCCGAGAAGGTGACGCGCAGCGATGGCTCGGCCTCTGTCACGGGCGTTTGAGCCAGCGTGGCCTGGATGCGCTGCAGCACACGCTCGGCGGTGTCCTCGTCGGTGTCGGTGAACATGACCAGGAATTCCTCGCCACCCCAGCGGGCAACGACGTCGGTTTCGCGCAGGCCTGCGGCGATGGTGCCTGCCACGTGCGAGAGGACCTCGTCACCGGCGACGTGCCCCAGCCGGTCGTTGATGCGCTTGAAATGGTCGATGTCGACCATCGCCAGGCAGAAACCTCGGCCCGAACGCACGGTGCGGTGCTTCTCGGTGTGCATCAGCTCCAGCATGCGGCGCCGGTTGATCAGGCCGGTGAGCTCGTCGTGCGTGGCCAGTTCGCGGATGCGGTCCAGCGCGTCGGCCAACTCGTGCTGGCGCGCCTGCGCCTGGCGGCGCAACTGGTGCATCTGGTGGATCAGCAGGCTGACGGTGGACAGCGCGAGCAACATCACGCAGGCGTAGACCAGCTGGAATGCGGCTGCATTGGGGGTGCTGCGGGCGTCCCAGGCCACCGACGCCATGGCCGCACCGAAGGACAGCCCGGCGAGCACGCAGGCACGAAACAGCTGCCTGGGCGTGTTGGTGAACATGCTGAACAGCAGGATCACCATCAGCAGCAGCAGGGCGAGTGGCCGGCCCGGGCCCCCGATCAGGTAGCCCCATGCCAGGAACAGGATGACGGACGAGCCCTGCCATTCGGTGAGGGCAGGGTCGCTGAAGCGTTGGTTCAGGCCCGATCGCATCAGTGCGTAGAAGATGCCCGTTGTGACCAGGGCCGTCAGCGTCAGCCAGCGGCAGGCTTGCGCATCGATCAGACCGAAGGACGCGCCGACGTTCAGCGCCAGCACGCCCGCGGCGCAGTTGGCCACGCCCACGAAGAAGCGCCGACCGATGTGCTTTTGATCGACATCGGTCGAAAGCACCAGATCGGAGAGCCGGTTCAGGCGCATCCAGCGGGGCAACCAGCGCAGGCGCAGGTGCAGCAGCCGGGCGGTGGCGATGGCCGATGCCGTGATGGCCAGCGCGACCAGGGCCAGCAGCAGGGTGGCTTGCAAGGTGGGGGAAAAGGTGTCCTCGGACATGGGCCCTGATTGTCCCGTGTGCGTCGCTCACATGGCCCCCCCGCAAGGGGCGGACGGCGTCGTCTGGTGCCAATTCTTCCCTGTGGCAGCCCCCCTTTCTGTGGGGTGGCGCACGTCAACCCACCAAGAAAAACAGCCGGGAAGACCCGGCTGTGTGGCGGAGGGCGGGGACGCCGCTCAGAGCACTTCGGAGGCGAAATCCGCCAGGCGTGAGCGCTCGCCGCGCGCCAGCGTGACGTGCCCGCTGTGCGGCCAGCCCTTGAACTTGTCGACCGCGAAGGTCAGGCCCGAAGACCCTTCCGTCAGGTAAGGCGTGTCGATCTGCGCCAGGTTGCCCAGGCAGATGATCTTGGTGCCCGGGCCCGCACGGGTGATCAGCGTCTTCATCTGCTTGGGCGTGAGGTTCTGCGCCTCGTCAATGATGAGGAACTTGTTGAGGAAGGTGCGCCCGCGCATGAAGTTCATGCTCTTGATCTTGATCTTGCTGCGCACCAGCTCGTTGGTGGCCGCGCGGCCCCACTCGCCGGCCGAGGTGTCGCCACGGGCCAGCACCTCGAGGTTGTCGTCGAGCGCGCCCATCCAGGGCGACATCTTTTCCTCTTCCGTGCCGGGCAGGAAGCCGATGTCCTCGCCCACCGGCACCGTCACGCGGGTGACGATGATCTCGGTGTAGCGGCGGTCATCGAGCACCTGCGACAGCGCGGCGGCCA
>JACCDV010002263.1_pt1 | contig 10118 bp, 8 predicted proteins | sample 7446131 | NCBI WGS metagenome assembly JACCDV01 (sample SAMN15323448, study PRJNA562643) | freshwater metagenome | isolation source: river surface water | place: USA:Blue River Watershed | collected 2017-08-17
TCCAAGGTATCGCCACCAGGACTGCCGTGATCAGTCCCGGTAGCAGGGGGATCAGGGTGCCTTGTTTGAGAAATGCCAACCACGCAACCAGCAGTGACAGGGTCAACAATCCCGAGATCATCAATCGACTTCCGCTCCTAAGTCGGCATCCGCACAGAAATGACAGCACGAAGATTGCTGCAAGAACTGCCTGCTGAATCAGGGGAAGCCTCTTGAGTGAGATCCATTGCAGCAATGACGCCAGTATACTGGCATGATTCTCCCACAAATCGCCCCCGATCACGACAGTAGCGCCATTCCAACTGGCCGTGAAGTTCGGGCTGATCGAACCTCGTTCCATTTGTTCGATTCTGAGGAGAAAGTCATCCAGGGAAACGACTGGAAGATAGGGGGGATTCCTTGATTCGTAGGAACCGTTTCCATGGAGGAGGAGGGGTGAGTTGTTGGAAAGCAGGAGGAGTTTTCCGAAGAAAAGTCTGACCGTATCGGTGGTGTCAGTCGTTGGAAGAGAGTTCCACCATGGGGTGACATGGGGATCCGATGATGTTCCGGCAAGGGTAAGGAGTGGTAACAATCCTTTGGAGGCAGGTGAAGAAGGCTGAACGAATGGGGATGTCTCATTCGGATGAAAGGGACTTCCGATTCCCCCCGAAGGGACGATTGGCGTTGTGGTTGCCGGAAAGCGGCGGATCGATGTTTTGTCACCGGGTTGCTCTTTCAAGACCACGGAAACGGAGGGAGTATCGCGTGAGCGAAGACGGTTGATCAACCCGTCAAGAAATCGGGTGGCGTCCCCGTTCTGGATGTCCCCCGGGATCACGATGCATCTGGGATGAAGCATTCCGAGTCCCCTCAAAGCCATGGCCACATCAAGAGGGTCGATCCCCTGGGATGTTTCACTGACTTTCAAAAAGATTGTTTTTGGCTGAATGGGGGCAAGGTGAATTGAGGGTGATCCCGAAGCCAAGAGGATGAAACCTGATCCGAATCCCAGTGTCTCGGCCAGTGCCCCGCAAAGAATTAAAAGACAGGCTGCACAAGTCGCCGTCCATGACAACCATCGGTTCATGCGGATGGCTTCCTCTTCTTGCGACTACCGGATTCGGAGAGTGGCTGTTTTTTGGATGGCTTCTGCAGCAGAGTCGCGGCATGGGATCTTGCGGAATCGGAAATTCCTCCCAACATTCGGGCAATTTCGGTGATCCGATCCTCGCCAGCCACGGGTTCGAGGCGTGTTCCGGTGCGACCGTCGGAAACCGATTTGATCACGAGGAACTGATTGGAAGCCGCCGCCGCCACCTGTGGAAGATGGGTGATGCAGAGCACCTGATGACTCTCCCCGAGTTCACGCATCTTGTCGGCCACTCGGGTTGCGATTTCCCCGCCGACATTGGCATCGATCTCATCAAAGACCAACAGCGGGATCCTGTCCTGGTCGGCAAGGGCCGATTTCAGCGCCAACATGACGCGGGAGATCTCGCCGCTGGAGGCGATCGATCGGAGCGGTTGTACCGGCTCCCCCGGATTCGGAGCGAAGAGGAACTCCGCCACCTCTGCTCCGTCAGGACCCGGTTCCGGCTGAGGATCGAGCCTGATGTCGAAACCAGCCTGCGTGAAGCCAAGATCCGTCAATTCGGCCACAACCCGCTTGGAGAGCGACTTGGCTCCCTCGAGACGCCTTGCCCCGAGCGTAGCCGCGGCTTTGCCCAGCTTCGCGGTGGCTTCCTCAAGATTGCGAAGGGCGACGGCACGGAGTTCGGTCATTCCCTCAAGGCGCTCCAGTTGTTTTGATGCCTCCGCTCCCCTGGCGATGACATCGGAGAGGGAAGGGCCGTACTTGCGGCGCAGCGTGGCGATGAGATTGACCCGTTCCTCAAGTTGTTGAAGCTCCCCGGCATCGACCTCGATCGTCTCGGCGTATTCGCGAAGTCCGGAGATCAGGGTGTCAAAATCCCCCGAGAGTCTCTCCATTGCATCCAGGTGCAAAGCGGCTCGTTCATCAAGTCTGCCGAGATCCTTCACGAGACGCGCGGCCTCGGCGATCGCGGTGAGTGCCCCATGCTCCTCATGCTCCAGGCGGGCAACGGCGGCCGCGGAAAGCTCGATGAGCCTGCGGCTGTTGGATGCAGCCTTGTAGCGCGCAAGGAGGGACTCCTCCTCACCCTCCGAGAGATTGGCCGAGGAGATCTCGTTCACTTCCCGCTGCAATGAGGAAACACGCTCCTCTCCGCCACTTGTGGCCTCGAGTTCCTCAAGCTCCCTGCGAGCGGTCGCCGTCGCGGCACGGCAGGCCAGGTAGGCGTCACGCTCCGGTAGAGCCTCGCTGAAGCGGTCAAGCAGGAGGGTCTGCTCGCGTCGGGAGAAAAGGGACTGATGGTCATGGGGACCATGCAGGTCCACCAAGCGCGTTCCGAGTTCCTTGAGGACGGCGAGATTGCAGGGGCTGCCATTGATGAACTGGCGTCCCGCACCCTCCGCGGCGATGGTCCGCTTGAGGATGAGTTCCCCTTCCTGGCATGGATCGATACCGGATTTTTCAAGAAGTGAGTCGATCTCTTCGGTCGACCCTATGGAGAAGACAGCCTCGATCCCGGCAGAGGGTGATCCGGAGCGGACAACCCCGCGATCCGCCCTCTCTCCCAGAAGAAACTTCAGCGCGCCCAGGATGACTGATTTTCCCGCACCGGTCTCCCCGGTGACTGCCGTGAAACCGGCGGCAAGCTCCCATTCCAGCTCCTCGACGAGGGCCAGATTTCTGATTCGGAGGGATCGGAGCATTGCCGACATGGCGATGACTATGCCAGTGAGGGGAGGGGAGTTGAAGCGTTCAGTTTCGGCATGCCTCTCTAAGCTCGGGGCACGTGCGTTGATCCGCCCTTTTACTTTTCCCCGTTCACCTTTAATTTTTCCAAATGCCCTCCTTGGAAGTCACGTTTCTTGGCACCGGAACATCCCACGGGGTGCCGGTGATCGGCTGCGATTGTGCCGTGTGTCACTCCCCGGATCCAAGGGATCACAGGACCCGCACTTCGCTTCTGGTGAGGGCATCTGACCGGCATTTTGTCATCGATACGGCCCCTGATTTCCGAGCGCAGTGCCTGAGGGAGCGCGTCAGCCGACTTGATGCGGCGCTCTTCACGCATGCCCATACCGATCACATCATGGGATTTGATGACATGCGCCGTTTCTGCGAGATGGAGGACCGGAGCATGCCTGTCTTTGCTTCCGAGTCCACCATGACCGGCCTTCGCAACACGTTCCGTTACGCCTTCGATGATCCTCAGCCTTGGAAGAACTATCTCCGACTCTCACCGGAGGTCATTTCGGGCCCCTTTCAGATAGGTGACACCACCGTGGTTCCCGTCGACCTCCCCCATGGCAAGTTCACCACGACGGGCTATGTGCTATACCGGGAAGGTGTCAAACTCCTGGCCTATTTCACGGATTGCGCTTCCGTGCCCCCAGAGGGGATCGAGGCGGCAAAGGGCACCGAGGTTCTTGTGCTAGATGCCCTCAGGGATCGCCCTCACCCGACACACATGAACTTCGAACTGGCGATCGCGGCCGCAGAGGCGATCTCTCCGGCCAAAACCTATTTCGTCCATCTTTGTCACGAGATTTCCCATGCGGAAAAGGAGCAGACATTGCCCATGGACTGCCACATTGCTTACGACGGACTCACCATCATGGTGAAAAAGTGATGAAAGGATTCCTCCTGGCAATCCTTCTGGCAGCCGGGATGAGCATTCGCGCAGCGACTCCCGGGGAGGACGCGGCAGCGACGGTCGTCATTTACAATGCGAATGATCGCGAGTCCAAGGAACTTGCCGACTTCTATTGCGCATCCCGTGGCATTGATTCCAGTAATCAGATTGCCGTCAGGGCGCCTGTTGCCGAGGAAATCACAAGGGATGAGTATGACTCTTGCATCGCCGCACCTCTCAGAAAGGAGTTAATCGGCAGGGGGCGTTGGCTCGCCACCCTCGACCTGATGAATCGTCCGATCATCTACGCATCTTTCGTCCGTTACGCGGTGTTGATCCGTGGAATCCCGCTGAAGATCAAGCAGTGTCAGGACTATCCCGGCGACGCGAAGTGTCAGCCCGATCCCTACGGTGGCATCAATGCCTCATCGGTTGATTCCGAAATCGCGATCCTGGGCCTCTCAAGCCCCCAGATTTCGGGGACGTTGAATAACCCGCTTTTTCAAGAGGACTACCGTCAACTGGCGGAGGGGAAGGGCGTTCCTCCCGCAATGCTTTTGGTCACAAGACTGGATGCTCCCACCGCCGCAACTGTCATGGCGATGGTGACCAATGGCCTGAAAGCGGAGAAAGATGGGATTTGGGGCTGGGGATACGTGGACCTTCGCTCGGTCGAAGGCCAGGGATATGTCCGCGGTGATCAGTGGATCCGCGAGGCGGCGGAGGCCATGAGAAGAAAAGGAATTCCGGTTTTAAGCGATGATCTTCCCGAGACCGTTCCGGAGGGATTTCCCGTAACGGATGCCGCGGCCTATTACGGTTGGTATGCCGAAAACATTGACGGGCCCTTTGCCGAACCCGGTTTCCGGTTTTTACCCGGAGCTGTCGCTGTGCATCTCCATTCCTTCAGTGCTTCCACGCTACGGAACCCAAGAAAAGGCTGGACCGGTCCGCTTCTTGAGCTCGGGGCATCCGCCTCTTTGGGAAATGTGTTCGAGCCCTATCTCCCCTTCACCACGCACCTGGGGGTTTTTGCCTCGTCATTGCTGACTGGGCGCAATCTTGCCGAGAGTTACTACGCCGCCCAACCGGTCCTCTCTTGGATGAGTATTTGCGTGGGTGATCCCCTTTACCGTCCTTATTGGGAATTTCATGCACCCCAGTCTGACTTTCCTGAGAATCCCTGGAGGGACTACCAAAGGATTATCCTCGCTCATGACGGGGATACACTTGCCGCCGCGAGGGATCTCAAGTCCCGGGCCGAGGAGAAACAAGAGAGTCTTTATCTCGAGGGCCTTGGGGCTGCGCAACTCGATGCGGGCGACGCAGTCCGGGCTGAGGAGAGTTTCAAGGCGGCTTCCTTGATCGAGAAGAATCCGACCATTCTTTTTCGTCTTCTCCTGGAGCAGGCACGGGCCATCGAGAAACAGGGCAGGGGAAAAGTCGCCGCAGGTTTACTTAAAGAAAATCTCGGGCGTTTTGCTCAACCTGATCAACAAGCCCTTCTCCGCTCTTGGATCAAGCGCATGGAATCTTCAACAAACCTGCCCGGAGCCTCTTCATAAAAAAAACCCCATGAAAAACTACTTCATCATGATGTTTCTGATGGCCGCAACGCTCCATGCGGAAGAGAGCCTCAAAGCATTCCCCAAAGCGGCCGAGGGGATGAGTCGCCATGAGATCTCCCTTCCAGCCGAGAAGCATGAAGAACTTCTGAAAGTGGAGTTGCTGGTGGGCAAGAAGGTGATGCTCGATCCGGCCAACCGATATTTTTTCGGCGGTATGCTTGAGAAGCATACGGTTGAAGGGTGGGGGTACGACTACTTCATCCTGAAGTCCCTTGGTCCCATGGCCGGAACCCTCATGGCCGTCGAACCGGATACTCCCAAGGTGGAGCGCTTCATCACGCTTGCCGGCGAACCGAAACTCCATTGCTACAACAGTCGCCTGCCCCTTGTGGTCTACGTACCCATTGGTGTCGAGGTTCGCTACCGGATCTGGCGTGGTGATGAAGGAACCAAGATTGCAGGCAAGGGATAATCTGTGACTAAGGCCTTCTTGAGCTTTTTTTGGAAAAAAGAACGGAACTCATGCTCCAAGCTCGGGAATCGCCTGGGATTGTTTATTGCGTCGTATTCATCGGTTTCGGATTTCCATTGGAAAAATCCCCGGACAAGGCAGGTTAACCGCACCCTGTATGACCAGTCTCCTTGCCCTTATCGATGACATCGCGACCCAGTTGGACGACGTGGCGTTTTTGAGCAAGGTGGCGGCTCAAAAAACTGCAGGTGTCCTTGGTGACGATCTGGCTCTCAATGCCCAGCAGGTCAACGGGGTTTCACCTGACAGGGAACTTCCCGTGGTCTGGGCTGTCTTTAAAGGATCACTTCTTAACAAAGCGATCCTTGTTCCCTCGGCACTGATCATCAGCGCGGTGACTCCGTGCCTGATCACGCCGCTGCTGATGGCGGGTGGTGCCTATCTCTGCTTCGAGGGGGTCGAGAAGTTGGCCCACAAATTTCTTCACCGGGGTGAAACCGACGGGGAGCGCGAGGCCGAGATACTCCGGGCCGCGAAGGATCCCGCCCTCGACCTTTCGGCGCTGGAAAGGGAGAAGGTCAGGGGAGCGATCCGGACCGACTTCATCCTCTCAGCGGAAATCGTCACCATCGCACTTGGCATGGCTCAGGGGAGTCCTTTACTTAGCCAGATCTTGGTGCTTGTCGGTGTCTCGTTGTTGATGACATTCGGGGTCTATGGCCTGGTGGCGGGCATTGTCAAAATCGATGACCTCGGGCTCTACCTTTCCCGTCTCTCTTCCGCGGATCGACAAGGGGGTGGATTGCAGACTCTGGGGCGCGGACTCCTTCAGCTTACACCGTGGCTTATGAAGGCGCTGTCAGTGGGTGGAACGGTCGCCATGTTTTTGGTCGGCGGTGGCATCCTAGTTCACGGAACACCCTTTCTTCACCACGTCAGGGATCATCTGCCACTGCCGATTGTCTGGGATGCCCTGATAGGTATGGTTGCAGGCGCGCTGGTGCTGGCAGTGGTGCTTCTTGTGAAAAAACTCCTCTCAGGCCCTGCAAAACACTAGTGCGGTTTGAAGTGATTGATGGCCACAAGATGCACAGGATGCACAGTGGTAGAAGTTCCTATTGGGAGCCCTTTTTGAAAGATAAGTCCGATCAGGATTAGCTTCAGCTTTTGTGTGTCTTGTGCCTTTTGTGGCAAAACCTACTGCAAGCGCAGCAGAACGACACGATGCGCGCCTCACCACTCAGTAAAAAAGGAAAAGGACTTGGAAGATTGGATGGAGAGCGAGGCGACCGAGGGCCAGCTCAATCAATTTTGGCGAAGCAAGTTTGAGATGATGGCAAGGCGGTCAAGCGAAGCTGTGCGCAAACACACTGCGAGCGATGACCAACGCAGCCAGGGCTCTAAATCGCGAGCCGCTGAAAACCAACATCAATTGGTTTTCAGCACCTCGATGAAGGCCTCTTGGGGGATATTCACCGTCCCTATCGCCTTCATCCGCTTCTTACCCTCCTTCTGCTTCTCGAGGAGCTTGCGTTTGCGGGTGATGTCGCCGCCGTAGCACTTGGCGGTCACATTCTTGCGCATGGCGCTGACGTTTTCGCGGGCCACGATCTTCCCGCCGACGGCGGCCTGAATGGAGACCTGGTAAAGTTGGGTGGGGATGACGTCCTTGAGCTTGGCGGCAAGGGAGCGACCGCGTCCCTCGGCCTTGTCGCGATGGACGATGCTGGAGAAGGCGTCGACGGGCTCGCCGTTGACGAGCATCTCGAGCTTCACGAGACGGTCGGCGCGGTAGCCGGCGGGCTCGTAATCGAGTGATCCGTAGCCGCGGGTGACCGATTTGATCTTGTCGTGGAAGTCGACGAGGATCTCGTTGAGTGGAAGCACGGCGGTGATCATGACGCGCTTGGTGTCGATGGAGTCGGTGGATTCCACCACGCCGCGCTTGTCCATCATGATCTGCATGATGTCGCCGATGTTCTCGTTCGGGATCATCACGAAGCACTTCACGACGGGTTCACGGATCTCCTCGACGACGCTCATGTCGGGGAGGTTGGCCGGATTATCGACCATGAGAACCTCCCCATTGGTCTTTTGGACCTCGTAGACGACGCTCGGGTAGGTCGCGATGATGTCCATGTCGTACTCGCGGCGGAGGCGCTCGACGATGATCTCCATGTGAAGGAGTCCCAGGAAGCCGCAGCGGAAGCCGAAGCCCAGGGCCACCGAACTCTCCGGCATGTAGTTGAAGGCGGCGTCGTTGATCTGGAGTTTGCCCATCGCGGTCTTGAGCTGCTCGAAGTCGGCGGTGTTGATCGGATAGATGCCGCTAAAGACCATCGGCTGGACTTCCTTGAAACCGGGGAGGGGTTCCGCCGCGGGTTTCTTGGAATCGGTCAACGTGTCGCCGATCTTGATCTCGGCCGTGGTCTTGATATTGCCGATGAAATATCCCACACCTCCCGCGCTCATGGAGCCGGTCGAGGTCATTTTTGGAGTGAAGATGCCGACCTCCTTGACCTCATAGGACTGGTTGGTCGACATCAGTCGGACCTGCATGCCGGGCTTGAGGTCGCCGGAGAAGACGCGGACATAGCTGACGACGCCCCGGTAGGTGTCGAAAAGTGAATCAAAGACCAGTGCCCTCAGCACGCCGTCACCCTCGGGGGGTGGGGGGATGCGCTGGACGACGGCCTCGAGGATCTCCTCGATGCCGATGCCTGCCTTGGCGCTCGCGGGGATAGCCTCCTCGGCGGGAATGGCCAATAGGTCCTCGAGCTGCTTCTTGACGGCGGGAAGATCGGCATTGGGTAGGTCGATCTTGTTGATGACCGGAATGATGGTCAGGCCCTGCTTGTTGGCCAGGTGGATGTTGGCCATGGTCTGGGCCTCGACACCTTGGGCGGCATCGACGATCAGGATGGCACCCTCGCAGGCCGCGAGGCTTCGGGAGACCTCATAGGTAAAGTCGACGTGTCCCGGCGTGTCCATCAGGTTGAGGGTGTATTCCTGACCATCCTTGGCCCGGTACTGCATGGTGACAGGGTGGGACTTGATGGTGATGCCCCGTTCCCGCTCCAGATCCATCGAGTCGAGCACCTGCTCCTGCTTGTCGCGGTTGGCGATCGTGTTCGTCACCTCGAGAAGACGATCCGACAGGGTGGTCTTCCCGTGGTCGATGTGGGCGATAATGCAGAAGTTTCGGATATGGGAGACGGACATGGGAAGCCCATCACTATCCGACAGAAAACAGGAGGGGGTCAACCCGATAGGGGTCTTGGTCTTGGATGCTAGATGCGTAAACTTGCTTGCCCTGAAGCAGCGACGGCACAATCTTGGGAGCAAGAAAATGATCTCCAAAAAATCCTCTTCAGATTCCGGTAAGGTTCTTGTCTGGCTGCTTCAAGTGGTTCTGGTGGGACTGCTCCTGGTTCCGATCATCTCCATCGGGATGGCTTACAAGAAGACGGATTTTACCGCTCTCGTCAAAAAGAAGGCCTCAGGCTCGGATCATAAGGCAGGTGAAGGGAATGCCGATGGCTCCTCCGGACCCGACTTATCCGGTCTTAGGGCTGTGGTGGAGAATGCGGCAAACAAGAGCCTCAAGAATCCAATGCTCAATCCCAAGATGAAGCAGATTCAGATTCAGATCCCGGAACCAAAGATTCCCATGGCATCGGAATCGGTACGCTCCGTCCTCAGGCAGAAGCATCTTCAGTTTGTGGAGGCTTCAGAACCCAATAAAATCAGGATCATTGTTATCCTTCAGAGCAAGGATTGGATGGCTCTATCCGGGGAGTTGGAACAGGCGGCCCAAAAAGATGGCTTTGTGTATCGGGGGCCCACTCAGACTGGTAGTTCCGGTGACGTTGCAGACAGCATGGTCGCTGAAATCGACATCCTTCGTAAGCCTTCAGGTTTGGCTTTGCCTGAATCGTCGCCGACACCTCATTCCAAATCTTCAGCCACTCCTGTCAAAAAGAAGGGCTAGATTCTTTTGGAGGGTTGTCTGGGATTCAGAAGGGGTGCTTCTCGAAACTGAATCTCTTACTGCTTCCTGCATTCCATTATTCATTACATATATTATCTGTAGTTATTGAAACCTAGAGACAGGTGCAAAGGGATTGTCTGAACCCCATTTTCTCCCTTTTATCCCTGATCCACGGAATCCAAGGAACATCTTCCTCATGAATCGTATCGACTCACTCTTTGCCCGCCTCAAGACCGAGGGCCGTCCCGCCATGATTGCCTACATCACCGGCGGCGATCCTAACCTGGCAGCCTCGGCCAAGGTCGCCCTCGCCATGGATCAGGCCGGTGTCGACATCCTTGAGCTTGGCATTCCCTTCTCAGACCCCCTGGCGGACGGTGCCA
>JACCDV010203400.1_pt1 | contig 10117 bp, 8 predicted proteins | sample 7446131 | NCBI WGS metagenome assembly JACCDV01 (sample SAMN15323448, study PRJNA562643) | freshwater metagenome | isolation source: river surface water | place: USA:Blue River Watershed | collected 2017-08-17
GCGGCGTCATGCCGGGCACCGCCGCCAGCAGCTGGCGTGTGTAGGCTTCGCGTGGACGGCACAGCACCTCGTCCTTGGGGCCGCACTCCACAGCGCGGCCCTGGTGCATCACCAGCACCTCGTCGGCGATCTCGGCCACCACACCCATGTCGTGGGTGATGAACAGCACCGCACTGCCCTGCTCGCGCTGCAGGTCGGCGATCAGGCGCAGGATTTCCTTTTGCGTGGTCACGTCCAGCGCGGTGGTGGGCTCGTCACAGATCAGCAGCGCGGGTTTGAGGATGACCGCCATGGCGATCACGATGCGCTGGCGCTGCCCGCCGCTGAGCTGGTGCGGGAAGCTGCGCAGCATGCGCTCGGGGTCGGGCAGCTTGACCCGCTCGAACACCCGCAGGATCTCGGCGCGGCGTTTGGCCGCAGGCCAATCGGTGTGGGTGGCCAGCAGTTCGTCGACCTGGTCACCGCAGCTCATGACCGGGTTGAGTGCGGTCATGGGCTCCTGGAACACCATGCCCATGGCCTGGCCGCGCAGCTGGCGCAAGCGCGCAGGCGCAGCGTCGAGCAGCGATTCACCCTTGAGCAGCACCTGACCGGCATCGGGCCGCAGCGCCTTGTCGAGCAGCCCCATGACGGTGGTGGCCATGACCGACTTGCCCGAGCCGGATTCACCGACCACGCACAGGGTCTGGCCCGCCGCGATCTCGAGCGACACGTTGTGGACCGCATGCGCACGGTCACCGCCCGCAGGCAAGGCCACAGACAGATTGCGAATGGAAAGGACCGCTGAAGACATCAGGCACTCCTCTTCGCGAACTTGGGATCGAGCACATCGCGCAGCCCGTCACCGAGCAGGTTGATGGCCAGCACCGTGGGCACCAGGAACAGCGCCGGGAACAGCACATTGCCCGGGTACTGGGAAAACTGCACGCGCCCCTCGGCCATGATGTTGCCCCAGGTCGGGATGTCGGCGGGCAGACCCAGGCCGAGGAAGCTCAGGATGGCTTCGGTCAGCACCGCGCTGGCCGCGATGAAGGTACCCTGCACGATCAGCGGTGCCATCGCGTTGGGCAGGATGTGGCGCAGCAGGATCACCGTCGTGGGCGTGGCCAGGGCCTTGGCGGCTTCGACAAAAGGCTCTTCACGCAGGGTGAGCACCAGCGAGCGCACCAGGCGCGTGACGCGTGGAATTTCTGGAATCGCGATCGCGGCGATCACCGTCCAGAGCTTGGCACCCATGGCCGCCACGAGGGCGATCGCCAGCAGGATGGCGGGGATCGCCATCAGCCCGTCCATGAAGCGCATCAGCACCGCATCCATCGTGCGGAAGTAACCGGCCAGCATGCCCAGCAGGCCACCGATCAGCAGGGCCACGATGGCCGTGAGCAGCCCGACCACCAGCGAGACGCGGGTGCCGTACAGCACGCGGCTGTAGATGTCGCGGCCAAAGTTGTCGGTACCCATCCAGAAGGTGTGCGCCAGGCTGGTGCCGTCGAGCAGCGTGAAGGTGCCTTGCGTGCCGGCCAGGGTGTTGATGTGGGCCGAGTCCATGGCCGACGGGTCGACCGTGCCCAGCCAGGGTGCGAGCACCGCCAGTGCAATCAGCAGTCCCAGAACCGAAGCGCCAAAGCGGATAGCGCTGTGCGCCATGAGTTTTCGAATGACAGACTTCATCAGTAACGAATCCTCGGGTCCAGCCAGAGGTAGCTCAGGTCCACCAGCAGGTTGATCAGCACATACAGCAGGCTGAAGAACAGCACCACGCCCTGGATCACAGGGAAGTCGCGGTTGAGCACCGCATCCACCGTGAGCGATCCCAGGCCCGGGATCGAATAGACCGTCTCGGTCACCACCACGCCGCCGATCAGCAGTGCAATGCCGATGCCGATCACAGTGACAATTGGCACCGCCGCATTGGCCAGTGCGTGGCGCAACAGCACCATCTGCTCGGTGATGCCCTTGGCACGCGCGGTGCGGATGTAGTCTTCGGTCAGCGCCTCGGACACGCTGGCGCGGGTCACGCGTGCGATGAGGGCCACGTAGATGGTGGCCAGCGTCAGCCAGGGCAGCACCAGCTGTGCGGCCCAGGCGCCCACCCCTTGCGAGAACTCGCCAAACAACCTCCGGTAGCCCTGCACCGGCAGCCATTGCAACTCGATGGCGAAGACGTAGATCAGCACATAGCCGACCACGAACACCGGCACCGAGAAGCCCGCCACGGCGAAGCCCGAGAGGATGCGGTCGAGCCAGCCGCCCATGCGCCAGGCCGCCAGCGTGCCCAGCGGCACCGCGATCAGCACCGCCAGCACCATGGTGCCGGCCGCCAGCGAGAGCGTGGGTTCGATGCGCTGCGCGATCAGCTCGGTGACCGGCTTGTTCAGGTAGAACGAATACCCCAGGTCGCCCTGCACCACATTGCCCAGCCAGATCATGAACTGGGTCAGCAAGGGCTTGGTCAGGCCCAGCTGCTCGCGGATGCGGTCAATGTCTTCGTTGGTCGCGTTGTTGCCGGCAATCACCGCGGCCGGATCGCCAGGCGTGAGCCGCAGGATCAGGAACACGATCACCGCCACCGTGAAGAGCACGGGCACCAGCGCCAGCAGGCGCTGCATCAGGAATCTCAGCATGAAGTCTCTGTATTGGATACATCAATACAGGCACCGCCCGGGCCTGGTTTGCCACCCCGGGCTTGACCCGGGGTCCATCGATACCCGATTGCGGGGGTATGACAATGCCAAGGAGGAGCCGCCTGAATGACAATGAAAAGGACGGGGCCGTCTGCCAGACGCATTCGCGGACGAACCCCGTGACCCCGACCTCAGTTTTTCTTGATGTTCCAGTAGACCTGCGCACCGCCGGGGACCAGGCCCGAGATGTTCTTGCGCAGCGCAGCCGGGTTGAAGTACTGACCGAGCGGCACATGGGAAGCGGTTTCCATGGCGCGCAGCTGGATCTGCTCGGCAAGCTGCTTCTTCTGCGCGTCGGTGGTCGACTGGGCAAACTTGACCTTGAGGTCTTCGATCTCCTTGTCGTCCTGCCAGCCAAACCAGCCCTTGTCGCCCGCAGCGTTCATCATCGACATGGTCAGGGGATTGAGGATGTCGCCCGCCGTCCAGGCGGTCATGAAGGCGTTCCAGCCGCCCTGCGCCGGGGCGTCCTTCTTGGCACGACGCGCTACCAGGGTGGCCCAGTCCATCTGCTGCATGTCGACCTTGAAGCCGGCGGCTTCAAGCTGCTGCTTGGCCACCAGCGGCAGCTTGGCGATGGCCGCCAGATCGGTCGGTCGCATCAGCACGATGGGCGTGCCGTCGTAACCGGCGTCCTTGAGCATCTGGGCGGCCTTTTTCGGGTCGGCCATGCCGGTGTAGATGCCGGTCTTGTCGCTCGCCAGCGGTGTGCCGCAGGGGTACATGCTCTTGCAGAAGGCAAACATGCCCGGCGCACCAACCTGTGTCTTGAGGTGCGCTTCCTGACCCAGCGCCACCATGGCGGCCTGGCGGATCTTCACATTGTTGAAGGGCGCATGCAGATGGTTGAAGCGGAAGATGTACTGCAGACCGGCCGGCTGGGCATCGACCAGCTGGATGTCCTTTTGCGCCTTGAGCGAGGCGTACTGCTCGAAAGTCGGCTGCTCGACGATGTCAACCTCGCCAGCCACCAGCGCATTGAACTGAGTCTGCGGGTCACGGATGATGACCCACTCCACGCGGTCGAGGTAGACACTCTTGCCGCCAGTGGTGCCGTCCGGGGCCTCGCTGCGCGGCTTGTACTTCTCGTTCTTCACATAGACCAGACGCTCGCCCGGCTTGTATTCACCCGGCACGAACTTGTAGGGACCCGAGCCAATGTGCTCCTTGATCTGCTCGCTGCCGGGTGTGGCGGCGATGCGCGCAGGCATGATGAAAGGCACATTGGACGAGGGCTTGCCCAGCGCGTCCAGCATGACGCCAAAGGGCTTGTTGAGCTTGATGACGAAGGTTTTGGCATCAGGCGTCGCGTAGCTCTCGACACTGCGGGCCATGACACCGCCAAAGCTGTCGCGGCTGGACCAGCGCTTGAGGGAGGCCACCACGTCTTCGCTGGTCACCGGCTTGCCGTCGTGGAACTCCAGGCCATCGCGCAGCGTAAAGGTCCAGGTCAGGTTGTCCTTGCTGACACTCCACTTGTCGACCATCTGCGGCTTGACCTCGCCCTTGAGGTTGGTGCCGAACAGCGTGTCGTAGATCATGTAACCGTGGTTGCGCGTGACGAAAGCCGTGGTCCAGATCGGATCAAGGATGGTGATATTCGAGTGCGGCACCACCCGCAAGGTCTTGCCCGCCTGGGCATGGACACCCATCGGGGCGAGCAGGACGGCGGTCAAAGCGGCCAGGGCAAACAGGGAGCGACGTTGCATGAAAACCTCCATTCAGATGCAGGGGCCAGAAGGCCACGGATCAATATAAGACCAAAAACCCCCTCATCCGCCTCGGGACATTCCCCATGAAGTGGCCCATGCTGTCTCGTGGGGAACAGCAGGACTGCGGCCGATCAAACAAAAGGGGCTGTGGTCTTTTCAACCACAGCCCCTTGCCTGTCACGCCAGCCTGGAGGCTGCGCAAGATGAGATCACCGGTAAAGCACCGAAGGCAGCCACAAACCAATTTCAGGCCAGATGTAGAGCAGCACGATGGCCACCACCTGGATGCCCATGAAGGGGATCATGCCGGCAAAGATCTGGTTGAGCGTGACATGCGGCGGGCTCACGCCTTTCAGATAGAACGCACTCATGGCGACCGGCGGGCTCAGGAAGGCCGTCTGCAGGTTCAGCGCCACCAGCAGGCCAAAGAACAGCGGATCCACCCCGAAGTTATCCAGCAGCGGAATGAAGATCGGCATGAAGATCACGATGATCTCGGTCCACTCCAGCGGCCAGCCCAGGATGAAGATGATCACCTGGCTGAGGATCAGGAACTCGGTCTTGGTCAGGTTCATGCCCAGCACCCACTGCTCGACGAGTTCCTGCCCGCCCAGTAGCGCAAACGCAGCCGAGAAGATGGCCGAACCCACGAACAGCCAGCACACCATGGCGCTGGTCTTGGCCGTGAGGAACACCGACTCCTTGACCACATTGAAGGTCAGCTGCTTGTAGGCCGCCGCCAGAATGAAGCCCCCGAGCGCACCCACAGCCGCCGCCTCGGTCGGCGTGGCCAGACCGAAGACGATCGAGCCCAGCACGGCCAGAATCAGCACCAGCAGCGGGAAGAAGCTCGAGAGCAGCATCTTGAAAATTTCAAGACGGGCATAGCTGAGCACGGCATAAAAGGCCACCAGGGCGGCAGCGCCCACTCCCAGACTGACCCAGTAACCGGTGGGTGCCGGCTGGGAAGTCGCAGCCGGTGTTCCTGCCTGAGCCGCAGCTTCTGCAGCTGGAGCGGACGCAGAAGCCTGGGCCTCCGAAGCTTCGGACGCCTGCGCACCTTCGGGCTCCTTGAGGCCTTCCTCCTCCTCATCGGACTCGGCACCCTCGGGCTCGGCCAGCCCGCCCTCGTCATCGTCCACGGCCTCTTCAGCGCCCATTTCCTGCAGCTCGACGACTTCCTCGACGGGCGCGACACGGGTCACACTCTGATAACTGCTCAGGGCGACCACCGCAAAGAGCACGGCCGGTGCCAGAACCACCGCCAGCTGACCGAGCAGGTAACGGGTGGACACGCCGGCATTGCGCTGCCCCTTGAGAGCCTTGAGCAAACCGGTCAACGCCCGCTTGGCAGGCTCTGCCCCCATGCTGACGAGCGGTGCAGGCAAGGGCACCGTGCGCTGCTCAAGGGTCAATGGCGGCGCCATGTCGGGCCGGATCTTGGCCATGATGACCACATACAGGATGTACAGACCCGCCAGCATCAGACCGGGAAAAAAGGCACCTGCATACAGCTGCACCACCGAAACTCCCGCCGTGGCGCCGTACACGATCAGCAGCACACTGGGCGGAATCAGAATGCCCAGACAGCCACCGGCCGTGATGGAGCCTGCCGACAGGCGCACGTCATAACCGGCCTTGAGCATCTGCGGCAGCGCCAGCAGGCCCATCAGGGTGACCACGGCGCCGACAATGCCCGTAGCGGTGGCGAACACCGCGCAGGTGACCAGCGTGGCCACGGCCAGTGAACCTGGTACGCGCGCCAGGGACAGGTGCAGACTGCGGAACAGCTTGTCAATCAGGTTGGCCCGCTCGACCAGGTAGCCCATGAACACGAACAGCGGGATCGAGATGAGCACATCGTTGCCCATGACCGAAAACGCTCGTTGCACCATCAGGTCGAGCGTCTGCCGTATCGCTCCCGCCGCACTCTGGTCTCCAGAATGGTAGGCAAAAAAGGTGAACAGCATGCCCATGCCCATGAGGGTGAAGGCGGTCGGAAAGCCCAGCATGATGGCGACCACCACCAGCGAGAGCATCAAGAGGCCATAGTGGCCATTCGTCATCTGGTCGACGCTGAGCACCATGGCCAGCGCGGCCAGGCCGATCAGGCCCATCAGGATGAAGCCAAACCAGAGTTCCTTGCGGATCTTCATGCGGCACCTCCCTTGCGGGTGACGTACTGGTCCAGCGCCTCGATGTCGCTGTCCTTCACATGAACCATTTCCTTGAGCTTGTCGACGTCGACCTCCTCCACATCCTCTTCACGCGAAGGCCATTCACCGGTCTGCAGGCAAATGACACAGCGCACGATTTCCACCATGCCCTGCAGCAAGAGAATGAAGCCGGCAATCGGCACCACGAACTTGAACGGATAGACCGGCAAGGGGTCGGCGTTGAAGGTCTGTTCGCGAATCGCCAGCGAAGCGTTGGCAAAGTCCCAGCCAGCCCAGGTCAGGGCCACGATGCCGGGCAGGAAGAATACGATGTAGAGCACCAGGTCGATGGTCGCCTGCGTGCGCGGCTGGAAAAAGCCATACAGCACATCGCCACGCACATGGCCATTTTTGGCCAGCGTATAGGCACCTGCCATCATGAACAAGGTACCGTAGAGCATGATCTGGGCGTCGAGCACCCAGGCATGTGGCTTGTTGAGCACGTAGCGCGAAAACACTTCCCAACTGATCAGCAGCGTGAGCGCCACGGCCGTCCAAGCTGCCAGTTTGCCAAACCAGGTGGACAAGCGGTCCACCGTCAGTAGCATTTTTTGCATTCTTCTTTCCCACAAAAAAAGGGGGGGCGCCAGACGCCCCCCCGTCGTAACAGGACTGAGAGCCTGTATCAGGCCTTCTTGGCTTTGGCCTTGCCGAAGTAATGGTTGTAAGCCATCTTGAAATCGACCGTGTAGTCGTTTTGCCACTGACCGGCGCGCTGGGCAAAAGCACGCTGGGAATCAAGCACTTTCTTGAACATGGCGTTCTCGCCGCCTTTCTTGTCCATGATCTTGTCCCAGGCGGTCAGCTGAGCCTTCAGGATAGCATCGGGCGTCTTGTAGAACTTGACACCCGCTTTCTTGAGCTCTTCATAGTCCTTGGAGTTGCGTTCGATGGCTTTCCAGCTCATGTCGGCGCTGGCGGCCTGAACGGCGTAATCGATGATGGACTTGAGCTCACCGGGCAATGCGTTCAGCTTGGCCTTGTTGAACAGGATTTCAAACTGCTCGCCGCTCTGGTGGAAACTCTGCAGCATGCAGTTCTTCACCACATCGGGGAAACCCAGCAGCTTGTCTGAGGAAGCATTGTTGAACTCGGCACCATCGATGAGACCGCGATCGAGCGCCGGCACGATCTCGCCACCGGGCAACGGGTTCACGGCAGCGCCCATGTCGGTGTACATGTCCACGGCCAGGCCCACGGTGCGGAACTTGACGCCCTTCATGTCGGCCGCCTTGGTGATGGGCTTCTTGAACCAGCCAAAAGGCTGGGTGGGCATGGGGCCGTACAAATAAGACGTCACGTCCATGTTCAGGCTCTTGTAGATCTCCTCGAGCAGGGCCTTGCCACCACCGTAGTTGTGCCAGGCCAGAAGCATGTTCGGGTCCATGCCGAAAGACGGGCCGGAACCCCACAGGGCCAGGGCAGAGTTCTTGCCGTAGTGATAAGCCACCACACCGTGACCGCCATCGAGCGTGCCCTTGGCCACTGCTTCAAGCAACTGGAAAGCCGGGACCACAGCACCTGCCGGCAGCACCTCGATCTTGAGCTTGCCGCTGGCCATGTCGTTGACTTTCTTGGCAAAGTCATTCGCATATTCGTGGAAGATGTCCTTGGCCGGCCAGGTGCTCTGGAAACGCAGCGTGGTGGCGGTCTGCGCCGTGGCAATCATCGGGGCCGATACGGCGCCTGCAGCAACGGCAGCACCCTTGAGCATGCTGCGGCGGTTGGTCACGGTCTTCTTCTCTTGCATGAACAGCTCCAAATAAAGATGAATTGAGCTGCTGAATGTCCAACAACACTTCAGACCGCGCCACCGGGTTTGTACGGATCCGACCTGCAGATTATTTAATCGGGTCGATAAATTTTTTCAACCAGTCGAGGATGGCCTGCCGGGAGGCTTGGCGTCAGGCAGACCAGGGCTTTCAGCTCTGGCGCCAGGGCAGACCATGAAAGCGCCAGCCGCCCACCCTGCCCCGCTGGGCCTGGGCGTCTGGGTCACCTTCAAAGCCTTCCAGAATGTTGTAGGCCTGCAGGCCCAGCTCGGTGGCACGCTGCGCCGCCGCGACCGAGCGCACACCGCTGCGGCACAGGAGCACCAGCTTCTTGCCCCCCGCGCCCAGCGCCTGAATGCCAGCGTCAAACTCCGGGTTCATGGCCATGCCAGGCCACTGCTTCCAGGCCAGCGCCTCGACACCCGGCACAAAGCCCACCCAGGCCCGTTCGGCATCGGTGCGGACATCCACCATCACCGCCTCGCCTGCCTGCACCCAGGCCCAGGCCAACTGCGGGCTGACGTCACCGGCATAGCCTTGCGCCGGCCGCACATGCAGCAGCGCATCTCCGCCTGCGTCGTGGCGTAGACCCGAAGTCAGATTGGCCGGCACAGCCTCATCGATGCGCTTGGGTTTGGGCAGGTTCAGCTGGTTCATGATTTCGACAAATTCGCTCAAAGTCCTGCCGGCCACACGGGCGTTGCCGCGCTTTTCCTGGCCGATGCTCGAATGGGTGCGGCCCTGGTAATCGTGACCGGGCCAGACGGTGGTGTCTTCGGGCAAGGCCCACAGCACCTGCGTGAGGCTGCGGTACAGTGCCTCGGCACTGCCCGACTGGAAGTCGGTGCGACCACAGCCATTGATCAGCAGCGTATCCCCAGTAAAGACATGGCTCACAGGCCCGCTTGGAGCGGTCGTTTCCCAATAGAAACTCATGCTGCCGGCGGTGTGGCCTGGCGTGTGCATGCAACGCACTTGCTGCCTTCCGAAAGTCAGCAGCTGTCCATCAGACAGCTGCACCGCTGCGGTCCCAATCTGACAACCCTCGGGCGCTGCCGTGCGGGCACCGGCATGCTCGGCCAGCAGGCCCGCGCTGGTGATGTGGTCGGCATGCGCATGGGTCTCGACCGCCCAGACCAGCTTGAGCCCCTGCTCGCGCAGCACCTGCAGGTCACGCTGCAGCTGCTCGTCCACCGGGTCGATGATCAGCGCTTCGCGGCTGGGCTCGTCCACCAGGATGTAGGTATAAGTGCTCGAAGCCGGGTCAAACAGCTGGATCGGATTCATGGTCAGCACGTCAGGCGAATTTGGTCAGCATCTCGGCCACATGGTCTGGCGACTGGTCGCCCTGCTCGATCATGCAGCCCACCATCGAAAAGAAGGATTTGTCGAGCGCCTTACGAGCTGCCGCCATCTGCTGCGCGATCTTTTCGCAGTCGGCGTCTTCCTGAATCAATTTCTGCAAGCCTCGCAGCTGACCTTCGATCCGCGCCAGACGGGCGCACAGGGCTTTTTTCTTTTCGGTGTCGGCAATTCGGCTCATGCGCTGCTCCTGCTGCACTTTGCGGGTCTTGAGGGGGTTATTCAATCACCAACCATCATAACTTTGCCCAACACCCGCCCCAACCCGGGCCTATCAGTGACAGGCAAGCCACAAGCCGCTAAGATGCAGGTTTTGAGTTGACGTTAACGTAAACGTCAATTAACCCAAAAACCGCTTCGGAGACCCGCCA
>JACCDV010452489.1_pt1 | contig 10117 bp, 11 predicted proteins | sample 7446131 | NCBI WGS metagenome assembly JACCDV01 (sample SAMN15323448, study PRJNA562643) | freshwater metagenome | isolation source: river surface water | place: USA:Blue River Watershed | collected 2017-08-17
AAATGCGGTCAACCATCGGTGTTATCGATGCACAGAATCTTGTGAGCATCAGGCTCCATGAGCAGCTTGGCTTCAAGCAGGTCGGCATGATTCCGGAGGCTGGCTTCAAATTTGACCGGTGGCTAGACGCCGCAATTTATCAGTTGATGCTTTAGCGGAGAATTGACGGCATGCTAACTCTTGCGGGCCGGATGCATAAAAAATCCCCTCGGTGAAAACCGAGGGGATTCTCTTTTAAGCTAACTACTTCTTGCCAGCAAGAGCCTTTGGCTTGCGCTTCGGCTTCTCAACTGCTGGCGCAGGGGAGTGGTCAGCGTGAGCAAGCTCGTATTCAGCCTTCGAGACTGGAGCAATCCGGTCCTCGAAGTAGAAGCTGGATAGCGCGGCGCGAACCCGGCTGGCAAGAGTGATCTTGCCCTGAGCGTTCGGACGAGCCATGGTTGGCTGGTAGTCCTTGAAGTCAACCAGCTTCCATAGCTCATACTTGTCGACTGGCTCGTGAACCTCAATGTATTCGCCGTGAGGCAAACGAACCACGCGACCAGTCTCACGACCGTGCAGCGCGATCTCGCGGTCCTTGCGCTGTAGCGCTAGGCAGGCACGCTTGGTTACCCAGTAGGCGATCACTGGGCCAATCAGCAACAGAATCTGCATGCTGGTTAGCACGTGGTTCAGCGACATCTGGAAGAAGATAGCGATCAAGTCGGTCGACGCACCGGCCCAAAGAACCGCATAGAAAGTCACACCGGCTGCACCGATAGCGGTTCTGGTTGGTGCGTTACGTGGACGGTCAAGCACGTGGTGCTCACGGTCGTCTCCGGTAACCCACTTCTCAACGAATGGGTAAACCGCAACCACAGCCAAAAACAACAGCGACACGACTAGCGGCAGTAGCACGCCCACTGGCCAGACCACTCCAAAGATGTAGAAGTCAAGGTTTGATGGTGCCAGACGCAGTGCGCCATCTAGCCAACCGATGTACCAGTCCGGCTGAGTACCTGCGGAAACAGGGGATGGGTCGTATGGGCCGTAGTTCCAAATTGGGTTGATGGTAAAGGTGGCCGAGATTGCCATAATCACACCAAATACTAGGAAGAAGAATCCACCCGCCTTGGCAACGTAAACCGGCATCAGTGGGAAGCCGACAACGTTCTCATCGTTCTTGCCAGGACCCGAGTAGTGGGTGTGCTTGTGGATGATAACCATCATTAGGTGGACTGCCAGCAGCACGATGATCAGCGCAGGGATGATCATGATGTGCAGGCTGTAGAGACGAGCTACAACCTCATCGCCTGGGAACTCTCCACCGAATAGACCAGAGGAAATCGATGGTCCAATAAATGGAATGGCCTTTAGCATTCCATCGATGATGCGTAGACCGTTTCCGGATAGTAGGTCGTCTGGTAGCGAGTAGCCGGTGAATCCAGCACCCATTCCAGCAAGGAATAGGAAGAATCCAACTAGCCAGTTCAGCTCACGAGGCTTGCGGAAGGCGCCGGTGAAGAAAACGCGAAGCATGTGAAGACCGGCAGCTGCCACGAACAAAAGTGCTGCCCAGTGGTGAACCTGACGCATCAGCAATCCACCGCGGATGTCAAAGCTGATGTCCAGGCTGGAGGCATAAGCGATCGACATTTCGGCACCCTTTAGTGGCGCGTAGCTACCGTCGTAGTAGACAGCAGCCATCGATGGCTGGAAGAAGAAGGTGAGGAATGTTCCCGAAATGAGCAGTACTACGAATGAGTACATTGCTACTTCACCAAGCATGAAGCTCCAGTGATCTGGGAAAACCTTGCGGCCAAAGTTCTTCAGCACACCTCCGAGCGCTAGACGCTCGTCAAGGTAGTTTGCTGCTCCACCGATAAAGGTGGTCGGCTTTTGTTCCGTAGAAGTGCTCATTATGACTGCCTCATATCCCAGAATGAAGGCCCAACGGGCTCGGTGAAGTCGCCTTGAGCGACCAAGTATCCTTCAGCGTCAACCTCGATTGCCAGCTGAGGTAGCGGCCTCGCAGCCGGTCCAAAAATCACCTTGCAGTGATCCGCAAGGTCAAAGGTGGACTGGTGGCAAGGGCATAGCAGGTGGTGGGTGTGCTGCTCGTAAAGGGCAACCGGGCAACCCACGTGGGTACAAATCTTGGAGTAGGCAACGATACCGTCGTAACTCCAAGAAGCTTTGGCTGGATCTTCCTTCAGGTCGGCAGGATCAACGCGTACCAACAGCACCGCTGCCTTCGCCTTCTGATTGAGTCTTTCGCCGTGGTCCTCAATGTCCTTGAGGTTCTCAGGAATCACGTGGAATACCGATCCGAGGGTGACTTCAGAAGCCTTGATTGGAGTGCCACCCGCGTGGGAGTCGCGCACCAGGCGGACACCCTTTTTCCAAATGGTTTGCTTCAAAGTGTTTCCGACCTGCGGTCCTAGGTCACCGAAGATCACTAGGGCAGGAAGAGGGAAGACCGCTAGCGCACCGTAGAGGGTGCGGCGAATCAGCTTGCGTCGAGTAAAGCCGGACTCTGCATCCGCAGTCTTGATGATCTCGATTGCCTTGGCACGAGCCTCATCTGGGGTGCGAGCCTGGTGGCGGGCCTCAGCAACCTCGTGGTCTGGCATCAAGGTCTTAGCCCAGTGCACCGCGCCAAAACCAATACCAAGCAAGCTCAAGGCCATGCCGAGACCCATCCAAAGGGTGTTGTTTCTGGTGTCAGAAAGGCTGTCGATTGGGAATGCGACGAATCCCCAAATCGCAAGAATTGCTCCAACGATAGAAATGCCGAACATGACAGCAATCTGGCGCTCTGCGTTTCTGGCGGCCTTCTCACTCTTGTCCGTCATGCGAACGCGGTGTGGTTCGATGCCAGGGTCGGAAATTGGCTTCTGGATGTTGGTCGCTAAGCCAGCGTTGTAAACCTTCTCGATTTCACTCATTCGAATTCTTCCTAGTTTGACTTGGCGCCGAGCCATACGGTGATTGCGATAATGAAGCCCACTCCAAAGATCCAAACAAACAGACCCTCGGCAACCGGACCAATGGACCCAAGTTCGTAGCCTCCGACCGATTCAAAGTCTTCTACGTACTTGAGGTAGGCAATGATGTCGCGCTTGTCCTCTGGGGTTAGGTTGGCATCGTTGAAGACCGGCATGTTCTGTGGACCGGTAACCATGGCCTCGTAAATGTGCTTCTCAGATACGCCCTGCAGGCCAGGTGCGAACTTACCCTCGGTTAGTGCTCCACCAGCACCGACGGCGTTGTGGCACATCGCACAGTTGATGCGGAACAGCTCGCTACCGTGGGTTAGGTCAATGTCGTCGCCAGTAGTCCTAAGGTACTCAGGGTCCGGAATCGCAGGGCCAGGTGCCAAAGAGGCAACATAGGCGGCCATTGCGGCAATCTGCTCCTCGGTGAACTGAACTGGCTTCTTGTACAGCTGAGGGCCAGAAGCTTGGCCAGGCATGCGGCCGGTTCCTACCTGGAAGTCAACCGAAGCCGCTCCAACACCGATCAAGCTCGGGCCACCAAGGGCACCTTCACCATTAGTACCGTGACAGCTGGCGCAGTTCGCTAGGAAGAGCTTGCGACCTTCCTCCACCTGGTCAGCGCTGGATACTTCGGACTCCACTACGTTGGTCGCAGCTGCGTAGCCACCACCGGACAGCACAAGTCCTAGAAAGATTACGAAGCCAATCGCCCAAGGGCGACGGCGCATCGGCTTTTCCTGGTTCAACAGTTTCTCCATTTATTTCAAGATGTAGACGACTACGAATAGTCCGATCCACACCACATCGACGAAGTGCCAGTAGTAGGAGACCACAATTGCGCTGGTGGCCTCCTTGTGGCCGAAGTTTTTGGCTGCGTAGGCGCGACCAATAACGAGCAAGAATGCGATTAATCCACCAGTCACGTGAAGCGCATGGAAACCAGTGGTGATGTAGAACGCCGAGCCGTAAGAGTTAGAGCTCAGAGAAATTCCTTCGGAAACCAGCATGGCGTACTCCCACACCTGACCCGCGACGAAGATTGCGCCCAGCACATAGGTGAGGAAGAACCACTCGATCATGCCCCACTTGGCAGGGGACCAGCCAGTGCGCCTCGGCTGCAGGCGCTCAGCAGCAAACACGCCGAACTGAGCGGTGAATGAGCTGGCAACAAGAATCAAGGTGTTCACAAGTGCGAACGGGACGTTCAAAATCTGAGTGTCATTTGCCCACAGGTCTGGAGCACCAGCGCGAAGACTGAAATACATTGCGAATAGGCCGGCGAAGAACATAACTTCGCTGCCGAGCCAGACGATGGTGCCAACGCTAGTTGCGTTGGGTCTATTGATTGTTCCGCCGTGCGCGGCAGGCAAAGTGGTTGCAGACATGCCTAAAGTTTACCCCACCAATCAGGCTCGAAGGCTGTCTAAAACTAGGGATTTTCCAAGATTTTTTGGACTCAGGGGCATAAATTGCCTCGATAGACTGCTGGCATGACCGAACAAGGCTGGCCGAGCACTCTCAGCTCCCTTTTAGCGGGGGAGGACCTCTCTAGAGCGGATGCTGGCTGGGCGCTGCGCCAGATAATGGCGGGAGAAGCAACCGAATCCCAGATCGGTGCCTTCATGATGGCGCTGCGCTCCAAGGGTGAGACCGTTGCCGAGCTTGCCGGCTTGGTTGATGTGATGCTGGAAAATGCCGTGCTTCTAAACACCGGCAATGACGCAGTAGACATCGTTGGAACCGGGGGAGACCTGGTTGGCACCGTAAACATCAGTTCGATGGCCTCCGTCGTTACCGCTGCAGCGGGCGTGCCAGTGCTAAAACATGGATCCCGGTCAGCTTCTGGAAAAACCGGTTCATCCGAGATGCTCGAAGTATTGGGAATTCGCCTAGACCTAGCGCCAGCTCAGGTCGCTGAGGTCTTCAAAGAGGTCGGCATTACCTTTTTCTTCGCTCCGGTTTTCCACCCGGCGATGCGCTACGTCGCCCCGGTGCGCAAGCAATTGGGGGTTCCCACCACATTCAACTTCCTCGGGCCGTTAGCTAACCCTGCGCAGCCAATCGCCACAGCTCTGGGTGTTTCCAACCCTGAAATTGCGCCACTTATGGCCCAAGAACTGGCCCAGCGGGGGAGAACCGCGTTGGTCTTTAGGTCGCACGACGGCCTGGACGAGCTCTCCGTCACTGCCCCAACTCAGATTTGGCAGGTCTCAGGCGGTTCGGTTCAACAGTCCACACTTGAAAGTTTTGTAAATCCGAGCATCACGCTCGCCCAGCTGATTGGCGGCGACGCCAAGCACAACGCTGAGGTCGCTGCCGCGCTATTCTCAGGGGACCTAAGTGGCAATCTTTCCGCCGTGAAAGAAGTCGTTCTGCTGAACAGCGCCGCTGGAATCGCCGCCTATGAATTGGCCAAGAATCCAAACTTGGCATCGCAGTCACTCGAAGACAGACTTCGATCTGCATTTGAAGTGGCAAAGACGGCTTTGGAATCCGGCGCAGCACACCAAAAGCTCGTTCAGTGGTCGCACGCAACTCAACTCAAGTAATTCAATCGAACCCAGCTGGAGGAGAGTGGCCAAATAAATATTACTTGACATAATGTTTATTATCGGCGTTATGAACCTCGTGTTGGCGGGGCTTCCGACCTGTGGTTGCCATAACGGGCGATCAATAGCTCAATAGCTCCCTCGGGCCTTAGCCAGAGCTGTTCGCTCAGGATTTCCGCCACTGATACCCAGCGGTGCATCAAAGTGTCGCGATGTTCGTTTGCGGTCCAAAACTCTGAGCTTGGTTTGAAGCGCTCTGAAACTTGTAATTCAAAAAAGTGAGCCTCTCCAGTGTCATGGAATCTCAGATCATCCATCTGGTGCCACAGGGTCGTGATCGGCACAAAATCCTTCTTAGAGAACTCTCTTCCGGTCTCCTCAAAAACCTCTCTGACCATGCCAGCCAGCGGCTCCTCACCGGGCTCCAGGCCACCACCTGGGAAAACCCACTGCGGTGGCAATCCTGACCCCGGGTCAAAGTGGGATAGAAAAAGCAGCAGTTTGCCGTTCGGCTCGATAATCACAGCCCGGGTTGATAGCCGATGACGCTCGCTCAAAGTTTGCCCTTTTTATCAACTAGCTTGAACAGCCGAAGCCCAAGCTGGTTTAGGTAGCCGATCGTGAAAGCGAAAAGCAGCGTTCCTTCGCGCACCTGACCGCCGAGTAAAAAGCCAACCGTCACCACGATCACCTCGACAATCGATCGCGCCTGCCAAAACGGCAGCTTGAATCGCTCCGCGATTCCAGTGTTTAGGCCATCCCTTGGACCTTTGCCCATGCCACAGGAGATGTATAGGCCGGTTGCGAATGAAATCACAATCAGGCCCAGAACAAACCAGATCAATTGCGCAAGATAGCCATCTAGCTTTGGCATCAGCGGTAGCCAAAAATCCGCAAAAACCCCAAGCAGCAACGCATTCAAGATAGAACCAATGCCGGGTTTTACCCGCAGTGGAATCCATGCCATCAGCACCATCACGCTAACTGCGATGGTGGATTGCCCAAAGCTCAGACCAGTTTGCTTCGAGATCCCCTGTGCCAGGACATCCCAGGGCGCCAATCCAATTGAGGCGTGCACCATCATGGCGATACCGATACCGTAGATGAACAGCCCGAAGTTCAGCTTTAGAAAGCGAAACGCAAAATTAGACTGGTTCACGGCTAAAGATTAGGGGCAGTTTTGTCTGATTCAAGTAGCAAGAGCTATTTCAACGCCACTCGGCCCCACCTGCTCGCCCACCGCGGCCTAAGTCAACACCGAAGCGACATTGATGAAAACTCAATCGCATCCTTTGAGGCGGCACTGAAATTTGGAGCAAGTCATATCGAATCTGATGTTCACGCCACCAAGGACGGCGTGGCAGTGCTTTTCCATGACGATGACCTTGAAAGAGTGGCCGGACTCCCCCGCAGAATCAGTGACTTAACCTTCGAGGAACTCTCCGAAATCACGCTTCGCCACGGCTCAAAGGTCCCGAGCCTGATTGATGTATTGAAGCGGTTTCCACAGCTAAAGCTCAATCTGGATGTGAAGGCCGAGGCTGGCTGCGCAGCAACCGCAAAAGCTGTCAATCAGCTGGCGGCTCACGACCGAGTGCTGGTGTCGAGCTTCTCCAGGGCGCGCAGACTGGCCACTGTCAGGCTTCTTTCCAAGCCGGTGGCAACCAGTGCGTCCAGTATCGAGATATTCGGCCTCTGGCTAAGCCACAAGCTCTTTGGTCTTGGATTTTCTGCTATTTCCCGGCGTTTTGATGCCATTCAAATCCCCCGCGGCGTTGGGCCAGTGCGGCTAGACACCGCTGGATTTATAGCCAGGGCTCGAAGACATGGCCTTGAAGTGCATTTCTGGACTGTAAACGAACCTGGTGAAGCTAGGCAGCTGATTGCCCTCGGTGCCACCGGAATCGTGTCAGATCGGGTTGACCAGATTCAATTCTGAGCGCTTGCTGTGAATCGGTTGATTTAGGAATTACGGCTCAATGTTGCTAGTTGGGCTGTGTATGGCTGAATCAATGCGCGGTATGAGACTAGGGTCCCAATCACTCGAAAGTGATCGGGGTGTTGAGCTTGCGAGCAGGCAGAACTGTGATTTCCGCTGCCAGGTTGGCCACACCTTCACCGTGGTGTTCTCCTCAGAGGCTGAACTCCCTCAGACCTGGGAGTGCTCGGAATGCGGTTCGATTGCGATTCGGCTGGAAAATGGCGTCGAGATCGAGGTGGTCGGCCTTGAGATGGAAGAAAAGCGCTCCCACTACGACATGGTTTTGGAGCGCAGAACTCGCGAAGAACTTGAAGAGCTGCTCGCCGAGGTGCTGGCTGAGATGCGTGAGCGTCGCTCGCGCGGCCGCCTTACCGCCTAACTAGTCTTTCAAAGCCCCACTTCGTGGCCAAGACAAAGGCCTCAATCACGATCGCCATGGTCATTTTGCTGGCTCCGTTTTCGCGTTCCACAAATTGAATTGGAACCTCGACAATGCTTTTGCCAAGGGCGATTACGTTCTTGGTCATTTCAACTTGGAAACCATATCCCTGGGCTGCCACGTTATTCAGCGGCAGTTGCCGAAGCAGTTCGCTGCCGTAAACCCGAAAACCAGCCGTGAGATCCCCCAGGCTAGAGCCGAGCATTTTGGCAGCGTAGAAGTTTCCAAACCTAGATATCGCTTTGCGATACCAGGGCCAATTGTGTACCGCTCCCCCGGGCACCCAACGCGAACCAATCACCAGCTGCTGCGCGCCGGCTTTGGCTAGTAGCTTTGGCAGATCTTCAGCGCGGTGACTGCCATCGGCATCCATCTGCACGAATACATCAAAACCTTGCTCGAGACCCCATGCCATACCGGCCAGATAGGCCTTGCCCAGCCCCTGCTTTCCAGGGCGATGCAGCACTTTGACCCGTGGGTCCGCCCCACTGAGGCGATCCGCAAGTTCTCCGGTGCCATCTGGGCTGTTGTCATCAATAACCAACAGCTCAACCTCCGAATTGTGCCTAAAGAGCTCACTCACCGATCGCTCCAAGGTTTCAAGCTCATTGAAGGTCGGCATCATCACAAGGGTCTTCATCTTCTGCGCCTAAACCCAAGCGCTAGAAAGCTAAGCGCCACAGCCGCATTGAACCCGTCAAACCAAAGCCCAAGCCCGGTAGCGGGGGTTCCCCCTTTGATCAGTGGAACGTTCTGAATCATGGCGTCTGCCGTGTACCAGGAGAGCTCATCGAGCACCGAACCATCTGGCAGGTAGATTGCGCTTAGTCCAACGGTTGAGATATTCACAACCGCCCGCCCGGTTTCAATGGCCCGCAACCTGGCGATCGCGGCCTGTTGGAAGGTTTGGTCGGAGTAGCCAAAATCTGCGTTGTTGGTTTGCGAAAGAATTAGCTCCGCACCGTCATTTACCAGCCCGCGTGGAATATCATCGGCTGCGATTTCAAAGCAGATCAGAGTGCCAGCGGTGAACTTCTCATTTGCGAATATGCCGTCTCGGCTTCCAAAGGAGTATCCCCTAGGCACCAGGTCGATTAGGTCTGGAGCCAGGCTGCGCCAAAAGGCGCGGTCTGGGACATACTCCGCAAATGGCACCGGACGCTTTTTGTCGTAGTAGTCAGTTGGCCCTTTGCCGAGCTCCCAGAAAATGGTGGAGTTGAAAACATCGTCTCCCCTAGAGGTGATGGTGCCAAAGGTTATTGGAGCCTGGTACTGGGCAATGAGCGTCTCGATCTCAGCCCGGGCCTGGGCGGAATCTAGCGGTGAAACATCGGAAGCATTTTCTGGCCAGACAATCAAATCGAGTTGCTCGCCAGCGGGAATGCTGGCGTAGCTCGCATCGAGGTGATTCTGCAGAATGGTTCCGCGCTCGTGATTGGCGAACAGTCCCGCCAGAGCATTGCCCTGCACCGCGGCGATCCGAATCTCCCCCACTTTTTCGGTTCCTAAGCCAATCGGGGTGAAAAGCGGAACTAAAACCAGCGCTATTGCCATAGCTGCCATCGGCAGCAGTCGCTTCCCTTTGGACTTTCTTGCTTCGAGCAGCATCAGTGCCAGCAGCATCGAGATCAAAACCATCGCAAAGCTAATCAGCGAGATGCCGCCCCACCAGGCGTATTTGGCGAACCAGCCATCGGCCTGCGTCATGCCTAATCGGGACCAGGGGAAGCCACCGTAAGGGAAGTTAGAGCCCAGCCACTCCCTGAGGGTCCAGATCGCACTTGCCGCAATCGCAAACCAGATCAAGCCCCGCCCCTTGGGCTTTAGCCTTTTGTATAGCCATGCCGTGGCTCCCAAACCCAAACCAAAATAGGCCGACATCAGGGTGCTCAATGCGATTAGCGGCACCGGTCCCAGGTAGAGCGCCAACCACTCGATGTGCGTGATGTAGTAGATCTGTCCGGCGACAAACCCAAGTGCGGTCGCGCTCCAGAAACCCATTCCACGTATCGCAAGAAACAAGATTCCCGGGATGAACAGCGCGGCTAGCCAGACACTTTCGGTGGGGAATGCGAATAACGCCAGAGCCGAGCCAAAGACGGCCAACGGGATTCTCCAAAGTAGCTGCATCATCACCAAAGAAGCCTAAAACCTAGACGTAGTAGCTGTA
>JACCDV011115779.1_pt1 | contig 10116 bp, 8 predicted proteins | sample 7446131 | NCBI WGS metagenome assembly JACCDV01 (sample SAMN15323448, study PRJNA562643) | freshwater metagenome | isolation source: river surface water | place: USA:Blue River Watershed | collected 2017-08-17
GTGCGCCGGCATCAAAGTTCACCACCGAACGTGAAAAACCACCCGTCACAGGAAAGCCGCCCGTCAAGCCCGCGCCCAAGTTGCTCAAACCCAAAGCCCGCAGCTCGGCATCAGGGTCAATGCGCTCTCGCCGGCGCGCGGCCAAGGATTGCCCGACCGACACCGACTCGACAAAACCCACCAAAGAGATCAACACAGCAGGCAACCATAAATCGCGCACCATGGCACTGCTGCTGGCGTCCCAACTCGGCCACGCGACTAAAGGCAAGCCTGAGGGCACATGCCCCACCACTTTCATGCCTTGCGCAGCCAAGTCAAAAACCCAACTCAAAGCCAAGCTCAGCACCAGCGCGAACACAGGCGCCGACTTGGCGGCCATGTCGGCCGCACGTGCCGACAACCCCAAGTTCTGCAAAAGGGGCTTGACGCGCCGACGCGCCCACAACAAAAACACCAACATGCCCACGCCCATCATGAATGTGGGCATGTGCACATGGCTTAAATGATGGGGAAGCTCTAGCGCAACTTCCCACAAGGTGCTGCCATGCAAGGGCACGCCCAACACATGTTTGAGTTGGCTGGCGGCAATCAGCAAACCCGAGGCCGACACAAAACCAGAAATGACAGGGTGGCTTAGAAAATTGGCCACAAAGCCCAAGCGCACAGCGCCCATGAGCAGCATCATGACGCCGCTGAGCAAGGCCAACCACACCGCCGCTTGCGCATAAGAAGCGCTGCCTTGTGTAGCCACTGCACCGATGGCAGCGGCGGTCATCAAGGAGGTCACGGCGGCAGGCCCCACCGCGAGGGTATTGCTACTGCCCATCAAGGCATACAACACCAACGGAGCCATACTGGCATAGAGCCCCGCTTGGGGCGGCACACCGGCCAACAAAGCATAGGCCAAGCTTTGCGGGATCAGCATCAAGGTGACGATGGCAGCGGCCAAACCGTCAGCAGCCAAGTGCTCGCTGCGGTAGTGGCGCGACCAGCTCAGGATGGGAAACCAGCGCTCAGGCTGCACACCCCAAAATTTCATAAGGCGTTCACAGGAATCTTCAAATAGGTCATGCCGTTGTCTTCGGCTGGCGGCATTTGTCCTGCACGCATGTTCACCTGCACCGAGGGCAAGATGAGCACAGGCATGGACAAAGTGGCATCGCGTTTTTCACGCATGGCCACAAAATCATCTTGCGTCACACCCGCATGCACATGGATGTTGGCGCGTTTTTGCTCGGCCACTGTCGTGACACAGGTGGGCTCACGGCCTTCGGGTGGGTAGTCATGACACATGTAAAGCACCGTGTCATCACTCAGGCTCAGCACCTTGGCGATGGACTCAAACAAGATACGTGCACTGCCGCCAGGAAAGTCGCAACGCGCTGTGCCGTAATCAGGCATGAACAAGGTGTCACCCACAAAAGCAACTTGACGGGCGGGCTGCACACGCGTGTCACGCACCACATACGTCATGCATGCGGGGGTGTGCCCTGGCGTGTGCATGGCTTGCAAGTGCAAATGTCCCACATGGAGGCTATCGCCATCGTTGAGCAAGCGATCAAACTGGCTGCCATCTCGCGCAAACTCACTGCCTGCGTTGAACAATTTGCCAAACACGTTTTGCACCGTGGTGATCTGCGAGCCAATTGCCAGCTGCCCACCGAGCTGCTTTTGCAGATAGGGTGCTGCCGACAAGTGATCTGCATGCACATGGGTTTCTAGCAACCATTGCACTGTCAAACCCAGTTCACGCACGCGCACGATCAGCGTATCGGCACTCGTGGTTTGAGTACGACCCGATTTAGGGTCGTAATCCAACACGCTGTCGATCAACGCGCACTGATGGGTTTCGCTGTCCCACACGATGTGGCTGAAGGTGAAGGTGGCTGGATCAAAAAAGGATTCGATGTGCATACAAAGGTCAATCTAGATTTGCGATGACTCATTTTCTACTCACCGCAAGGCATCAGGTTTGATCCATCGCAAGCACGACCAGGCACTAACTAATCGGTAGCGCTCTGAATTTAATTCAACTGAGATCAGTCATCGTCACCCAACTCAGCATCCCAACCCATGCCTTTGGCTCGCTTCATGGCCTCATCATGGATACGTGCGTGCTTAACGGCCAGCTCGGGCGGCAAGCGACTGGGCAACTGACCGTAGGGCTCCCAAGCGGCGTGCACTGCTTCAAAGAGGTTTTGCAAATCACCCGCGTGTTTTCCTGCAAAGCCATCGCCTTCGGGCAGCAATCCAAACACCCAAGCGTCGCGAATGATGCGGCCGGTCATGCTCATGCCGTGGTGTTCTTCGTGGTCAATGCCAGCATAGGTTTGCTGCCGACTGTGAATCATGCTCATAACTGTGTCCTATTTATCGTGTGAGTCCAGCATACAGGACAGGAAGCTTTTCAGGTAAACGCTCAACTTTATCGACCACCAGGTAATGGCGTTCGCCAAAAATGCGGCTGACGTATTGGTCGGCCCTGGGGTCCAAGCTCATGCAGTAGGTGGTCACACCATTTCGAGCGGCCGCCTCAACGGCTTTTTTGGTGTCGTGGCGCAGGTACTGTGGGTCGCGCACGTCCACATCGGCGGGCTCACCGTCGGTGATGACCAGTAAGAGCTTTTTGCTGCTGCGCTGGGCTTTGAGCGCGGCTGTGGCGTGCCGAATGGCCGCGCCCATGCGGGTGGACAACTGGCCTTGCATGCCTGCCAAGCGGGCCTTGGCCAGCTCATCGTAGGGCTGATCAAAGTCTTTGAAGCGCCAGTAGTTCACATCATGGCGGCCGTCCGAACAAAAGCCATGGATAGCAAACGGGTCGCCCACCTTTTGGATCGCATCAGCCAACAAAGCACAGGCCGAGCGGGTCAGGTCCAACACCGTGTGCTCTTGACCCGCCACCTTGTCGTTCGTGGAGTGCGACAGGTCAAGCAAGACCAGCACCGAGATGTCGCGGGTTTTGCGCACGCTGCGCATCATGATGCGCGGGTCGGGCTGACGGCCCATGCGCATCTCGATCACCGAAGCCAACGCAGCGTTGAGGTCGATCTCGTCGCCATCTTCGAGCTTGCGGATGCGCTGCACCCCTTGGGGCTGCATGGCATCCAAAATGAATTTCATGCGACCGATCAAACGGCGGTGCTCGCTCAAGATGCCATCGATCAGCGTCGGGTCGCCCGCTTTGGGTCGACGCTCTTGCACCGTGGCCCAAGCGGGACGCTCGAGCTGGATCATGTGGTCCCACTCGCCGTAATGCACGGGCGGCAACACCGGTTCGCGACCTTCACTTTCATTGAAGGACACGCCCAGGTCTTCATAAGGGAACAACTCGGTGCCCAGCACCCAAACCTCTTGCGCGTCGTCGCCCGCGCCCTCCACTTCCAGCTCGTTGACGAACTCCATCAGGTTGACTTGCTTGCGCACCTGTTGGGGCGGCTCGTAACCCGCAGCGACCGAACGCTCAAAGTCGTAGCCATCAAAGGCCCAAAAGTAGCGGTTGTCGTCGCGGTAGACGGCCGTCTGACCATCGGTTCGGGGAGCGAAGGCAGGGCCTTGGGTGAGCTCGCGGTAGCTGTGTGCCAACTGCACACCCATGGCCCACGATTCGCTGTTGTCGTGGGGCTGTGCCAGCAGGCGTGGCATGGCTTCGGCCATCAAGGCACGGCCTTGGGCAATCCAAGGGTGATTGTCTTCATACGTGGGGTCGATCCACGCCCGCGCCATGCGGGCCAACCAATCACCTGCTGTGGCTTGCTGTGTGGCGGGGGTGGTGTGCAACTGCGCCCACAAAGGCCGCATGCCGGGAAAGCGAGCCACCGCCAAGGCTTCCACCCGCGCGTCTTCGGCCAAGGCCACCATGGCCATCTGCCACGGGTTGAGCGATTCGGCCGAGATCGGTTGGCGCGTGAACACCACATGGGCCGCAGCATGAGCACAAGCCGCGCGGTAGAGCTGGGTGGCGTCCACCAGGCCATCGTTGCCCTGCACGGCGTCCAAGGCGTCGGGCAAGTGGATGAAATAGTCCTCGATGAAGGGGCGCAAGCCTTCCCGATTTTCGAAGTCACCGGCGGTGGGGCGCATGAAAAAATCGCGGCCCCACAAGGCACGCAGGTACATATTGATGCGCCGCTGCACATCGACCAACAAAGTACCTTTGCGCTCTTGTTGCAGCATGGCCAAAGATTCTTTGGACTGCAAACCGAAATAAGCGATCTGGGCCTCGTACTCTGTGCGGTGGGCTTGTGCGCCCCAAGTCGCCCAGCGACGCAAGCCCCCCAAAGTGAGCTGGCCAAACAGCGCATCGAGTTGCCCCAGCATGGGCCGTAAACCGCGAGGAGCTTGCGCCACCAAAGTATTGAGAAACTGCAGGTACTGCATGAACAGCGCCGCGTCGGCCAATCGCTTGGCCGCGGTCGGTGCGGTGGCCAGCACCAACTCGATCACCGCACCTGAGGTTTTGGACGCCAACACCAACGCGGTAGTGGCCAATTCGCCGACCACATCCTCGCCAATTTCTTTGGCCACTTGGGGTGCGCCGTCGATCCAAGCGTTGACCAACTCATGGCCACGGCCTAGACCGCGCAAGGCCGCAGCGCCCTTGACGTAGTTGTCGAGCCCACGGGCAGAAAACACCTTGGTGGCCTCGGGCCAGGTGTGTGTGAGCAAGTCCACCGAGGACGGGTCGAGTTGCTCGACCCACTCGGCGTGGTCTTGAAGCTGCACCGACATAAGGGTGCCTACGTCAGAAGAAAGTGGCGACCGCGGCGTCCAAGGCGTCGCGCATGTCGGGGTCGTCCGTGATCGGGCGCACCAAGGCCACACGGCAAGCGGCTTGTGCGGCCACGCCTTGGGCGATCAGGCTGCCCGCGTAGATCAACATGCGGGTGGAAATGCCTTCGTCCAGACCATGGCCTTTGAGGTTGCGCGCACGCTCGGCAATGCCCACCAACTTGGCGGCCACGTCGGTACTGACGCCAGTTTCGTGCGCGACGATTTCAGTTTCGATGTCGTGTTCTGGGTAGTTGAAGTCCAGCGCACCAAAACGTTGTTTGGTCGACTGCTTGAGGTCTTTCATCAGGCTTTGGTAGCCCGGGTTATACGAGATGACGATCTGAAAATCGGGGTGCGCTTGCACCAACTCACCCTTCTTTTCCAAGGGCAAAACACGGCGGTTGTCGGTCAAGGGGTGGATAACAACGGTGGTGTCTTGACGGGCCTCGACGACCTCATCGAGGTAACAAATCGCACCATGGCGGGCGGCCACAGCCAAAGGACCGTCTTGCCAGCGGGTGCCGTTGGCATCCAACAAGAATCGGCCCACCAGGTCGCTGGCTGTCATGTCCTCGTTGCAGGCCACGGTGATCAGCGGCTTGTTCAGCTTCCAGGCCATGTGCTCGACAAAGCGAGTTTTGCCGCAGCCGGTGGGGCCTTTGAGCATCATGGGCATGCGCACCGAGTAGGCAGCTTCAAAAAGCTCGACCTCGTCGGCCACAGGGCGGTAGTAAGGTTCTTTGGCGACGCGATAGGCGTCCAATGCTTCGGTCATATTTTTCTCCAAAGGTCAGGGTACAGATCGCCCACTGGTATTCAATGTCAATATGTGTTTCGTACAGCACATTGACATTGAACCCTGCACCACGGATGGCAGTGCAGGATCCAATAAGGTCTTAAACGGTTTTACCGCGGAAGATCACCATCGACGCGCCTTGCGACTGCGTGAAGTTGTTGTAGCCGATCAAACGGATGTGGTTATCAGGGTTGGCTTGGCGACAAGCTTCGCATTCGGCCAGCACCTTGTCCACATCGGTTTCACCAAACATGGGCAACTTCCACATGTACCAGTAAGAGTCCATCAGGTACTTGGGTTCAGTGTGCTCGATGGCTGGATTAAGGCCTTTTTTGACGAGGTATTCCACTTGTTTGCGAATCTCGTCCTTGCTCATAGCGGGCAAATAGGAGAAGGTTTCAAACTTACGGCTAGCCGGATCAGACAAGCGGGAGTTGTAGTCTTGCATGCTCATGGTATGTGTCCTTAACTGTGTTTTAGTGATTATTTGTGGGCAATGTCGAGCTTATCGACAGTGTCAAATTCGAACTTAATTTCTTTCCATGTTTCCATGGCGATCTTGAGCTCTGGCGAGTGTTTAGCAGCATCGCTGAGTACAGCTTTGCCTTCTTTTTCAACAGCCACGCCTTCGTTACGCGCCTTGACGCAGGCCTCGAGCGCGACACGGTTGGCGGCAGCGCCGGCGGCGTTGCCCCATGGGTGACCCAAGGTGCCACCACCGAACTGCAAGACCGAGTCGTCACCAAAGATATTGACCAGTGCAGGCATGTGCCAGACGTGGATACCACCGGAGGCCACGGGCAATACGCCAGGCATTGAGCCGAAATCTTGGTCGAAGAAGATGCCGCGGCTGCGGTCTTCTTTGATGAACTCGTCGCGCATGATGTCGATCCAGCCCAAGGTAGAGGCACGATCGCCTTCGAGCTTACCCACCACAGTGCCGGAGTGCAGGTGATCACCACCCGACAGGCGCAGCACCTTGGTCAGCACACGGAAGTGGATGCCGTGGTGCGGGTTGCGGTCGAGCACGGCGTGCATGGCGCGGTGGATGTGCAGCAGCATGCCGTTGTCGCGGCACCAGTTGGCCAAGCCGGTGTTGGCTGTCAGACCACCTGTCAGGTAGTCGTGCATGATGATCGGTGAGCCGATTTCTTTCGCGTATTCAGCGCGCTTGTACATCTCTTCAGGAGTTGGCGCAGTGACGTTGAGGTAGTGGCCTTTGCGCTCACCTGTTTCGCGCTCGGCTTTTTCAATAGCTTCTTGCACGAAGTCAAAACGCTGACGCCAACGCATGAAGGGCTGGCTGTTCACGTTCTCGTCATCTTTGGTGAAGTCCAAGCCACCGCGCAAGCATTCGTAAACGGCACGACCGTAGTTCTTGCCCGACAGACCCAGCTTTGGCTTGATGGTGCAACCCAAGAGAGGACGACCATATTTGTTCATGATGTCGCGCTCGACCTGGATACCGTGTGGAGGGCCGCCGCAGGTCTTGACGTAGGCGATGGGGAAGCGGATATCTTCCAGGCGCAAAGCGCGCAATGCCTTGAAGCCGAACACGTTACCAACCAAAGAGGTCAGAACGTTGACAACCGATCCCTCTTCGAACAGGTCGATGGGGTACGCTACGAAAGCGTAAAAACAGGTGTCATCACCAGGCACGTCTTCGATAGCGTAGGCGCGACCTTTGTAGTAGTCCAGATCTGTGAGCAAATCGGTCCACACAGTAGTCCATGTACCTGTCGATGATTCAGCGGCCACGGCAGCGGCGACTTCTTCACGATCAACACCAGCTTGGGGTGTGATCTTGAAACAGGCCAAGATGTCGGTGTCTTTTGGCGTGTAGTGGGGTTCCCAATATGTGCTGCGGTATTCCTTGACACCGGCGTTATAGGTTTTGGTGGCCATGCGTTTTGCTCCTGTTGAAAATTTAAATATCTGACTGAGTCGCCCAAAGTGACCGAGGCTTTGCAAGTTGCAAGGTGGACCGTAGTGCTCTGAACTGGTGCGAATTTTTAGACATTGCTTCAATAAATAAAAGTAAAATGTTCAAACCATAATGTTTTACTTTTATAAAACTATGAATCTCAGACATGTAACCCTGCATCAATTGCGGATCTTTCAAGCTGTGGCCGAACACAACAGTTTTGCGCGGGCTGCTGAAAGCTTGCATCTATCCCCGCCGACGCTTTCTCTTCAAGTTAAGCAACTTGCAGAAACAATAGGGCAACCGTTGTTTGAACAACTCGGAAAAAAAATCTTTCTAACTGCAGCAGGAAAAATTCTTGCTGAAGCATGCCATGACATTGCTCGTCGCATGGATCTTCTCAGCGACGACTTAGCAGCTTTGAAAGGCGTTGAGAGGGGAAACTTGAAGATTGCCATACTCACAACCGTCAAGTACACAGTACCAAAATTGCTTGGAGGTTTTTGTGCTGCGCACCCTGGCATTGACGTTGCGATGGTGGTCGGAAACCGAGAAAACCTCCTTCAACGGCTTTCACAAAACCAAGATGACCTCTACATCATGGGACAGCCACCTGAGCATATGGATGTTTTTTGTGAAGCATTTGCAGATAACCCTCTAGTCATGGTGGCCCACCCTGCGCATGCACTCGCAGGCAAACGTCGGATACGACCAGAGCGCCTCCGCCATGAACCTTTCATCATGCGTGAACCCGGATCGGGAACGCGCTTAACAATGGAGAGGTTTTTCAGTGAGCATGGACTGACTCCAATCAACCGGCTAGAGCTGGGCAGTAATGAAGCAATTAAAAAAACCGTCTCTGGAGGACTAGGTCTTGGCGTGTTGTCAGCCTCCACACTAGATGCTGAATTGGCCTTAGGTGAATTGGTTCAGCTCGATGTGATGGGATTTCCACTCATACGTAGGTGGCACCTCGTCTACCCACAGGGGAAGCGCCAATCACCTGCCGCCTTGGCCTTCAAGGCATGGCTTTTTGAGCACCGTCCATAATTTGTTATTGCCTCAGCTTGACTAACTCAGAACCGAACCGATGAAAAACGCCACTTTCCGTCAACTACGTGTGTTCAATGAAGTTGCGAAAAACTTAAGCTTTGCACGTGCCGCTGAAAACCTGCACCTCACGCCCCCAGCCATCACCATGCAAGTCAAAGAGCTAGAGGGCCACATTGGCATGCCGCTGTTTGAGCGAAGCGGCAAAAAGATCAGCCTCACCACCACAGGTGAATACATGTTGGTCTACGCCCGCAAGATTTTGGCAACGGTCAAAGATGCTGAAGACGCGGCAGCTCGCCTTCAGCGTGCAGAAACAGGCGTGCTGACCATTGGCTTCGTGAGCACGGCCAAATATTTTTTGATGCGTCTGCTGGCCGAATTTCGCGCCCTGCATCCGGGTGTGGATATTCAGATTTGCATTGGCAACCGTGACCAACTCGTCAGCATGCTGCAAAACAGCGAAGTGGACATTGCCGTGATGGGCCGCCCTCCCAAAGAACTGCAAACCCGAGCGGAACCTTTTGCAGCCCACCCACATGTGTTTGTTGCCGCGATAGACCACCCTCTTGCACAGCGCGATCATCTGAGTGTTGAAGACTTGCGCCCTTATGACTTTATCGTGCGCGAAAAAGGCGCGGGGACACGCGCGGCGATGGAGAAGTTTTTTGAGGATACGCACGTCGAGCCACGCATGAAGATTCAGCTGCACAGCAACGAAATCATCAAACAGGCTGTGATGGCGGGCCTTGGCCTTGGGTTTTTGTCGCTACACACCATTGGCCTTGAACTGGAACACAAACTGATTCGCATGCTGGACGTTGAGGGTGCACCGGTGGTTCGCGCTTGGAATGTGGTGCACACCCACTCCAAGATGCTGTCACCCGCCGCTGAATCGTTTCGCTACTTCATGCTCGAACAAGGCGAAAAACAATTGGCCGATCAATTTGGACGTTTCCTGCCCATTTGATCGGCCATTGAGGCACTTGGCGCTGTAAAAGCGCTTACTTTTTGTCTTTGAGCTTGACGATGCCCATCATGTCCATGACCATTTTTTCGTAGAAGGGCTCGGACGTGCCTTTTTGCATCTTGCGCATGAAGTATTTTTCAAACGCCACTTTCGCCAAGTGCACCCATTTGCCCTCTCCAAACCAACTCACGTTGCGCGGCGGAATCTGAGGCAAGGCCACAAAAGCAGCCCCCGTGTCACCGAAATCGGCCAAACACACGGTGTTCCAAGTGGCCTTGTGGGAGGGTTCGTGACCATCCAACATTTCACGAATGTTGTGCGCCGTGGCGGTGACCATGGACTCAATCATGTAGCCCGTTTTGGGCGTACCCAATGGCACAGGCGTTGGCTCCACCGGTGGGATCGCGACACACACACCCACACTGAAGATGTTGGTGAATTTGGGATTGCGCTGGTGCTCGTCAATGGTGATGAAGCCTCGCGGGTTGGTCAGTCCCTCGATGCCAAACACGGCATCCACCCCTTTGAATGCGGGCAACATCATCGAGTGCTTGAACGGCAGCACATGTTCTTTTTTAGGTTGTCCGTCTTCGTCATGCTCGGTGA
>JACCDV010546796.1_pt1 | contig 10115 bp, 9 predicted proteins | sample 7446131 | NCBI WGS metagenome assembly JACCDV01 (sample SAMN15323448, study PRJNA562643) | freshwater metagenome | isolation source: river surface water | place: USA:Blue River Watershed | collected 2017-08-17
ATGGGCTTTACCACTTGGCAAACATACCGCTATGTGCTGTTGCCCATTGCGTTTCGCACCATTTGGCCGCCACTCACCAGCGAGTCGATGAACTTGCTTAAAAACTCTTCGGTGGCGTTTGCCGTATCGATTGCCGAACTCACCATGTACGCCATGCAAGTGCAAGAAGAGACTTCGCGTGGCATTGAGGTGTATTTGGTGGTCACGGCGATGTACACCTTGTCTGCTTTTGCTGTGAATCGTGTGATGGCCTTTGTGGAGCGCCGCATGCAAATCCCAGGCCTTGTGGTGGCGGGTAATGTGGGCGGGGGGCACTGAGCATGAGCGCACTCGATTTTTCATTTGTCGAATGGGACATCTTCAGTAAGTTTGTGTTGAAGGGCATGTTGTTCAGCATTGAGCTGACCATCATCGCCACCGTGGGCGGCATTGTGTTTGGCACCATCCTCGCGCTCATGCGATTGTCTGGAAACAAGGTGCTTGAGCTGCCAGCCGTTGTGTATGTGAACGGCATGCGCTCCATCCCCTTGGTGATGGTGATTTTGTGGTTCTTCTTGCTGATCCCATTTTTGATTGGCCGTTCCATCGGCGCTGAACTGTCGGCCATCATCACGTTTGTGGCGTTTGAGGCGGCGTACTTCAGCGAGATCATGCGCGCGGGCATTCAGTCCATCCCGCGTGGTCAAGTCATGGCGGGTCAAGCCTTGGGCATGACCTATGGCCAAAACATGCGGCTCATCGTGTTGCCGCAAGCCTTTCGCAACATGATTCCTGTGTTGCTCACGCAAACCATCATCTTGTTTCAAGACACGTCCTTGGTCTATGCCATTGGCGCGTATGACTTGCTCAAGGGCTTTGTCACGGCAGGCAAGATTTATGGCCGCGTGGAAGAGGTGTACATCTTGGCGGCCTTGGTCTACTTCGTGATTTGTTTTGGCCTCTCGGCCCTCGTGCGCCGCTTGCAAGCGCGCATTGCCATCATTCGCTAAACGTTAAGTTGCGCTGGAGTTCATCGTGATTGAATTAAAAAATGTTTCTAAGTGGTACGGCCCCGTACAAGTGTTGAACAACTGTTCGACCCGTATCCAAAAGGGCGAAGTGGTGGTGGTCTGTGGCCCCTCAGGTTCAGGCAAATCTACCCTCATCAAAACCATCAACGCCTTGGAGCCTTTTCAACAGGGCGAGATTTTTGTGGACGGCATGGCGGTGCACGGCAAAGACACCGACTTGCCCAAACTGCGCAGCCGCGTGGGCATGGTGTTTCAGCACTTCGAGCTGTTCCCGCATTTGTCAGTGACCGAAAACTTGACGATTGCGCAGCAAAAAGTCTTGGGCCGCAGCGAAGAAGAGGCACGTGCCCATGGTTTGAAATACTTGGAGCGCGTGGGTCTGATGGCACACAAAGACAAGTTCCCCGGTCAACTCTCAGGCGGCCAGCAGCAGCGCGTAGCCATTGCCCGTGCGTTGAGCATGGACCCCATCGTGATGCTGTTTGACGAACCTACGTCCGCGCTCGACCCCGAGATGGTGGGTGAGGTGCTAGATGTGATGGTGGACTTGGCCAATGAAGGCATGACCATGATGTGCGTGACCCACGAGATGGGATTTGCGCGCAAAGTAGGCAGCCGCGTGATCTTCATGGATGTGGGGGGCAAGGTGTTGGAAGATTGCTCGAAGGATGAGTTCTTCAACCACCCTGAAAATCGTCAGCCACGGACCAAAGAGTTTTTGGCGAAGATCTTGCAGCACTGAGGCTGGTACGTCAGAGGTCCAGCACCAACCGTGGCGATTTGCTGCGAGAGATGCAGACCATCATGCAATCGTTTTTTTCTTGCTCTTCGGGCGTGAGGTACATATCCCAATGTTCAGGCTCACCTTCTTTCACGTGGGTGAGGCAAGTCCCACACACGCCCTCACTGCACGAGTAGGGAACTTCCACACCGGCATCTTGCAATGCTTGGAGGATGCTCTGCTTGGGCTGAACCGTTAGCGTGATGTTGCGTTGGGCCAGATGCACTTCGAAAGTGTTGTCGCTCATGTATTTGCTCCTGATGGTTCTTGTTGCAGCAGCCGCTCAATCACGCGGCGCGACTGCACGCCACCCGCATCGATATTGAGCATCAGCAGCTTGCGCTCGGGGTGACACAGGATGTTTTCCTGCTGCAGTTGCAGCATCTCCATGTCTTCGCCAAAAATCTTGCCCTGACCTTGGCGGATGCTGTCGGTCAGCGCCGCATCATTCGCCTTGAAGTTACGGGCCATGCCCCAGTGGTACCAGTGCGAGGTTTCGGTCTCGGGGGTGATGAAGTCCACCACCACGCTGTAGGCTTTGACTTCCGACGGGGCGTTGAACCCACCATGGCCCGCCAGCGCCACGCCCACGTCGATCATGATGTGGCTCGGCGGTGAAAAGCGGCAGATCTGCCAGCGGTCCACCTTGGCCTGCGGGTCTAGGCCATTGGCGCTCATGGCCATTTGCCAAAACGGAGGCGCCTGAATGCCGTCCATGAAACGCTGGGTGATGACCTTGTCGCCATCGACTTTGGTTTCGCATGGCGTCTCATCAATCTCCGGCTGGCCAATGCTGGTCGCGTGCACATAGGTTTCGTGCGTGAGGTCCATCAGGTTGTCGATCATCAGGCGGTAGTCAGCCTTGACGTGGTAAAGCCCGCCGCCATAGGCCCAGTCTGGGTTGTCGAAAAATTCGAACACTGGCATCTGTGCCACGTTAGCTTGGGTCTGATCACCGGGCCAGACCCAGACAAAGCCATAACGCTCGACCACCGCGAAGGCCTTGACCGCCGGAAAGCCGCGTACGCGCTGGCCGGGCATGTGCACGGTCTTGCCGTCAGCACCCATCTCCAGCCCGTGATAACCGCAGCGCAACCCGTTTTTGCAGGCCTTGCCCAGCGACATGGGCGCGCCACGGTGCGGGCAGAAGTCTTCGACTGCTGCCATTTGGCCGTCCACACCACGGAAGATGGCCATCTTTTCGTTGCAGATGGTGCGGCCCAGCGGCTTGTCGCCCAGGGCTTCGAGTTCGGCCAGCGAGCAGGCCACGTACCAAGTGTTCTTGATGAACATGATTGTTTTCCTTTGGGTAAATATCTTTGCTGATCTGTCAAAGGCGACCTGTCAAGAAAAACCCGTAAGACGGGCACTTAGGTGACACAAAAGTGGACCTAGAAAAACAAGGCGAAAATCGGGGAATGACACAAGAAATCACCATCACCCGCCCTGACGACTGGCACTTGCATGTGCGCGACGGCGCCGCCCTGAATACCGTGGTCCCCCACACCGCCGCCGAATTTGGCCGCGCCATCATCATGCCCAACTTGAAGCCTCCGGTGACCACCGCGGCGCAAGCGCTTGAGTACAAACAACGCATCTTGGCGGCTGTGCCCAAGGGCATGAGCTTTGAGCCTTTGATGACGCTCTACCTCACCGACAACCTCGCCCCTGACGAAATCAAACGCGCCAAAGACGCGGGCGTGGTCGCTTGCAAGCTCTACCCCGCAGGCGCCACCACCAACAGCGATGCCGGCGTGACAGACTTACGCAAGATCTATCCCGTGCTCGAAGCCATGCAACGCGAAGGTGTGCTGCTGTTGGTGCATGGTGAAGTGACTTCACCCGAGATTGACCTGTTTGACCGCGAAGCCGTGTTCATCGAACAGCAACTCAAGCCCCTGCGTCGCGACTTTCCGAATCTCAAAATCGTGATGGAACACATCACCACGAAAGAAGCCGCCGAATACGTGGCCGCTGCCGACGCCCATCTGGGCGCCACCATCACCGCGCACCACTTGCTTTACAACCGCAATGCCATCTTCACCGGCGGCATTCGTCCGCACTACTACTGCCTGCCCGTGCTCAAGCGTGAAACGCATCGCCAAGCCTTGATGAAGGCCGCGACCAGCGGTAGCCCCAAGTTTTTCTTGGGCACCGACAGCGCGCCACACCCCGCACACCTTAAAGAGCACGCCACTGGTTGTGCCGGTTGCTACACCGCACACGCGGCCATGCCTATGTATGCCGAAGCGTTTGACAGCGTAGGCGCGTTGGACAAGCTCGAAGGGTTTGCCAGTTTCTTTGGCGCAGACTTTTATGGCTTGCCACGCAACGTCGGCACGCTCACACTGCGCCGCGAGAACTGGACCACGCCAGAGCACTTCGCCTTTGGCGAAGCCGAGCTCAAGCCCCTGCGCGCTGGCGAGGCATTGCCTTGGCGAGTGGTCTGAGTCCAGCCCCGCAAGGCTTTGCAGGCGCTGTATTAGCCGACATCGATTGGACGCAACCCTGGTTCGCGCCTTGGCGCGAATTGGGTGAGCCTACCGCACGTCATGCACTGCAGCACCAAAGCGTAGCTGAAGCACTGAACGAAAACACATACGCAGCCAAGCGCGAGGCCAGTGCTGGCTCGGGCGATTTGGCGAGCGCAGCGAGTATGAGCACGAACGGCACTGGCCTTGCGCTTGGCGACTTCAAAGACGTGAAGTTCGTCCCGCAAGCCAACTTGCCCGAAGGCCAAGCCTACGAAGACTTCATCTTCCGCACCCAACAAGTCCCCACACGTGATGGCTTGCACGACTTTTTCAACGGTTTGTGTTGGCATCGGTTTCCCAAAGCCAAGCGCCGTTTGAACCAACTGCAAGCTGCTGAAATTGCCAAACTCGGCGTGACCAAAACGCGTGGTCCTGTGCGCGATGCGCTCACCTTGTTCGATGAGAACGTGGTGCTTATGCATGCACCTGATGACGTGTGGGCCGCTTTGCAGGCGCGTGAGTGGCTCAAACTGTTGGTTGATTTGCGCGACCAATGGCAGCACGTGCACGTGGTGTTGTTTGGCCACGCACTGCTTGAAAAACTCATCACGCCCTACAAGTCGATCACCGGCCATGTGTACCGCGTGGCCAGCGAGGTCAACCCGCATGACGAAGTTGCGCTAGACGAGTGGCTGGTGCAAGACTTGCAGCCCGCCAAACTCGCTACCAAGCCCTACGAACCCTTGCCTGTGTTGGGTGTGCCTGGTTGGTGGGCGGCGAATGAAGACCGCGCGTTTTACGAAGACACGCAGGTGTTTCGTCCCAAGCGTGAGAAGTTGTGAACGCGTGAATGGCTTAACAGTTTTGTGGATTTAAAGCGGGCACTTGAAAACCGCGGAAACGCCCCTACCATTCAAGACCTGCGGCGCTGTGTATTCGCCGTTGTAAAGGAAAACATGAAACGCATTATTTTGTTCATCGTCACCAACTTGGCTGTCATGCTGGTTCTCGGTGTGGTGGCCAATCTTTTGGGTGTGAACCGCTTCCTCAGCGCCAACGGCCTGAACATGGGCGCGCTGCTGGGCTTTGCCGCCGTGATGGGTTTTGGCGGTGCATTCATCTCCTTGCTCATGAGCAAATCCATGGCCAAGTGGAGTACGGGCGCTCAAGTCATCACCCAACCACGCAACCAAGACGAAGCTTGGATCATGGCTACTGTTCAGCGCTTGTCTGAGCGCGCAGGCATTGCCATGCCAGAGGTGGCTATTTACGAGGGGGAGCCTAATGCGTTTGCGACGGGTGCATTCAAAAACTCAGCTTTGGTGGCGGTGTCCACTGGTTTGTTGCAAGGCATGACCCGCGAAGAAGTGGAAGCCGTGTTGGGCCATGAAATTGCCCACGTCGCCAATGGCGACATGGTCACGCTCACACTGATTCAAGGCGTGCTCAACACCTTCGTGGTGTTTTTGAGCCGCGTGGTCGGTTACTTTGTGGACAACATGTTGCGCAGCAAAGATGAAGAGTACACAGGCCCTGGCATGGGCTACTACATCACCAGCATCGTGCTGGACATCGTGTTGGGCTTTGTGGCCAGCATGATCGTGGCATGGTTCAGCCGTCAACGCGAATTCCGTGCAGACGAAGGCGCTGCACAGCTGATGGGCAACAAGCAACCCATGATCAATGCGCTCGCTCGTCTGAACAGCATGCAAACTGGCGCATTGCCTAGCAGCGTGGCTGCGATGGGCATCACGGGTGATTTGAGCAAGCTCTTTGCTTCACACCCACCGTTGGAAGAGCGTATTGCCGCGTTGCAAAACGCACGCTGATCGTTGAACGCGCCTCAATCCCCTTGGACGGTCGCCCCTGTGCAAGCAGTGGCGACCGTTGCCATTCAGCCTACGGCTGAGTTAACGCCGGCACAGAAGCGTTTCAACACGTTACTGGCGCGTGTCTCGGCTTTGTCTGACGCCATCGCCACGCTAGAGGCTTTGTCTACCCAGCACCGCAGCAGCCACTTGAGTGCGATGAGCGCTTTGAAAAATCAAGAAGACGCCGCGCGGAAAAATCTGTTGTTGTTTTTGGATGGTTGCTTGCACACGGCTGAGTTGACCGCCACCCATCGTCGTAGCGCCACGCAAATCATCTTGGCTTTGTGTGAAGCGCTAGCGCACAAACAAGACAGCCAAGTCCAAGCCATCTTTCACCAACACCACAGCGAAGAAGACGCGCAAGCCTTGGCCGAAGAAGCGCGTGCAGGGGCAGAGCATGCCAAAGCGGTGTTTGAAGATTTGTTTGGCAAGCCTTTGCATGGGGCGGACGATTTGCACACGGCCGAGGCCGTGTTTGAGGCAGGCCTTCGTCAATACCGCGAACAACAGCAACGCCTCGAAGACAAACGCCAAGCCAAGAAGGCTAAGAAAAAACCAGCCGCACGCCAGCTCAAAGACGCGCAGCAAACAATGGATGCCAACACCGCGCTGCGCACCGTGTACCGCCAACTCGCCAGCGCCTTGCACCCCGACCGTGAGCCTGACGCGGCCGAACGTTTGCGCAAAACGGCACTGATGAGCGAAGTCAATGCCGCCTATGACCGCAAAAATTTGTCAGAGTTGCTCAAGCTGCAATTGCATATCGCACAGATCGATAGCGCGGCTTTGAGTCGCATGGCGGATGACAAACTCAATGCCATGTGCTTGCTCCTCAAAGAGCAGGTCGAGGCCTTGGAAGAAGACGAAGCGCAAGCTCAATTTGAAATTCGCCACTACCTGGGTGTGAACGAGCTCGATCACATCAGTGCCGAGAGCTTGGCGCGTGCGCTGGCCATTCAGCTGCGTGACAAAGAGCACGAGGTAGACACGCTAGAGCGCGACCTGCGCCGCATTCAAAACGAAGCCGAACTCAAGCGCTGGCTCAAAGAGCAAGCCCAGCTGGCCAAAGAGGCGCGGGCTGAGCTGACGGATTTGGATCGCTTGCTGTACCGCTGACACGCTGCATGAAAAAGGCCCACATTCCGGGCCTTTGGCTTGAAACTTGAATCTGTCTTAAACGGGTAAATAGCCTTCGACTGACAAATAACGCTCACCCGTGTCGTAGTTAAAACCGAGCACCGTGGCGCCTGCTGGAATTTCAGGCAGTTTTTGTGCAATGGCAGCCAATGTAGCGCCCGACGAAATACCCACCAACAAGCCTTCTTCAGCCGCACTGCGGCGGCCCATTTCACGGGCGGCATCGGCTTCGACTTGAATCACACCGTCAAGCAGCGATGTGTCTAAGTTCTTGGGGATGAAGCCCGCACCAATACCTTGGATGGGGTGAGGGGCCGGTGCGCCACCTGAAATGACAGGCGAGGCTGTGGGTTCTACCGCGTATACCTTGAGCTTGGGCCACTTGGCTTTGAGCACTTTGGCCGTGCCTGTGAGGTGACCACCTGTGCCCACGCCGGTGATGAGCACGTCCACGCCTTCGGGAAAGTCGGCGATGATTTCTTGCGCCGTGGTGCGTGTGTGCACGTCCACGTTGGCGGGGTTTTCAAACTGTTGCGGAATCCATGCGCCTGGGGTTTGTGCGGCGAGTTCTTCGGCGCGGGCAATCGCGCCCTTCATGCCTTTTTCGCGAGGCGTCAAATCAAAGGTGGCGCCATAGGCCAGCATCAAACGGCGGCGCTCGACGCTCATGCTGTCGGGCATGACCAACACCAACTTGTAGCCCTTCACCGCGGCGACCATCGCGAGGCCCACGCCGGTGTTGCCGGAGGTGGGCTCGATGATGGTGCCACCCGGTTTGAGTGCGCCCGACTTTTCGGCTGCTTCGACCATGGCCAATGCAATGCGGTCTTTGATGGAGCCGCCGGGGTTGGTGCGCTCAGACTTGACCCACACCTGATGGGTGTTGCCAAACAAACGGTTGATGCGAATGTGCGGTGTGTGGCCGATGGTTTCTAAAACGTTGTGGGCTTTCATGGTTGTCTCCTGGTAGAAATGATTTGCTTGGCGACGGCTTCGCCGACTTTGATGCCGTCTACCCCCGCCGACAAAATGCCGCCCGCATAGCCTGCGCCTTCGCCTGCGGGGTAAAGGCCTGTGAGTGTGGGGCTTTGCAAGGTGTCATCGTCACGCGCAATGCGCAGGGGCGATGAGGTGCGTGTTTCCACACCCGTCATCACGGCGTCGTGCATGTCGTAGCCCTTGATTTTTCGGCCAAACACAGGCAGTGCTTCGCGCATGGCTGTGATGGCGTAGCTGGGCAGTGCACTGTTGAGGCTGACCATTTTTACGCCGGGTTTGTAGGATGGGTCTACGTTGCCGAGCGTTGTGGAGGCGCGGTCGGCAATGAAGTCGCCCACGAGTTGTGCGGGCGCTTCGTAGCTGCTGCCGCCCAAGGTGTAGGCGTGGGCTTCGAGTTGACGTTGCAACACCAAGCCTGCCAACGGGTGGTAGCCGCCGGGGGCATCGTGTGTGCTGTGGCGCACGGCGTTACCCAGTTCTTGGCCCAGTTCGGCTTCAAACGCTGCGGGGTCTGTGGGGTAGTCACTCGGGTCAATGCCCACCACAAGCCCAGAGTTGGCGTTGCGTTCAGCGCGTGAGTATTGGCTCATGCCGTTGGTCACCACGCGGCCTGCTTCGCTTGTGGCAGCTACTACGGTACCGCCGGGGCACATGCAAAAGCTGTAGACGGCGCGACCGTTGTCGGCATGGTGCACCAGCTTGTAGTCGGCAGCTCCCAAGAGCGGGTGGCCTGCGTGTTGGCCCCAACGTGCGCGGTCAATCACGCCTTGTGGATGTTCAATGCGCACACCCACTGAAAACGGTTTGGCCTCCATCGCCACCGCGTGTCGGTGCAGCATGGTGAAGGTGTCGCGTGAGCTGTGGCCCAGCGCCATCACCACATGGCGTGCGGGCAGGGTGTAGGTTTCACCTGTCGCGTGGTTGTGGATGCGCAGGGCTTGAATGGCGCGCGGTGATGTGTTGTCTTCATACTCAATGTCCACCACACGTTGTTCAAATCGCACTTCACCGCCCAAGCGAATGATTTCTTCGCGCAAGCCTTCCACCACTTTCACGAGCTTGAACGTGCCAATGTGCGGATGCGCCGTGAACAAAATTTCTTCGGGCGCACCAAAACGCACAAACTCGTGCATCACCTTGTGGCCCAAGTGGCGTGGATCTTTGATTTGGCTGTAGAGCTTGCCGTCTGAAAACGTGCCTGCGCCGCCTTCGCCAAACTGCACATTGCTTTCGGTGTTCAAAATCTTTTTGCGCCACAGGCCCCACGTGTCTTTGGTGCGTTGGCGCACGGTGGTGCCGCGCTCAATCACGATGGGCTTGAAGCCTATTTGTGCCAACACCAACGCGGCAAAAATTCCGCAAGGCCCAAAGCCCACCACCACGGGGCGCTCGCCCTCGTGTGTGCCCCAGTCACCCGGTGCGTGCGCAGGTGCCTGCCACGACATGTCGGGCGTGGCTTGTATGTGTGAGTTCTTGTCGTGCTTGGTTAGCAGAGTTGCTTCTTGCGAGGGATCGACCAAGGTGACATCCACGATGTAGACCACGAGCAAGTTTTGCTTGCGTGCATCAAAGCTGCGTTTGAACACACTCACGTGCGCAATGGCTTCGGCGGCAATGCCCAAAGCTTGCGCTACCAAGGTGCGCAAAGCATCAAGAGGGTGGGGTGGCAGTTGTCGGTCAGCTTCGGTTTCGGCGGGCGCATCGGCGGCTCGGCGCTCTTCGAAGGGGACGGCCGACAAAGGCAGTTTGAGTTCTGAGAGTCGAATCACAAGCGTGTGGCCCGTGGTGATCGGGCAAGTTATGTCGAGGGCTGTGATTATCCGTCGATAATCCCTGCGTGAAG